>Ga0222712_10007420_pt1 | contig 10605 bp, 4 predicted proteins | sample C33_657DmetaG_FD_165043 | JGI IMG/M metagenome (GOLD analysis project Ga0222712, IMG submission 165043) | Estuarine water microbial communities from San Francisco Bay, California, United States - C33_657D | ecosystem: Environmental > Aquatic > Marine > Unclassified | place: USA: California... | reverse complement strand
GGAACGGTTGTCGACGACCGCGGGAATGTGTCGACGACGACGCGACGTCGATGTCGATCGACGAGGACGAGGACGAGGTCGAGGTCGGTTCTATGGTCGGTCGGTTCTATGGTCGGTCGGTCGGTTATATGGTCGGTCGGTCGGTCGGTCGGTCGTCGACGTCACAGACATCACTCGACGTCACTCGACAACACGTGAGGTCACTTGCGGTCAGGTCGGTCGCCTCCTCGCGCGTCGCGTCGACGACGCCGCTCGACGGTCGTCGTCGACAGAGGCGTGCGTTCGATTCAATTCAATTCGTTCGCCCCGTTCGTTCGTTCGTTCGTTCGTCGTCACACGCGTTCGCATCGGCGCGCGCACGAGCAGTCGACGAACGAGCAGTCGACGACGACGACGGAGGACGACGAAAAGGACGACGTTAGGGGACTCCCAAACGACGGACGACCGCTCGCGAGGACGCTTCGGGATGACGACGGAAAACGAGGTCGACGCGCGCGCGGGCGAGCGCGCGCGCGTCGCGCGCGTCGAGCGGATGAAGAAACGAAACGCGCGATATGGACACAAGGCGCGAGGTGAACGAACGTGCGATGAGGAATGTGAGGAGGAAAAATATTTCATCAATGAACGTGCGATGCGCGACGTCGGGACGTGGTATTTCTACCGAACGATGGAGGTGAGGACGCGCGCGAGACGTTTTTGAATTTCGCGCGCGCGAGTTCGCGACGATCGATTGACGACGCATGTTGGTTTCGGTTTTTTTGCGGTGTGACGCGTAGATGTATGATAGTACTCAGAATGTCTCGCATCACACGCGCGCTTTGGCGTCGCATGGGATGGCGTACGTAGAAGGGTGGTACGCGAACGCGCGCGCGGGCGAAGTCGTCGTGCGCGCGCGCGGACGGCTTCCGGTGCCGGTGGTCGTGCCGCTGAGTTTGCTGACGAACGGCGTGAGAGATGTGGCGACGGTGATGCATGGCGCGAACACACACGCGCACTATGGCGCTCAATTCAATCCGCATGGGTTCGCCGCGGGGTACGGATCGCGATGGGATGGGAGTTATCGGTCGCGAGCGCGCGCGCGCGGGAGACGCGTCGACGGCAACGGTTCGAAACACACGGTGTACGTCAAGGAGGTTCACGTGAGCGTCACCGAGGCCGAGCTCGCGGCGTTGTTCGAAGGCGCGTGTGGGAGAGTTCTCGATTGTCGATTGTGCGGTGATGCGGGTTCTGATAAGTTTAGGTACGCGTTTGTCGCTTTGGAGAGCGACGAAGCCGTGCTCAAGGCGTTGGCGTTGCACGGGGCGGATGTACACGGACACGCGCTCACGGTTTTAAAGAGCGAAACGCCCGTGATTCCCGTCAATCCGCTGTTGCTCCCGAAGACAGAGCAAGAAATTGAGAGCTGCTCTCGAACCATTTACGTCTCCAACGTCGATAAGAGCGTGAACGAGAGCGCGCTACAAAAGTTGTGCGAAGACTGCGCCGGAGCGGTGAGTCGGTTGCACATTCAAGCCAAGACACACGCCTTGGCGAACGTAGCTTTCGTGGAGTTTGTCGAGGCAAAGAGTGCGGGAAAGGCGTTACAACTCACGGGTAGAAGATTAGGCAACCGCTCGATTCGCGTGAATCCGTCCAAGACGCCGTTGCGGACGATGCGCAAATCGCAACATCGCAAGGAGCCCGTCGACGCGTCGACGCCTCTGGAGAAAACTTCGCGCGACGACGAAGGCTCGGAGGTCACTTCGATCGCGACCGACGACGCCGGAGACGAAAAGAACAAACATGTGTATGAAGAAGTCGCCGAAGATGCGCCGGTGAACAAGGTGTACGTGAGTAATATACCAAAAAACATGTCCCCGGGGACGTTGCGCGCGCTCTTTGCCGAATGCGGCGGCGTGGCGGACATTGAGTTACTCAACCATCCGAAGAGCAAGTTCCCCTACGCGTTCATCGATTTCGAAGACATCGAGAGTACGACGAAGGCTTTGGCGATGAATGGTAAAGAAATCGAAAACTGCGCTCTTACGGTGCAGTTAACAAAGAATACCAGGCATCGCCCGCGGATGACGATGTCGCTAGAGCAACGCGAAAAAGCCGAGCGCACGATTTACGTCACTGACATCGATCCTGAACTCAACGCGACGTACGTGCGCGATCGATTCGAAGAAGAATGCGGTGCGATTAGTTTGTACTGGTTCAAGCTGTTTGAGAAGGGCTTGGAGCAAGCAATCGCGTACGTGGAGTTTGTCGAGCAGAGCTCGGTGGACAAGGCGTTGAGCTTTTGCCGAACGCACTTTTTGAGCGACAAGAGTCTCGTAAAGATTCGATACTCTCGCACAGCTTTGCGTGCGCGAGACGACGACGACGGTGAATGTTATACGCCGGAATTAGACAGCCCCAGAAGCGACAGTAGCGCGTCATCACCGAAGCAGAGCGTTGACGATGAGAATGGCAAAGACAGCGTGGTTCGCGATCTTTCACGGCTGGATGAAATGTCAGCCTGCGCGTGATGATATCGCGCGAACAAGTCGTTCAAAGATTTTCTTTTGTTTGTCTAGCTATGTAAAATAAACTGTAAATACAGTGTATTCTCCTCAAATCATAACGTGTGCCAAACTCGCACCGCGACACGACTAATATTGCACCTAATTATCTAACTGCCTGCTAGCAGGCGTCTGCGCACGCCATTCACGTGCGCCAACCCGACGACGCACACGCATCGAATTTCGGTCGGAACCCGCGATTCTGAGTCACCAGACGCGGCTTTGACGCCAAGAACGTCATCGCCATCGCCAGCGTTTATATTGCCTTTCGAAGGCGCTCCGCTTGCGAGTAAATATCCCGCTGGATGGCTCTCCAGCCCAAACACGTCTATTTCCTCGTCTAAACCTTCAATCCAAACCTCCAATTTACGCGCGCGTGTCGTCGGCCGCTGCCCCTCAGCGGAACGAATGACACGCGCGCGGCGCATTTTATTCTCCACAACAACCGTACCCGTCCGCGCGAGAACGTCGACGTCATCATCGCCGATGCTATCGCTTTCGCGTCGGCAATAATGTCTGCTTCGGCCGAGGAGGCATCCGAGTTCTGCACCTTCGAGCGCGCCACCGTTCGCCTCGGCGAGGGAATCCATCAGTGCCAACCAGCGAGGTTCCCATAAATTTAGCCTTCGAATCTCTTGCGCGGCGAGCGCGCGCTTCAGCGTGAAACAAGGAGTCTCGTTGTCTCGCGGCACAAACATCCGCGCCGCTTCAAGCGTCGCCGAAGCGTCGGCGGTGAAATCAAAGCGTACCCGACGCAGCGTTCCGCTCTCTATTCCCGCTGCGCACGCGATTCCATTTCGTGCGTTCTCCACGATGACGTCATCTCGCGCCATCCAGAGCGTCTCGACGATGGGACAAAATAAAGCGGCGGCAAACACGAATGTTGCCAAATCAACCACGCTCGCCGCGCTCGACGTCGCTCCCGCGGACGCCATCACCACCGAGACCCCGGCGAACGCCAACGCGGGCGCGACCAACGGCGCTAACATTTCTGGTCGTTCCAGAAGCGCCCCGACGACGTTCACGCCTCGTCCATCGCGCCCCGTTCCGAACCCGAGCGCGTCTCTCGCGTATGTCGAGCATTCGCGCCAACGCTCAAGGCTTTTCCAATCTCCCTCTTTCACCGCACGCGCCACGTCGCGAGCGATCGAGCGCGCTCGCGTGTCACCCAATATCGTCAGCGCGTTCGCGCGCTTGGCTTCGCGCAGACCGGTGATTAAATCCAAACCGTAGCTCGCCGACGCGAGTGCGCCGTCGCCATCGCGAGCGAACCGAGCAATCAGCCCATCCGCGCGCTCTTCGTCGAGCTCGAGGACGACCACGTGCGGATTGATCTCGCGAATGACGCGCGCGACATCGGTCGCGGAGGAGCGACCGATGTGCGCGGTACCGAGGACGTACGCGGAGACGTCGACGTCAACGTCGCGGTCGCGGAAGCGGACGCGAGCGCACGTCGACGGTAGCGAGGGCGAATGGGCGACGACGAATGCGCGGGACGTTGGTTGAGGCATGGCGAGCTCGAGTTCAGTGACGCCGCGAGAGTCGCGAAGTGCGACAAGTTAGACTTCCGCGAAAGTCGACGACGACGAGTTGTCACAGTTATTTTGAATTTTGATATTACATTTTCATCGATGCCTTTCGCTCGGCGATGAAAGTTTCAAGGGTGTAATCTTCAGCTACAAGTTCATCCAAATCGGAACCCTCGTCATTGGCGCCGCGAGATTTCGCGACAGACAGAGACGGTTTTCGACCGAGAGAGCTCCACGTTGACGGCGACTTTTCGAGCTCTGTCTTGGCGCCCTTATCGGATTTTTCAACATTGCCTTCGTCTTCGTCGTCAGACAGCTCCGTGGATTTTACGCGCTTGCCAGTTTCTTCGTCGACAAGCGCGCGAGAGTCGTCACAGATATTTCGAATTTCGAAAACATCGCGCCAAAATATTCGCCAACACTCGTCAGCGGTGAGCTTGCACGTTCGCTTGTTTACTAAAACGACTGACGAGAGAACGTATCCGTAGCGCTCTTCACACGTGACCTCAATATTTGGGGCCGAACCTTTCCACTTGATATCATCTGGCTCGGTCCAGTTATACTTTGAGATCCTTTCTGACGTTTCCTCCTGTAGCGAGACGGATTCCATGGTTCGCGTCGCCACGAAACGCTTCCAGCGTTTGACGTTGATTGGTTTGTTCAGCAGCAGCTTCTTCGTCTCCACACTCAAGTTCATGTATGCTAGATGCCGCATCAATAGGAGAACACTTCCACCTATGATCGTCCACGTACACATATTTAAGATGAACCAAACTAAGGGCACGTTTACGAGGTACGGTTGCATGTGTTCGTTGGACCATCGAATACCCGTGTAGGACAGGTATTGCCCCGTTAGGCGATCGAGAATATCGAACGCTAACGAGCCTGACAGAATAACCTGCGTGACTTCGAGCGTAGTACTGTTCCGCGACTGTGCGCGAAATGCATCTTCCAAGTTCTTCGTCGTTCCTTCAATCATTTGATTTATCTGCAATTTGCGCGTCGCCCCGATGGCGCCGCTCAACTCGCGCAACGCTTCGAGGTCGTTGAAGCAAGACGAAACGACTTTTTGCAAATCTATCACACGTCTCTTCATTCTTTTCAAACTGTCCTCGAGCTGCATCAAATCAAAGAGCTTTTTCCCCGTTGCATCGTGTCCCCGTTTTGCTGGAAGCAACTTCGACTCGTGCGTATCCATGTTCTCAAGTGATTCCAATAAAAACTGCTGGATTTCGTACAACGTGCTCACGGAACCCGTGTGCGCTGAAAGCCGCTCGCGAATGCGAAATATACTTGTTGGATCGCTTTGGTAATCATCAACTAACGCGCGCGTGTGCCTCATATCATCCGCGAGCGCGAAGCAGCTCGAAAACACGCTTTTAACAAACGACGACCGCGCCTGCAGCTCGCAGTAGACGCTGAGCAAGCGGTGGTGTCTGGACGTATTTGGACCAAAAATGATGACTCCGTGCGTTCCGAACACGATCACTTCATCATCAGACAAGTCGTATGCGTTAAACGTGGCACCAATTACTTGCTTGAGCTCGTTCTCGTTGTTCTCGCCATCCATGTAATTTTCAGCCTTGAGCTTTGGGGTGATGCGCTCCGCCATGACGCACACGAATTTTGGGCGGTTATCCGAATCCATCTTGAACGCAATTTCCAACATAGACCGTTGATAATTTGAGAACAAATTCGATACTAAAAATGAAGTGTCTTCGTAGACGTCTGCTAGTAGGCGAGCGAGTAGATCTAGGGAGATGTTCTTCCGCACACGGTCGGCGATGCCGTTGACGTACAGCCCGTAAGTGATGATCCCAGATTCCACAAAATTAATACCGAAATGTTCAATCTGTTTCGCTCGGTCTTTGCCAAGGTTTGAAGATTGCAATAACTCAGCCTCGACGTTCACGTAGGCTGTTTCATCCATATCGAGCACGGTGATTCGGGTTTTATGCTCAGAGCTCACGGCGATGACCATGTCGAATTCGTCGTCATCCGCAGCTCGCTCGCAAAACATACCGCCAGGAACGCGTTCACCGGTGCCGAGCTTTGAACAAAAAGATGATAATTCGTTTGATCCCATCGGTACCCATTCCGTGATGAACAACTTTACGTCATCCAACGCCAAGTATTGAACGACGTGCTTGTCGCGCGAACTTCGACCTCGACCGCGCTCGGCTAACATGCGCTGTGCCATGGCGTTACCACCCTTAACGTCTGGTGTGAACTTGGCGTTGGCTAGCATCGATGGCATGATGTACGGCGAGCTCACGTAAGGAACTTCCTCGATGTCTGTAATCGTCGAAGGTATGGAGAAACCCAACTGCGGAACCGTGAGCGAAAAACTCTTTGCCACCTTGTCGAAGCGCACTTCTATGAGCATCCCAGCCTCAAAAATCAACGACTCTACCATCTTGCGCATAGCCGCCGTCAGCAAGTTATTGGATTGCATGCGCTTGATGAACTCAACCCCTTTCGACGTGATTTTAAGCAACGTCGAGTGGTCGTACTGCTCGGAAGTCACCTTTAGAGCCTTGAGCATTTTCAACTCGCGCAAATCGTCTAAATCGTCTCTCCCGTCTTCGCTTATGTTTAAATACATGCGCACGCCGCCATACACGTTCTCCGCTTGTGGGGCGTAATCGTAATCAAAAACTTCCCGCACCACGCCTTCGTAAATTAACACGAGAAGCGGCAATTGACGCATCCACGCGCAAGCTTTCCTTGGCGTCGACGAAGCGCTATCCGACGTGTACAGGTATATCATGTACAATAATTTCAGCATCTCTGGTGATCGCTCTAAATCTCGCTCGCGTTGGATCAGCAGTCGCTTCTCGTGTTTGGTTGAATCGTCCGAATCACTTGACGTCGACAAGGACTCGAACTCACCGCTACGTCCCGGAACTTGTCGTTTGATCGCCGCAGGTGCATCACCGAGATCCGGGTCAAACACGTCGTCGTCGTTCCCAGCGCTCGCATCGTCTTCCGTTGCGTCATCGTCATCATTTTCACGCAACAACAAGGTTTCCTCAAATTCAGAGGCGAATTCGCCTCCGAGTGTACTAAAGTCGCATCCACACTCGGCGCAGAACTGACCGGTTCGCGGACGCGATGCGTCGCACTGCGCACACCGATCGCTCATCGCGCTGACGTCGATTTGTGACGCCGTCGCGTCGCTCGCGCGTCGCCGTCGCGAGAGCGATCGATGCGAACCGTCGTCGCGCGCTCGAGCGCTGGTGTCGCCCGCGTGCGCGTTCGTTCGTGTGCGGAGACACGTGTTTATGTGTACAAATGACTGGCAAAAATCTCTTCGTGAGGGGATTGAACCCTCGACTTTGGGATCGCTGTCGCTGAGAATGTATACAGTATCGGAATGAACAGTACCATTTTTTTTAACAGTCCCACACTCTACCAACTGAGTTAACGAAGATTGTTGTTCAATACGTAGCGTGTGCCAGTCCTTGGCTCATTATTTCGAGACTTAACTTCGCGACGCCTATAATACGTCACTCGTACGAGCGCTAAAGCACGTTTTTTTGTGGTTGTTGCGACGATAGGTAGTTACTTGTGGAAAGTTATGGGTACGTTTGACACGCCTCGACGGTCGGCGGATGCCTCGGCGACACACGGCGCCGCGAGCGCGTCGCCGCGAAGTCGGGCGCCGTTCGCAAATCTGCGAGCGTCGCCGACGGGAGAATCGTCCCCTCAGCCGAACGATTCAACCGACGCCGGGCGTACGATCGGCAACCTCGGACGATGGACGAGGCGGTGGCCGTCTTGAACGAGCTCAATCGACGCGCCGCGAACGCGAACGCGCCCGCTTCGCGAAACCAAGTCGCGCGGCGATAGCGTACTGCGATGTAGTGTTAGAGAAAACGCTTAGGCTTAGGTACTAGTGGACTAAATCACGCAGACATGATATTCGTTCGTTCTAAGGCGCTCCATCGCGCGGCGGCACCGTCGAGATACTCGTCGCACCGCGCGACGAGATTGCGGGCGTCGCTCGTCGTCTCGTCGAACATCCCGAGGTCGGCGTCGAATTCAACCTCGTTCAGAGCGTCAAATGTCGCCGTCATCGCCGCACCTTGGTTCAAACCCATGAGTCGCAAATCAAACAACGCGCGTTCGACGTTTGTTTCGTCTATAAAGTTCCCCGCAAAGGCCACTGTGGCATCTAAATTGTGCACCGCGTGCGGCGCGCCGCCAGGCACGAAGAGCACTTCACCTGGACCTAAATCGACGTCCCAACGACGGGCAAACATCGCGAACGGAGACAAAGCATCGTCTTCAGCCTCATCGCCGCTCGTGCTAAAGCTAGGAAATTCTGGATCGAGCGTTCCGCGACGCCAACTCGGTTTCAAATACGCTACGTCATCACGATGGAAAATCGTCCAACGCTTTGTCCCGCGTACTTGCGCCATAAAAAAGTGTCCTTGCCACTGATCGACGTGCAGACTCGAGCGCGTATCCCGCGCAGCGACAAATAAGCTCGGCCAAGAGCGACTGAACGCGTGCAATCGCATAGTCTGTTGTGCAAAATCGTGCGTAAAGTATCTCGGTACGCGAACGCTCTCCGCGACGCTCGGCAGCTTGAGCGGAATCGAGCAGTCATACAAATAACTCCCTGGCGACGCGTCCGCCATCACGGCGTGAAAGTGCTCGCTCAAATCCACCACATCAGCGCTCGCGCACGACAGTTTGCTATTCTTGTGAGCGTCGTTGCGCGTCACCGCCACCTTTTTTGTCCCGCCTCGATTTAGGAGCCACGCGCACTTTTCCCCGTCGGCGCCATCCTCGGTGAGCACATCTCCGAGGCCGGTGATCACGACCGGGGAGTCCGTGGCGACGAAATCCCGTCGAAACGCGGCGAGCGAAAGCGTCGATGCGTGCACGCGCCGCACTCGCTCTTTAAACGGAATGGACATCGCCCGGTCGGTGTCGAAAGCCTCTCGACGTTGTCGACACTTGACGAGCGCGGCATCGACGCGTCGCGCGATCTCCTCGCGATACTCGCGCTTGCCGGCATCGAGTTCGCTCGATGCCGATGTTTGCGCGTGAGCGAGCTCGTCGACGAGCCGCGCGATCTCGGTTTCCATCGCCGCGCGCGGCGACGAGTGAGGCAAAGGTAATAAAGAACTCTCGAAGTACGCTGTCGAACTCTCGACGATGGATTAAACTCTCGCGCCGCTACAGATGCTAGCTAGTATTATTACTATCGTGGTATTATCCTCCTCGTGGTATTATCCTCCTCGTTTTCCCTGTCGTCGTCACCCTGGTCGTCGTCGACGTCGAGCGCGAGCGCTCAGGTCGTCAATGCGCGCGCTCCTTGGGATTCGTCGCCGCCGTCAACGCGCGGTGCGCCGCTTCGAAGACGCTGAATGTAATCGCTGAAGCCGGGGCACTTTTGATCAGACTCGGTCCCAAACCTTTGTAAAATCCAAAAACGCCTTCGCGCGCGGCGATCGTGCGCACGGCGGTGAAAAATGTGCGATACGCGTCGGCGTCGATGCGCTGTCCGTACGCCAGACTTCGAGAAAATCCAGCGACTTGGAAGCGCTTCTTCACGACATCGAGCGGATGCACGACGAGTCGAGCGATGGATCCCGCCGCAAAGCCGCACGCGAAGTCATTCTCTTCGAAAACTTTTGGGAACTGCGTCTTGAGCGCCGCGTAAGAACCAAATTGCACGGCGCTCGCGGGAACGATCTCCGCGAGCGTCACTGAGACGCCCGCAAACAAACCTTTGGCGACGCCGCGTTCGCGCACCACCCCACGTGCGGCTTCTAAAATCGAATTATACACCTTGGGATGTCCTTGACTCGCGAGGAGCGTTCGGATGACGTCAAACGGATACGTCGCCACCGTCGCCGTCGATCCCGCCACGGCGCCGCCGAGGAAACTCACCGGCACCGACCGCATCGACCCCGGATTTCGCCGCTCGAACTCCGCCGCCACATCTCTAAACTTAGCGAGCACTGTGAACTGAATCGCCGTGTACGGCACCCACAAAAACAGCGCCGGAATCGTCCCCGCCCACATCGCTCTCGCGCCTTCCTCCTTGACGATCACCCGCGCCGCTTGAATCAACCCGCGATACTTCCCACTCCCGCGCGATTCCACTTGCACTTGTAACCGAATCTTAATCACATCCAACGGCGCCACGCACACGCGCGCGCACCCTCCCGCGAGAGCGCCGCTCGCCGTCGTCACCCAACTCGCTCGCGCTCGCTCGCGCCCGCCTCCCTCGCCCGCTCTCGCGCCCCCGTCGCTTTCCTCCCTCGTTTTCGCGTGCGCGTCATCCGCGGTGACGACGCGCGCGAACGCGATCGATGCTCCCACGCCGACGCCGCGCGCGATCGCTCGATGCCAACGCGCGCGTCGACGAGGCGTCGTTTCTCTCGCGCGTTCGCGCGCGCCGTCGCCCGCGCCGCGCGCGTTCGCGCTCGCCCGCGCGCGCGACGACATGTTTTGTTTCTGTCGACGCACGCGCGTGCGTGCGCGTGCGCGTTTTCCCTCGCCAGTTTTTCGCG
>Ga0222712_10007418_pt1 | contig 10607 bp, 10 predicted proteins | sample C33_657DmetaG_FD_165043 | JGI IMG/M metagenome (GOLD analysis project Ga0222712, IMG submission 165043) | Estuarine water microbial communities from San Francisco Bay, California, United States - C33_657D | ecosystem: Environmental > Aquatic > Marine > Unclassified | place: USA: California... | reverse complement strand
GTGGCCCACGTACGAAGGGCTCCCGCGTTACGCCGAATCCATGGGCGCACGCGTGCACAAGGTGGCCCTCGACGGCGATCTCAAGCACGACCTGGAGGCGATGAACACGCGTCTCGTGCAGTCGGTCGACCTCGTCTTCGTGTGCAACCCCAACAACCCCACGGGCACCCTCACCGACGCGACGCAGCTGCGCAGCTTCGTGAGCAACGCGTCGCGCAAGTCGGTCGTGCTGGTGGACGAAGCGTATCACGACTTCGTGACCGACCCGGGCTACACGAGCATGATCGATCTCGTGAAGGCGGGCGAGAACGTGATCATCTCGCGCACGGCGTCCAAGATCCACGGTCTCGCCGGACTCCGCACGGGCTTCGCCATCGCCCGTCCCGACATCATCGCGCGCCTGCAGCCGTGCGTGACCAGCTTTCCCGGCGTCTTCGGCGCGCGCGCTGCCGCCGCGTCGCTCGCCGACACGTCATACCAGACGATGTGCCGTGACCGCAACGCCGAAGGGCGTACCATCATGCACACCGCCATCAAGGCCCTCGGCCGCCGCATGACCACGTCGCACACCAACTTCGTTTTCTTCGATACGGGGATGCCGGTGGAGAAAGTGCAGGCGGCGATGCTCGCGAAGGGCTTCATGATCGGCCGCGCCTTCCCGCCGTACAACACGTGGGCGCGTATCAGCATCGGCACGCCAGCGGAGATGAAGCAGGTCGCCGCGGCGCTGCCGGAGATCGTGAAGCCGGCGACCACCGGCCAATAGCGCGTCCGCAAGACGCTACCGGCAGATCGGCGGCGCTTGCGCCCGGTAGGCGGCAGGAGGCGGGAGTCATCGGTTCGGAGTGGGAGTCGCACCCACCCCAAACCCCGAACTCCCGCCTCCCGCCCCCAGCCGGGCGCGAGCGCCGCCGCGTCGTTCCAGTCGTAGTTTCCGCCGCACACATCACCCTTCTCGCACGCCCACCACAATGCGCGCCCCCTTTCCGATAGCAGCCGCGTTACTGCTCGGCCTCGGCACCAGCGCCGACGCCCAATCCGCGCTTCCTACCGCCAACATGCCCGCCCTGACGTGGCGGCATATCGGCCCCTTCCGCGCCGGTCGCACCAAGAGCGCCGTGGGCGTCCCGCAGCAGCCGAACGTTTTCTACATGGCCGTCACCAACGGCGGCGTGTGGAAGACCACCGACTACGGCCGCACGTGGAATCCCATCATGGACAGTCAGCCCACGGGCTCGATTGGCTCGGTGGAGGTGGCGCCATCGGATCCGAACATCCTGTACGTGGGCAGCGGTGAAGGGCTGCAGCGCCCCGACCTGTCGGTGGGCAACGGCATGTACCGCTCCAACGATGCCGGCAAGACGTGGACACGACTCGGCTTGCGCGACGGGCAGCAGATTCCGCGCATCGCGATCGACCCGAAAAATCCCGAGCGGCTGTTCGTGGCGGTGCTGGGCCATCCGTACGGCCCCAACAGCGAACGCGGCATCTATCGCAGCACCAACGGCGGCCAATCGTTCGAGCGCGTGCTCTTCAAGGACGAGAACACCGGTGGCGCCGACGTGGTGCTCTCGCCCGACGATCCCAACACCGTGTACGCGGTACTCTGGGAAGCGCGGCAGGGTCCGTGGGAAAACGCGGCATGGAGCGGGAAGAACTCCGGGCTCTTCAAGAGCACCGACGGCGGCACCACGTGGACGCAGCTCGGCGGCGGGCTGCCTACCACGGCCGATGGCCTCGGCCGGCTCGGCATCGGCATTTCGCCCAGCAATCCGCGCGTGATGTACGTGACGGCCACGGCGGGGGCGAAAAGCGGCGTCTATCGCAGCGAGGACGCCGGCGCCACGTGGACGCGCACCACCACCGACTCGCGCTACTTCGGCCGCGGTGACGACTTTGCGGCGCTCACGGTGGACCCGCGCGAGCCGAACACGGTGTACACGATGAACGTAGTCGCGTGGAAGAGCACCGATGGCGGCAAGTCGTGGAAGAGTCTGCGCGGCGCGCCGGGCGGTGACGACTATCAGCGGCTCTGGATCAATCCGAACAATCCCGACGTGATGCTGCTCACGGCCGATCAGGGCGCTGTGATCACGGTGAACGGCGGCACCACGTGGAGCTCGTGGTACAACCAGGCCACCGCGCAGTTCTATCACGTGACCGCCGACTACAACTGGCCGTACAACGTATGCGGCGGCCAGCAGGAGTCGGGTTCGGCGTGCGTGGCGAGCCGCGGCAACGACGGCAGCATCGGGTATCGCGAATGGCGCCCGGTCGGCGCGAGCGAGTACAGCTACGTGGCACCCGACCCGCTCGATCCGAACGTGTACTTCGGCGGTACGGTCACCCGCTTCGACCGTCGTACCGGGCAGACGCAGGACGTGAGCCCCAATGCCGGCATCGGGCGACGCGCCGCCGGCACCGGCCCGGACTATTTCCGCGGCATCCGCACCATGCCGATCCTCTTCTCGCCCATGAATCCGAAGAAGCTGTACTACGGCACCAACGTGGTGTGGCAGACGGTGAACGCTGGTCAGTCGTGGACGCGCCTCAGCGACGATCTTTCGCGTCCCACCTGGGACGTGCCCGCCAGCGTAGGCATCTATCGCGATACGCCGGCCGCGACACCCACGCGGCGCGGCGTGGTGTACACCATCGCGCCGAGCCCGGTCGACTCCAACACCTTGTGGGTCGGCACCGATGACGGCCTCATTCACGTCACGCGCAACGGTGGCAAGACCTGGCAGAACGTGACGCCACCGCAACTCGGGCCGTGGTGGAAGGTGTCCATCATGGATGCGTCGCACTTCGATGCGAACACGGCGTACGCCGCGGTGAATACGTTCCGCCTCGACGATCTGCGACCGCATCTTTATCGCACGCGCGATGGCGGCAAGACGTGGACGGAGATCACGGGCGGTATGGACACCGATGCGCCGACCAACGTGATCCGCGAAGACCCCAAGCGCCGCGGCCTGCTGTATGCCGGCACGGAGCATCAGGTATGGGTGTCGGCGAACGACGGCGACAGCTGGCAGCCGCTGCGCCGCAACATGCCGTTCATCTCCATTCGCGATCTCATCGTGAAGGACGACGACATCGCCGTCGCCACGCACGGCCGCGGCTTCTGGATCCTCGACAACATCACGTCGCTCCGGCAGTGGGATGCCACCACGGCGGCGAACGCAACGCTGTTCGCGCCGGCCACCGCGACCCGTGTGCGCTACAGCATGTACACCGACACGCCGGTGCCTCCAGACGAGCCGATGGCGCAGAACCCACCCGACGGAGCGATGCTCGAATACTGGCTGCCGCGCGATGCGCAGTCGGTGCAGATCGAGGTGCTCGACGCCACCGGCCGAGTGCTGCGCACGTATGCGAGCAGCGACGCCACCCCCGCCCCCGCAGATGCGGGCAACTGGCCGTGGTACTGGTTCCGGCCGGCGGCTTCGCCCTCGACAAAGGCGGGACTGCAACGCTTCACGTGGGACCTGCACTACACCCGCCCCACCGACGGCTGTGCGCTGCCCATCTCGGCCACGCCGTACAACACGAAATGCGAGCCGGAAGGCCCGTGGGTCATGCCGGGCCGCTACACCGCGCGGCTCACGGTGGACGGGACGGTGCTCACGAAGTCGTTCACCGTCCGCATGGACCCGCGGGTGAAGACGCCGCGCACGGCGTTGCAGGAGCAGCACGACCTCAGCGTGGCGCTGTACGACGCGCTGCTGCTCGCCCGTACGCGGGCCGCCGAAGCGAAGGCGGCCGGCCAGGTGGAGCTCGCCGCGGCGTATGCGGCGGTGGAAAACGCGCATCTCACCGCCATCGATGCCCTGCAGCAGAGTGACACGCCGCCCACCGCCAGTATGCGCGCGGCGGCCCGTGACCGACTCGCCGCATTCAAGGCGCTCGAGGCGCGCTGGGCCTCGCGCCGATAACCCGGTTTCCAGGGGTCCGTTTCAAGGGGGCAGCGTCGTTGACACGTTCAACGACGCTGCCCCCTTGAAAATCGGGCCGTGATCGGAGGGGGCGCTACAACTGCCCCGTGCTGCCCCATGCCGCGAGCTTGGCGCGGTACGCGGCATCCTCGTAACGCGCGAGCAGAAAGGCCGACTCATACGACGGGCGCGAGGCACCGGTGATCTGCGCCGCCAGCAGTTCAGCCGCAGCCGGTGCCGCCATGAGGCCGAAGCCCGAGAACGCCGCGCACACGTAGGCCCCGTCGACGCCGAGCGGTCCGACGAGGGGCCTGTTCTCGACCGTCTTGGTGTAGTAGCCGCCGTCGACATACGCGTGCGGCAACCGTTCGAGATACGCCGACAGTCCTGGTGCGAGCTTCGTCATGCCGCGCAGCACCACTTCGGGATAGAACGGATCGTCGGGGAGCGGAAACTCCGGCGCGTCGAACCGGTGCGCACTGTGATAGTCCCACAGCATGAGCACCGTCCTCGCACTGCCGTACCCCTCCGGGCGGAGATGGATGCCGGCCGGCAGCGGCTCGGTGAGCCAGCGCGTGTCGTCATCGGCCGCAAGCTCGGCGCGCTCCTCATCGCTCCACTCGAGCGACTGGTCGTCGTCGAGGATCACCAGCCCCGTATTGCGATCGACGACGCCGAGCGTGTCCTCGATGGCGATCTTGTAGTGCGCCTCACTGAACAGCGGCAACGACACATCGAGCAGCGCGCCCACCTGCTTGGCATATGGCCCCGCCGCGTTCACGAACACCGGTGCGTGCACCGTGATATCGCGGCCGTCGGTGGTGGCCACGCGCACGCCGCTCACCCGGCCACCCTCGCGCAGCACCTGCTGCACACGTCCCCCCAGCAGCGACGCGCCGGCGGCCCGCGCCTGCTCGAGGAGCAACATGCCCAACTGCTGCCCGCTGAACCAGCCGCACCGCCGCGCATGCAACACGGCGCAGATATCCGGGGCGAGCCACGGGAAGTGCCGGCGAATGGCGGCGCGATCGAGAAACAGATCGGCGCCCTCCGGATGTCCCTCCCACCCGGCGTGCGCGCTAGGGCGATACATCGCGGCGTCTGCGAGCGAGCGATAGGTGCGCAGCGGCCCCGCGCCCTGCGCGCTCGCCACCGCGGCGTCGCCCACGAACTGGGCAGCGCGCTCCTCGCGCGCCGTGGCATACACGTACCCGCGACGGTTGAGCAGAAAACGGTTGTCGCTCGCCGCGGCCCACTCCTCGAGCAGATCGATGCTGCGGTTGATGAGTCGCACCATCGCATCGTCGGGACCGGGCCACCAGTTGCGATACGCCTCGGTGCTCTTGTCGCTGGTGAGCGTGAGTGGCGCGTGCTCGTCCACGAGCAGCACCCGCGATACGCCATGCCGCGTGGCGAGTGCGTGCGCCACGGCAACGCCAGCGATGCCGGCGCCGCACACCACCACGTCGGCGGTCAGCGCTCCACCGGCGCTCATACGCGTGCTCCGGCGTTCACCCCGTGCGCCCAGAGCGCGCGCTCCACCATCGTGGCGTGCCACCCGTTCGCCAACGCGTCGGCACGCGCCACGAGCGCTGCCGCATACTTCCGGTAGTACGGTGCCGTCCACGCGATCTTGCCCATTCCTTCCACGTGTGGCGCGACCTGCTCCGTCACGATTTCGTCGAAAAACGGGAAACGCTCCGGCGCCATGACGGCGAGCACGGCCGACGCCGTGGCCGGCCCCACGCCTCCCAGCGTACTCACCGCCGCAAGCGCCTTCGCGGGGACGTCGAGCAGCGCGGCCGCATCACTCGTGGCGGCTTCCACCGCACCCGGCGGATTGTTGCGTACGAGTACGAGATTGGGGGCCCGCCACACGCCGCGGGCCATCTTCCACTCCGTGATGCGCACCATCTCGTCGTACGTCACGTGCATCGGCGCCCGCGCCTGCACCAGCGACGGCAATTCGGTGCGATACCAGGCGTCGTGGCCGGCGAGCTTCGCGTTCGGCAAGGCGGTGATAGCGGCCGCGTATCCCTCGAGCGCCCTCTGCCACGCAGGCAGGTCAACTGAGCGCCACAACGAAAGATCGGCGAGAACGGTCATGGCGCAAAACTACTCACGCGACGGGCGCAGTGCGGGTGGGCTATTCGGGCGGCACGAGCGCGCGCACCTGCCGCACGCGCCACGATGCTCCCTCGCGCGCCAGTGAGACACGCCACACGGTAATGGCCTGCGCTTCCTCCCGGGGCGCCGCCGGGCAAGGGGCGCAGGGGCCGTGCGTGGGGCGTGCGTGGGCCGTGCGTGGGCCTGCCACGCTGGAACTGGGCGTCATTTGCTCGCTCACGCGTGTCTTTCGCCGCGAAATCGGTCGGATGAACGCTCAAATACGCGTGGGTGCATTGCTTCGGGTCGCACAGGGGGGTACCATTAATTCAGCGATGCACGCGCAGTGGTTCATACAGGCGCGTGGACATGTTCCGAATACTACGGGCCTGCCAAAGCGAGCGGGCCCGTTTGTGTTTGCACCGTAGCCATGAGGTCATGGCGCCCATCGTGAGGGCGATCACGAGTACGTGGAAGTCGGTATCGTTTTGCATGTGCGCCCTCGGGCGGAGTGCTCCGACAGATCCAGCATCGATCCATCATCAGGAGTACAGAACATGCGCACGACCGGTACCGTAAAGTGGTTCAACGACGCCAAGGGCTTCGGCTTCATCACGCCCGCCAACGGCCAGAAGGACTGCTTCGTCCACCACTCGGCCATCCAGGGCCAGGGCTTCAAGTCGCTCACCGAAGGCGAGACTGTCGAATTCGACATCGTGCAGGGCCAGAAGGGCCCCGCCGCCGAGAACGTCACGCGCGTTCGCTAAGCGATACGGTGGCTCCTCGTGGTTGCGCCAATCGCGCAGCCACGAGGACCCGTATTTCGCTCTCGGTTGCTGACGCGTTTTGCGCTGGGCGACCGAGCAGTTCCTTCGGAAGTCCGCCAAGCCGTCTCTCGTAACGGAGGGTTCGTGATCGACCACGCAGCGCCTGTGGCACCGTCGGACAGCCGTTTCGGCCCCGACCGCACGAACTTCCTCACGTCGCACCGCGCGCAGTCCGTTGGAGCGCGCGAATTCGGCAAGTTCACCGATTCGGTGGTCGCGCTCACACGTCGCGCGGCAACGCAGGCCGGGTGTGAAGCGCCCACTCTCCGGATGTCCCCCGATCGCTGCATCGTGCAGCTCGGGCCGGTCGCCCTCACGGTGACCCACATCCGTGCCGGCAACGATGTCCCCCCCGGGGGCCAGTTGCTCGCCATCATCTGGAACGGCATCATCGCCCCGCGTGGTGACCACGTGCCCGAGCGCAGTGGTGCGCGTCGTGTGCCGCCCCCGCCGGTTTCCGTGTGGGAAGAATCCGTGGTCGTGTCGGCCGCCGCGGAAACCAGTTGGCACTGGCATCCGAACGGCATTGATTCCACCGGGTATACGTCTCCCGAACTGGCCGAGCGGATCGTGGCGCAGTTGCAGATCGCGTTCGACGCGGCCCTGCGCGACATGCCGCCGGAAGTTCCCCTGTCCTGATCGCCCACAGGAGGGCGCTTGAAGCAAGACATGATCGAGTTCGAGGGCACCGTCACGGATGTCCTCCCCAGCACGATGTTCCGCGTCAATCTCGAGAACGGCCACGAAATCCTGGCCACCGTCGCCGGAAAGATGCGCAAGTTCCGCATCCGCATCCTGGCGGGTGACCGGGTGACCGTCGAAGTGTCGCCATACGATCTCAATCGCGGCCGCATCACGTTCCGCCACAAGTAACGCCCGCAGGTCAACCGGCCAACCGGCCGGCATCGAGTAGACGCAACAGCGGATGGCACAACCGGCGCCTAGGCGCCTTCCATCCGCCGGGCGCCTGGGCGCCCTGCTCGAAACCCTGTTGTACGGTGCTCAGCTGTGGTGCGTGCCCGGGGGCGGCGGAGTGAATCCGCCCTCGAGCAGGTGCACGATAGGCAAAAACAGGGGCGACGGGAGGGCGTCCCACGCGAACCACTCCCACGCGTCGCACTTCTCCGGTTCGAGCCGCTGCGGCTCACCCTCGCGGCTGTCGGCGAGCACGAAGATCGTAACATAGTGTTTGTCGGCACCCGGTTCGTCGCCCTCGAACCAGTCGTTGGTGTACGGCCCCTGCCCGACGATGCGCACCTCGAGTCCGGTTTCCTCGAGCACTTCGCGGCGCGCACAGTCGAACACCGACTCGCCCCATTCGAGATGTCCTCCGGGGAACTGCCACACGCCGTCGCCATGCGTGCTGCTCCGGCGCCTGCCCAACAGCACGCGATCACCGCGCTGCACGATGACGCCCACGCCGATGCGGGGGTGGCGGGCCGGGTCGGCACCCATCAGGGCAGCGCGCCGATACGCTGTCCCATCGTGACCGGCTCCCCTGGCGTGAGCGGCTCGATGACCCCCGCGTCGCGTGAGCACACCAGCACCACCGTGCTACCGAACTCGAAATGCCCGAGTTGGTCGCCGGCATGAAGCGCGATGGGTGGCGCGTAGCGGCGCCGCTGTACCTCGCCACGACGCGCGTTGGTATGCAGGTCGTCGAACGAGAGCCGCGTCATGCCCACCATGGTGGCGCCCACCGGCACGATGGCCATGCGGCCGCCATGTTCGCCCTCGAGCATTACCACGATGCGCTCGTTCACCGCGAACAGGTCGGCGACGTGCGTGACCGCCGCGACGTTCACCGGCCAGAGTTCACCGGGGATGTACGTGGCAGCCGTCACGCGTCCGCCCATCGGTACATGGATGCGGTGATAATCCTTGGGCGACAGGTAGAGCGTGGTGTACGTGCCCCCCGCGAACGCCTGCGCGAGGTCACGATCACCCAGCAACGCGGCGAGCGAATACGTGCGCCCCTTCGCCTGCACCAGCGTGTCGTCGTCCACGATGCCGTACGCGCCCACAGCCGCGTCCACGGGACTCACAATGGCGTTCGGCGCGAGCGGGCGCAGCCCCGGTTTGAGCGCCCGTGTGAAGAACGCGTTGATGCTGGCGTACTGATCGAGGGGCAGTGCCGCCTCGTGCGGGTTCGCGCCGAAGAGGCGGCTGTAGCCGCGATACACCGTGCCACGCCACCCGACCGGAATGGTGCGCGACGCAAGCCACCCGGCCCCGCGACTCATGGCGTGCTTGGGGAGGACCGACAACAGCAGAATCAGGAGACGGTCGAACATGGCGCTTACGCCTCCGCCTTGGTCTTTCGCGGATGCGCCACCGAGTGGAGGTAGAGCGACTCCACCTTGGCGCGTGCCCATTCGGTCTTCCGCAGGAACTTGAGCGACGAGTTCACACTCGGATCGTGCGTGAAGCAGCGGATCGCGATGCGCTCGCCGAGCCCCGGCCAGCCGTACCGCTCGGCGAGGTGCTCCACCATCATCTTGAGCGTCACCCCGTGAAGGGGATTGGGCGGCTTCGGCGTCGCGGCGGGCTCGGACATGCGCAGAATCTAGCCGGGAGACGTGGGAGTACGCGCACCCGATGCCACCGTGGTCTCCGGTTACGCCCATGCGCCTGCGGTGAGGGCGTTACGCGACGAGCGCCCCGGCGGTTGCGGGCGTCATGCCGTCGATCTCCGCCGCTCGAGCCGAACCGTCACCCCGGTCGACGGACGCAGGGTGACCGCCGGCTGCGGACGTATCGCATCGGCCGGCCCGGTGAGATGGAAGCGCCACCGGCGCGCCATCGACGCCACCAGCAGGATCCCCTCGGTCCACGCGAACTGCTCTCCAATGCAGAGCCGGCTACCCCCGCCGAACGGAAAGTAGGCGTGTTTGTGCATCGGCTCACTGCGCGGCGCGAGCCAGCGGTCGGGATCGAAGCGGAGCGGCTCCGTCCACCAGCGGGGATCGCGGTGCGTGATCCACGGACTCACGACGATCTGCGCCCCCACCGGAATCGTCTGCCCGCCGAGTTCGATGGGTGATAGCACCTCGCGCGAGGTGGCGTAGGCAGGTGGCCGAAGCCGCATCGCCTCGCTGAACACGGCCCGCGTGTACGGCAGCGCCGGCACGTCGGCCATGGTGGGGGCGCGGTGGCCACACACCGCGTCGAGCTCGGCGGCGAGCCGCCCGTCCACCTCCGGATGCTGCGCCAGATACCACCACGTCCAGGCGAGCGCATGGGCGGTGGTCTCGTGGCCGGCGAGCACCAGCGTCATCACCTCGTCGCGCAGCTGCTGATCCGTCATGCCGGAGCCGTCCCCCTCGATATCTCGGGCGCTCATGAGCATCGACAGCAGGTCACCCTGGTCACTGCCGTCCCGCCGGTGCTGCGCGATGATGTCGTAGATCGCCGCGTCGAGGATCGGAATGGCACGCTTCGCCCGGCGCATCTTCGGGAGCGGCCAGTCGTACAGGCGATCCCCGATGAGCAGCAGCCAGACGGAGAAGGTGTCCAACACGGCCGTGAGCGCCCGGCCCAGCTCGGCGGCCTGCCCCTGCAGATCCACATTGAAGAGTGTCCGCCCCACGATGTCGAGCGTGAGCTGGTGCATGGTCCGCGCAATGTCCATGCGCTGTCCATCCCGCCACGTCGCCGCAAGCAGCTCGGTCCGCTCTACCATCACGTCGGCATAACGCGCGATCCGTTCGCGATGGAAGGCCGGCTGGGCGAGGCG
>Ga0222712_10007416_pt1 | contig 10608 bp, 3 predicted proteins | sample C33_657DmetaG_FD_165043 | JGI IMG/M metagenome (GOLD analysis project Ga0222712, IMG submission 165043) | Estuarine water microbial communities from San Francisco Bay, California, United States - C33_657D | ecosystem: Environmental > Aquatic > Marine > Unclassified | place: USA: California... | reverse complement strand
CGGCCTGGAGCAGGTTGGCGACCTCCTCGGTGTCGCCGGAGCGGACCACCTGGACGAGTTCGGAGTCTGGCCTGGGACCAGTGGGTGGATTGACCTTGCCGATGACCCAGCCGGTGAGGGGCTGGATGGTGGCAAGTGCAAGGAGGCAGGGGATGAGGATGCGGAGTGCGCGGTTTTTCAGCATGCCGGGCACGCCGCGGCGGCTGCAGAGCATGGCGGTGAAGAAGCCGCTGACGAGGAAGAACAGCTCCATGCGGAAGCCATGGATGCCGGTGGTGATGACACCGAGCCAGGGGGCGGAGCGTGCATCGCGGATGACCCACGGATTGCCCGTGAAGGACAGGGCGGCGTGGAGCAGGACACCCAGGAACATGGCGAAGGCGCGCAGGGCGTCGAGGTCGTGGCGGCGGCCCGGGCTTTGGCGTATGAGTTCGCGCGTGGTGTCCATGGAAAACCCCTGGGAAATATCTGTTTTATGACTTCCTGCCGGCGAGGGTGTCGGCGCAGGTGACACGGCCGGCCTAGGACAGGCCAAAAATGGTTGCGAAGTTCACCCGTCGAGGCCAGCCATGCACGGGTGGAGAACTCGAAAGGGGCCATGACGGTGGCGAATGCCTTGTTGTCGCCGGCGTGGGTCCTGAGAAGGGCCTACTTAGCCTATTGGCTGGTGGGGCTGGGATGACTGTCCATCATTGGATAATGGCAGAAGTGGACTAGGGGTTACCCCGGGGGCAGAGGATTTTTTGGGGCTATCGGGGGTGGGGATTTCCGGGCAGTGAAGGGCGGGTTGGAGCAAAGGAATTTCAGTTGGCCGGCAGAGGGGAAGGCTTTTTCCGGCGGTTTCGCCAGATGCCGCAACCGCCGAGGGTGGCGGCGATGGAGCCGAGGAGGAGGGTGCCGGGTTCGGGGACGGCGGTATGGGTGAAGTTGACGGCCGCATTGGCGTTGTCTGACATGGCCAGGCCGGCGAGGCTGATGGTGCCACTGGTATAGCCACCGGCAATTTCGACGCTGTTGAAGCTAAAGTTGAAACCTTCGGCAGATCCGATGAGCGTACCATTGGTTAGTATGGAGTTCCCACTCATTAACAGGTCGGTGGTGGCGTACATGCTGACAATGGTATCACCAGGATTCGTAGTGCTTGCCTTGATTTCAACCAGCGTCAAGTAGGTTTGACCGTTGGAGGCAGAACTCGTCGGTTGGGCCACACCCTGCCAATCGAAGCCATATTGGCCACTGCCTCCGGGCATGCCGATGAAAAGGCTTGCAGAACCGCCCGTCAATGAAATACCTGCATAATCTCCAGAACTGCCACCCGTTTGGAAGGGATTTGCATTAAACAAAAAAGACAGGTAATAAGACGTTGCCCCTGTGGCGTAGGTGCCTGAAATTTGCCTTGTAGTTACGCTTGCATCCTTGGAAATCGTGACTGATTTTCCGACTGTTCCGGAAAGTGGATTGGCCACTTGGCTTGTACCACCCGACCAGGCGCCGGCCCAGCCACCAGTCGCTGTGCCATTGCCCGCCAAATTGCCGTTTGAATAGTTGAAATTATCAGAAAAGTAGATGACATCTGCCTGGGAGGTAGCTGTCCACAAGATGGTTGTGGCAACTGCCGCCAGGATTTGGGCAAATGGACGATGCGTTTTTTGATTCAAAACAAACATATATGGCCTTCAACTGGAGCGAAATTGTTAGCCACAAAGATTTGCCTACCCCAAAGTTAGCCGGTTGGTATCTGGCTGTCTAAGGCGAAAGGGTGAGAGATGGCTTAGGGGACTGGTGGCAAGCATCCGGCGGGTTGGGCAGGCTGGATTTGGCGATTATCCGGGGCCATGGGCCTGGTTATCAGGTGCCGATGAATTTCCTTTCCAGATTGTTCAGGACCTTGGAGATGGGGAGGGGATCGGTGTTGGGGGTGGATTTGGCGGATTCGACGCAGCGGCGGAGGTCGGCGACCATTTCGCGGATGTCGGGGTCGCGGAAGAAGGACTGAATCCAGAGGACGGCGACGCGGCGCTCGCCGGATTGGATGGGCAGCACCTCGTGGACGCAGTTGGTGGGGTAGGCGAAGGCGTGGCCGGCGGGGAGCTTGATGGTTTGCCTTGGTGAGGCATGGTGGTGGAGGCAGAGCTCGCCGCCCTGGTAGGTATCGGGTGGGGCGAGGAAAACGGTCATGGAAATGTCTTGGCGGATGGGCGGGTTGCCGCCCATGACCGCATCGACATGGGGGCCGTAGGCGTCGCCCGGGAAATATCTGGCGAACAGGGCGGGCGTGTAGGCGCTGGGTGAGAGGACCTCGCGGAAGGGGCGGCAGCGCCGGAGGGCGGCCTCGAGGATTTCGTCGAGTCTGGCCACCTTGGGCCAGCGACGGGAGATCTGCCGGTTGGATTTCACGCCGGCGGCGATGCCGCGGGCGGTGGCGCGGCCGTCATCGTATTCGGCGGCATCCATGAGGGCGTTGATTTCCGCCAACTCGGGCGGCAGCAGCAGGTCGGGCAGCGTGAGCATTGGGTGATTCCGGGGCAGGGACTCGACCGGCTTGGAAAAACGGGCCGGCACCTGAGGCGGCGCCGACCCGATGAGGTTTTGACAGTCTAGCCTACCGGACGGGGATGGGGCCCCGGTATCAGGTGTAGACCACCGGGACGGTGACGGTTTTCTGCACAGACAAGCCGCCGCCGTCAGTGGCCACCACGGTGAAGGTGTAGGACTGGCGGGGGAAATGGCTGGCATCGTAGCGCAGCATCACCTGGCCGGTGGAGGGGTTGATTCTCAAGAGCCTGGCATCATCGGCCACACCGCGCTTGAGGTCGTAGGTGATGCGCTTGTTGGCGGCGAGCAGGTCGTTGTCGGTGGCGACCTCGGTGTGGATGACGGTGCCGGCCAGGGCGTTGTGCGCGATGGTTCCGGCGGTGAGCAGGCCTGAGAATTTGGGCGCGGTGTTGGCCTCCTTCCAGCCGTTGGTCACCTGACCATCGAGCCAGGAGAGCGGCAGGAAGGCGGAGTCGTAGATGGAGAAGGTGACATCGCTGGCGGAGATGGGGTTGTAGAAGGTGAGGGCCCCGGGGGTGGCGGTGAGTGGTTTGCTGAGCAAAACTTGTTGGCTTTGCTGGATGGAAACATTCATCCAGGTGTAGGAAGTGGCAGTAGATGAGTAGGTTAGGGAGATGGAGGTCACCTTGCCGGAAGCGGGATCGACGGTGGCGGTACCGGTGGCACCGCTACCATCGCCGGTGATCACCACATTGGGGAGGCCAGAAGCCAAATATCCCGTGTTTTCGGGTCCCTGGTCTACCGAGATGGTCCAGTTGCCGTTGCTGGGGTTTTTCACGGCGGTGGCCGTCGCCTTGGGTATGGCTTGGACGACTGTGCCTGCTGGGACGCCAACACCCTCCACAGTCATGCCGACCCGGATATTGGCGGCATTGGTGTTGGCACCATTGAACAGGATTGTTGACGGGGAAGCCTGGTTGTATGTGTAGTCGGTGGCCGTCACATTGCTGGCAATCTGCTTCTGGGAGCCGACGATGATGTCGGCGGCGTTGTTGAGAAAGCGGATGAAGTCGTTGTAGGTCAGCATGGACAGGCCGCCGAAGGTGCCGCCGAGGCCGTTGAGGTCGTTCAGTTCCACGGTGCTGTGGTACTTGGAATCCAGGCAACCGCTGGCGAGGGTCACGGTTGGCGCGGTGGAATAGCCTGAGCCGCCGTTAATGATGTTGAATCCGGTGACTTTACCACCTTGGATGATGGCCGTGGCCGCCGCGCCGGTGCCGGGCCCACCAAAGACAACCTGGGGTGGGTATGTGTAGTTGGCGCCGCCGGTGTCACCCTGGGCGAGGACCAACTGGGTGACCACACCGTTTTGCACGGTGGCTACCGCATTTGCGACCTGGACCGCGCCGAGTTTCACGGCTTCGGGACCGGTGTTGGACAGGAGCACGGACTCCAGTGAGAAGGTGGCGATGCCGCTTTGGCCGATGCCATTGGAATTACTGGATACTCCACCGCCGCCGGACTGGGCGTTGTCTTGCTGGTAGTCAAGCTTCTGGTAGTAGCTGCTGCCCAGCTTGGGTAGCGGTTCGGCGGTATAGAGGGGATCGTTGAACATCTGGGCGAGGGCTTCGGGGTAGGCCGCATAATGCGCGTAGACCGCATCGGCGCCATTGGCGCTGAGGATCAGGTTCTGCAGGCTGGGCTGGATTGCTGCCCCTGTGCCTGCGGCGCTTTGCACCACCGCAGAGGGGGCGGCCTGGTAGCCCGATCCACCTTTGGTGATGGAGAAAGCGAGGATGGCACCATTGGAATCGACTTGGGACACCACAGCCTCGGCATCCGCATAGGTTTGACCAGCCGGCGCGGGTTGGTCGGCTGGATTGCGGGTGAAGACCACCGTGTCGTTCGGCTTGTAGCCAGACCCGTTCTGGTAGACATTGCCTCCGGTGGTGTGGGAGCCATCATTCTGCACCGGAACGAAATCGATACTGGTGACCTGATCGCTGGGGGTGCCGTTCCAGATGGTGTAGTTGTAGACATTGCCGCCACCGCGGATTTTCGGGATGAGCGGGTTGACATTCAGCGAAGCACCGGTGCCGGTATTGCTGGGGGATGAAATGGTCGCCGTTGGGACCGATTTGTATCCCGAGCCCGGATTGGTGATGGCGACGCGGTTGATGGAGCCGTCTGGATTGAGGACGGCATAACCTGTCGCGATGTCGATTCCCTGAGACGGGGCCGAGAAGGTGACCTGCACATCCCAACCGTAGCCGGAGCCGGGGTTGGTGACGGTGACGCTGCCGACGGATTCTGGTAGCGCGGTGGAAGCCTTGCCCATCTGTGAGTTGATGGAACCAACCCCATCGAGCCAAAAGGCGTTCCATTTGGAGGCGATGGCGAACTGGCCATCGACGATGGCGGGGGTGCCAGCGGGATTTTGGGGCGGGGCGGAAACCGTCATGATGGGAAGGGCATTGATGAAAGCCTGGGTGATCGCCGGGGGAACGCCCGTGGAAGAGCCCGGAGGAACATAGCCCGAGCCCACAAAAGTGAAGGCGATGCCGGTGACATAGGAGCCGTTGTCGTAGTCTGGACTTTGTGTGTCTGTGGGGGATACGAGGGCATAGGCAGTGGCGGGTTTGGACCCTGCGATTCCGCCCTGGATAGAGACAATGGGATAGTTCCGGACATGGGCTTCGGCAGTGGCGGGTGTGAAAGAAGTATCACCCTGTGCCGCCTGGAAAGAGATAGTGGGTTCCTGGGTGTATCCCGAGCCGGGATTAGTCACCTGGATGCTGATAACTTTGCCAGAGCTTTGATCCCAATTAACGAAGCCGGTGGCGGTTGTCCCCCCACTGGTAGGGGAAGAAAAGGAAACCGTGGGGGCCAATGTGTAGTGGCCCGGATTGGTCACAACCGCACCGGCGCTGTAACCGGAGCCCCCGTCCAAGACGGTGACCAGGCTTTGGCCGTTGCCGTTGATGATGTAACCGCCGCTGAGATCGAAGATGGGGGCGTAGGCCTTGTTGTAGGTGGTGGTGTTGAGGGATGCCGCAAAGGTTGGGCTGGTTTTGGCGCCATCGCTGATGGTGAAAGTGGGTTTGCACTCGGCACTGTAATGGTCGCCCAAGCGGGTGACAACGACATGGTCGACGGTGTTGGCGGAGTGGGAGACCTGCAGATAAAAGCCGTGGCCTGCATCAGCCAGGGAGATCCCGGCCTGGGTGAAGGTGGTGGCACCAGAGGTTTTTGAGTATTGTCCCAGGATGTCTGAAGGTGCCGGTGAGCTCGAAATGGCCAAAGTCACACCGGACACCTTGCCGCTGGTGGGAGGAGTGGCGGTAACCGGAGGGATGCCATCGGATTTATCGTTCGGGTAATAGCCCGCACCCTCGTTTGTGATTGTCACGCTTTGGATCTGTCCGTTCGGGCCAAGAACAGCCGTGGCCGCCGCCTGAGTAGATGGGGTGACCTGATAAGGGTTGGCAAATGTGATCGTGGGTGGCGAGGTGTAACCTGACCCGCCATTGAGAACCGTTACCGAAACCACTTTGCCGCCGGCGATGTTAGCCTGCAGTAGGGCTGTGCTGAGGCCGTCGAGTTGGGTGTTGTCGGTCTTTTCGTAGCCTTCGCCCGGGTCGGTGATCACGATCCCGGCGATGCTGCCGGGTTTGTAGGTTTGGGAGGTGACCAGAGCGTATCCTTGAGCTGGCTTGCTACCACTACCAGAGGGTACCTGAAAGGAAAGGGTCGGGTAGCCATTAGCTGGCGTCAGGAGCGGTGTGAAGGTGGCTTTTTTGGAGCCAGTATTCGGGTCCGGATTGTTGTTGATCGTGTATTCGGTTGGCTCCTGCAACCAACCGGTTCCGGGGTCGGTTATGGTGACGCCGGTGATATTGTTATTGTTGTCGACATCCAGGGTGCCGGTCGCACCTCGGCCCTGGAGATTTGGGTTTTTGAAGAAAATAGTATCCGTTTTTTGGTATCCGCCCGGTTCGGCAGGAAAAGCCGAGATCCAAATACCTGTGCTGTAGCCGGTGCCGGAGTTGGTCGGAATGAGTCCGGAAGGGTCCACAGGCGAGTAGATTCCCGTCGTACCTATTTCGGCAATCGCTACCGATCCGGTGGCAAGGACAGCGTAGCCCGCCGCGGGGGTGCCTGTGATGGTGGAGCCGTCGGGTCCGGTTTGGGTCGGGGTGTTGAAGGTGACAGTGACGGGTTTTCTGGGATCAAAAACGGTGGAATCGGTCACCGAAATCTGAAAGGGAACCGAGGAGCTTTTCCCATCCGGGGAAATGGCGGAAGGGCCGCCAGGCATGTAGTTGTTCTCGCCCCACCAATAGTTCTCGGAGTAGGCGCGGACGGGTCCCAGGCTGTTGATGAACCATGCCGGTTGCTTGTAGGAGATGGAGCCGTACTGGTAAGGACCGGCGTTGCCATATTTGTTTTCGGACCATGTGAGGGGATCCATGGCCTGTGTGTCGGTCCAGACGACATCCGGAATATCGGCGGGGGCCGGGATGCCCGGCGCGCTCGCGGGCAATGATCCCCCGAGGGCGAGGTCGGCCTGGGCCACGCCGGGCATGAGGTGGTTCCACAGCCATTTGGTGTAGCCGGTGCCTGTGGTTGGCCAGGTTCCCTTTCCGGGGCTGGTCGGATCGGTGGTGGGTGTATAGGACCAGGAGGAATTGGGAGTAGTGGATCCGTTGAAGGCGTAGTTTGTGTCGGGCACGAAGGCGCTGCCGCCCTCGCCATCGAACTCGAAGTAGGTGATGAACTTTGTGGAGGCCATGCTGTTGATGTCGTTGATCAACTCGAAGGCCTGATAGATGTTGTTCTTGGGCGGGCTGCCAGCCTTGCCATCGGTGATGAAGACATTGCCCTCGAAATTGACATTGGCGGGATCTTCGGACCCATCGGGTGTTTCATTGCCGTAGAGGTGCCAGGCATCCTTGAGGTAGGCGCATGCCCCCACCTGGATGTTGGCGGGCGAACCATCGGATTTTTGCAGTTTGCCCAAAGGCTCGAGGAAATCGGTGACGATCCAGGGTATGCCGTTGGATCCCAGTTCCGGCCGGAGGTAGTTGTAGAGTCCCTTGGTGTCGGCCCTGTAATCGCCGATGTTGATAATGGCGGTGCTGACGCCAGTGTTGGCGACGAAGGAGATGTAGTCGTTTGCCCAGGCCTGGAATTTGGCGCGGCTGGCGACCTCGAGGGCCTCGGCGGAGACAGGACTGCCAATAACCGCGGGGATACCCCCGGACGGGGGCGACGCGATGGTGACGGTGACCTGCTCGTCCGGGGCATAGCCCTTACCGGGGCTGTTGACGGTGATGGCTGTCACGACCCCATCGGTGATACCGTCGAAATTGCCACCTTTGATGCCATTATTATTACCGGTTTTATTGATTAGGATTGTGGCATTTTTGGTTGGATCAAGCGCGCCGGACACCGTTACCGTTGGCAGGTTGTCCGGATCGTATCCCTGGCCTCCCTTGACATTTTTTAGGCCGATGAAATTTCCGTCATCATCCAGATTTGCGGTAAAGCTGGCGGAGGTATTATTAGGATTATTCGGGTCGGTAATAGTAATTGACGGGGTGACCACCGCTCCGGTGGCGGGGTTAAAATACGGGCCTTTTTGGCCGGGAGTAATTGTGTTGTTTGAAACAGTCCAACCGGTGATGACCCCATTTTGGACAGTCGCTGTCGCTGTCGCGGACTGGCCTCCGCCTGCCGGGGCCGCGACCTTCACCGCAGGTGGGGAGGTGCTTGAGTATCCCGACCCGCCGCTGGTGATGGGGATAGTCAAGATTCCGAAGGCGGTCTCGGTGAAGGCGATGTCCTGGCCGAAGTGGGAGAGCTGGACGACGGGGTTCAGCTTCAGTTGGGCGGCGGGGGCCTGGGCGCCGTCGAGGTTGCCGAGGCCGATGGTTTTCTGCCAGAAGACGGGGTTGGGCGCAGTTACGGTCAGCAGGGGGATAGACACGCCAGCGAGGCGGGCGGCGGCTTCGCTGGAGGCGAGGAAGGCGGCGGCCGCGTCGGCGTAGGTGACATCGGGGCGCTGGAGGTAATTGATCCAACCCTGCTTCTCGGACCCGGTTGGCTGGCGACCCAGGACGGATTGATAGAGGCCGTCCACAGCCAGATTGGTGGCCTCACGGCTTTGGAGGAACGCCATGGCCACCGACTGCCGGGTGGCGCCGGACTGGAGGGCGCCGACCCAGAATTCCTCGCCGGACTGTTCGGGGGTTCTGCCCAAGATGTAGCTATACAGGAGATTGACATAGGCGGTGTTGGTCAGGCCGCCGGATTTCTCGGGGGAGGCCAGGAAGGAAGCCACGAGGCGTTCCTCGCCCACGCCGCGGCCCAGCGCCGCGACATGGGAGGCCAGACCGGATGCATCGGGTTGACGACCGAGGATGTCGTTGTAGTAACCGGTGACGATTTTCTGGTGGTGCTCGGTGGAGTTGAGGATTTGCCGGGCCACGCTTTGGGGTGCGGCGCCGTATTCCACCTGGGAGGAGTAGTAGGCGAGGCCTTGGGGGTCGGGCGCGCGGTCGAGGGCGACCTGGTAGAAGTGTGACACCTGATCGAGGATGGGAAGACCTTGGGGGTTGAGGCGAACTTCCAATGTTTCCAAATGCAGGTTTTTGGGGGTGCGGGCATTGGTGCGGATGCGAGCCATGTTGAGTTGGTCCTTGAAGGGGGGCTGGTATTAAATGGGATAAATGGGTGAATTAAAAAGAGTTAGTCCTTGTGGATCAAAACCATCAGAAAAGAATCATGAGCTTAAGGCACGGGCAATCTGATGAGCAAGCACCTGTATCAAAAAAAAACCAAATTTAGTTGTGAACATCTTCAGCCATTGGGAGGTATGCACCGGCCAAGAGAAGATTTTCAGGGTGGTGTCCAGCCTTGCAGCTGATACTTGGAAAAAATGCATCCATTTGGTCATTTTGCGAAAACTGGGTTGAAAACGAGGCCTTAATTATTCTGCAGCAAAAGTTAAAACAAGATATTTTATGAACACAGGATAACCGTAAGGCCTGCTATTGAATTTTTTGATTGCATATCTATTCAAGAAGGAAGTATTTTTCAATAAATATAGATAAAATAAGGTTTAATAGGAAATACATTTAACTTATATATTTAATTTAAGATAAAAAAGAATTGCTTTTGATTTGTCATGACTGACTCAGTGACCTAGGGTTTTGCGGAACCTTGGCACGAGGTTCGCCAGGTTCCTGAAAGCCCACCCTCACCATCGCAGACGAGGACCAGGTCATGTGGAATTTCCTTTCGGTGCGTTTCAGGGGTTTTGGTTCATGCCTTGGGTTGCCGGGGCGGGACGCCCGGAGAGGGGCGCATTGGCAAAGGCCAGGGTTGGAGGATTTGGAGGCCAGGCTGACCCCGGCTTTTGTTTACGGGTTGGACAGTGATTGGGGGTCAGGATTCCAGGCGCATGGGTTGCTCACCAACGACCAGAAGACGCCGATGGTGAACTGGAAGGTGGAGTTCGACTACAACCGCGACATTTCCTCGATGTGGAACGGCAAGGTGGCGTCCAAGGTGGGGCAACACTATGTGATTGTTCCGGAGGCCTACAACGGAACCCTGCAACCCGGGGCCAGCGCCGATATCGGATTCCTAGGGGCCGGTGGGCTACCCGGGGACAAGCCGTTGAATGTGCGGGTGACCTGGGACGGGGCGGGCACGGCCCCCCTGCCGAGCCTTTCCCTTGCGGATATATCCGTCACGGAGGGTGACACGGGGTCCAAAACCGTGGCGTTGACGGTAACCCTGTCAGCGGTGGTGGCCTCGCCAGTCACGGTGGCATTCTCCACGGCCGATGGGACGGCCAAGGCGGGAACGGATTACACCGCGGCCAGAGGCAGCCTGACCTTCGCGCCGGGCGAGACCAAGAAGACCGTGTCCCTGACCATCCGGGGAGACAAGGAGGTGGAACCGGATGAGGTGTTCTCCCTGAACCTGAGTGGGGCCAGCGGAGCGACCATTGCCCGAGGCAGCGCCGCCATCACGGTTTTGAACGATGACATCGGGCCCGTGCAGCCCGTGGGGGCGGCGAAGGGTGACCTGACCATCACCGAT
>Ga0222712_10007414_pt1 | contig 10609 bp, 9 predicted proteins | sample C33_657DmetaG_FD_165043 | JGI IMG/M metagenome (GOLD analysis project Ga0222712, IMG submission 165043) | Estuarine water microbial communities from San Francisco Bay, California, United States - C33_657D | ecosystem: Environmental > Aquatic > Marine > Unclassified | place: USA: California... | reverse complement strand
ATGGCGTATCCTCAATTGCTTTTGGGAATGATTGCTATTTTTATCTATGTTGGAGTTGAGGTAACCATTGATAATAATTTTGGTGCACTTCTTAAGAAAAATGCGTTTGGCGGATACGATGAATCGCATATATCACATCTTGTATCGCTTTACTGGGGATCCTTGATGATTGGAAGATGGATTGGTGCAGTAAGTGTATTCAATCTCAGCAAACAAATGAAGCGCATCATGGTAATCATTGTGCCGTTTGTTGCATTTGGCGTGATTCTATTGGTTAATATTATCAAAGGAAACGACGTGTCTGACTTCTTGATGTATCCAATTTGTATCGCGATTGGAGTAGTTGCTTTCTTATATGCCGAAGAGAAGCCAGTGAAACTGTTACTAACAGTATCTGTTCTTGGTGCAGCTGCGATGGTTATTGCACTCACCACTACTGGTATGGTTGCTAATTTTGCAATCATGAGTTGCGGACTATGCTGTTCTGTAATGTGGCCAGCAATTTTTGCATTGGCGGTTAATGGAATCGGGAAATACCAGAGTCAGGGTTCTGCCTTTTTGATCATGATGATTCTTGGTGGTGCTATCATTCCTCCTACCCAAGGAGCAATAATTGACCTTGAAGCAGGAGCAGATGCAACTGTGCACCTCTATACACAGTTATCCTATGTTGTCCCTCTTATCTGTTTTGTATACCTCGCATGGCATGCAATTCAAACCAGAAATGTTTTAAAGAAGCAGGGATTGGATGTAGATGCACAGGTGGCAGGCGGACACTAATCCTTTAAAACTTTGTATATTGAGCAGCCATTTATTGGCTGCTTTTTTTTATACTAATAAGTAATTCATGAGCGCAAACGAACCATTAGCAATAGGAATAGATCTTGGTGGAACTGGAACTAAATTTGGAATTGTTGACAGAGTAGGCAACGTACTTTTTTCCAGTGAAATGTCTACCAAGAAACACAAAACAGTAGAATCTTTCATTGATGAGTTGTACTTACATCTGAACGAACTGATAGATAAGGCAGGTGGTATTGGAAGAATGAGAGGAATTGGCATGGGAGCACCCAATGGAAATTTTTACAGTGGTACTATCGAATACGCCCCAAATTTACCTTGGAGAGGAATCATCCCCATTGCAAAAATGATGAGCGACAAGTTCAAATTGGATGTAACACTCACCAACGATGCCAATGCAGCAGCAATTGGCGAGATGATGTACGGTGCAGCAAAGGGAATGAAGGATTTTATCATGATCACACTTGGTACGGGTGTCGGAAGCGGTTTTGTAGCCAATGGTCAGTTGATATACGGACACGATGGATTTGCAGGTGAAATTGGACATACTATTGTCATTCCAGATGGCAGGATTCACGAAGGAACTGGTAAAAAAGGATCCTTAGAAAGTTATGCATCGGCAACCGGTGTACGATTAACAGCCTTGGAAGTTTTAGAAAATAACAATGAACCTAGTTTGTTGAGAAGTCTAAACAAAGAAGAGATCGATTCAAAAGCAGTTTATGATGCAGCAATCAAAGGAGATAAGCTAGCACTTGAGATATTTGAATACACCGGAAGAATTTTAGGTATTTCACTGGCAAATGCAGTGATGATAAGCAGCCCGGAAGCCATCATCTTATTTGGAGGACTCACCAAAGCAGGAGATTTGATTTTGAAACCAACTAGAAAGTACATGGAGGAGAATCTAATCCAGGTATTTCAAAACAAAGTAAAAATATTAATCAGCCACTTGAAAGAATCAGATGCTGCAATTTTGGGTGCATCTGCTTTGGTCTGGGAAAAAGATAAATAATCAACCTTGTTTTAAGGCCACTTCCTGTTCCCATGCTGCTCTTCCATATCCAGGAATGACATGTTTCTCGCTATGATAGGAGGATCGAACCAATGGCCCACTTTCTACGTAATCGATTCCCAATGAATATCCTACTTCTTTGTATTCAAAAAATTCATCCGGATGAACAAAGCGTTGAACGGGTAAATGTTTTTTTGTAGGCTGCAGGTATTGTCCGATGGTAATTACATCTACACCATTGTCAGCCAAATCTTTGATTGTTTGAACCACTTCCTCTTTTGTTTCTCCTAATCCAAGCATGATACCTGACTTTGTTCTCATTCCACCCTGTTTCAATTTTCTAAGCACTTCCATGCTCCTCCAGTACTTTGCTTGGATACGAACTTTACGGGTTAAGTTTTCTACGGTTTCAATATTATGTGACACCACTTCTGGAGCAGCTTCGATTATACGCTGAATTTGCTCATCAATTCCTTTGAAATCTGGTATCAATGTTTCGAGAGTAGTTTCAGGATTGAGTGACTTCACTGCACGGATGGTATTGAACCAAATTGTACTTCCTCCGTCTGGCAATTCGTCTCTGTCTACCGAAGTAATTACAGCATGTTTTACTTTCATCAAATGAATGGCCTCGGCAACACGCTGAGGTTCATCCCAATCAACTGCATCAGGTCTTCCAGTTGCCACTGCACAGAAACCACAGCTTCTGGTACAAACATTCCCCAAAATCATAAACGTTGCAGTACCTGCTCCCCAGCATTCGCCCATATTCGGGCAATTACCACTTTCACAAATAGTATGGAGTTTATGGGTATCTACCAGAGACCTTACATTTCGGTAGCTTTCACCAATGGGAAGCTTTACACGAAGCCAATCGGGTTTTTTTTGTCTTTCTTCTATAATGGAAACACTCATCTCAAAGTCTAATTGAGTGGCAAAGTTACGCTACTTCCTTCTTCCAAAATTCAGTGCAAGGTATCCAGTTGGAAAGAAGGATTTACCCGGGAGATCAATCATCTGTACAACTTTTTGAGAATAGAAATCCGCCATGAAACCTACTTCAACGGCAGAAACCACTTGGTTAAAACGAGCCCAATCAAAACGCAATCCAGTTTTGGCATAAATACCGGGGTTGAATTTTATTTCATTCCATCCTTTGCTGATACCTGATCCTCCGATAATATCAAGTTTTTGATCTTGATTTAAAAATGCATCCCGGGTGGATGCTCCGTATTTTAAGTAGGTAGCTCCAGTGTCTGTTGAAAATTGTAAGTAATAAGGCCTTATCAATCCAGCGGTTACACCCCCTACGAAAATTCCATACACCGCTACCCCATTTTTATTGCTCTTTCCTCCTATCATTACCTGTTTACCCATCCCTAATTTGGCCTGATAGAATATATTTTGTTTCCCAAAAACAAAAGGGCGACCGAAATATGCGAAACCGCCAGTGATTCCTCCAGAGGTGGATTGCTTTTGTTCTTTTCGATGTTGTTTTTCACCAATTTCGAATTGGAAGATAGTCGTGTTGTAGGGAGTTTTGGAAATACCTTTTTCAAATAGCAATCCCCAACCATCGTGATGATTTTTGATCGCAGTTAGATTTTGTTTGCTAAAAGCAGGAACACCTTCTTCTTCATTACGAATCATCTCGTTGATCCTTTGGTGTTTTGCAATTTTTGCTTCTTCCTTCGAAGAGGCCTTCTTTTGAGCAGTTGAAACAAATGGAATCAACGCTGTAGAGAAAATCAAGCAAAATAAAAAAGAAAAGGATCTAGACATGGTGAGGAAATCTAGTGTAAATTTATACAAAAAAGAATGACATCTACTGTTACATATACAGGCGACCTCAGAACTTTAGCATCCCATTTACAGTCTGGTTCAACCATAGAGACCGATGCACCTACCGATAACCATGGAAAAGGGGAACGATTTTCACCTACTGACTTGATTGGCACTTCTCTAGCTGCTTGTATAGTGACGACCATGGCCATTCGAGCGAAACAGCTGGAGGGAAAATTAAAAGGGGTCGTTACACAAACCGAAAAGATCATGTCGGCTGCTCCGAGAAGAATCAGCGGCATCAATATAACATTTCACTGGCCCACCGAAAATAGTTACACAGAAGAAGAACGCACTATACTGGAAGATATTGCATGGACTTGCCCTGTAAAGGAAAGTATTCACCCAGACATCAAGTTGACTATAGATTTTAATTGGCATTAAAGCAAGCAGGCCTCTTCTCTATTTATTGTTTATTGTTTTATACCATACAATAATTCCTTGTGTTTGAATTGCTGAGGTTGGACGAAAGAATTTTTTTGTAAACGACCTGGTGAATTTATTGTCCTCGGGTGCGCTGGTTTCCAACCATTCCATCGCCTTGAATCGATGCGAGAGCACTCCAGTATATTTCGAATAAGCTACCAAGATTGGTACAAACACATTAATCAACAATCGATCTACCATCGATTTACTAATCGTTGAAGGTAATCTATCAATCAATAAATTGAAATCTTTGTCTTCAATAACAGATCTAAATAGGTTGGTAGTTGAAATGATCATTTCGGACAATTGAGCCAATCTCCTGAGAGGAAAATTCGAGGGCCTTGTTCTGAATCGAACCAAATTTGTTGGCAACGTATTCAGGCCATATTTTGAAAGAAGTCGATTAGAATGTTCATTTTCCTCCATAGAAAGTAAATCAGAATATCCTGCCATTGACATCAGTAAAGAATTTACATCAATTGAAGATCTGGATAATGAAGTGTTATTGATTTTATATACAGCATCAATAAAGCGTTCAAACATTATACCGTTTAAAGGTAATCCGAAAGTATACCCAACTTTTTTCCAAAAAACTGCATTCCAGTCTCCTTTCTGATGTTTCAGTTCAACCAATACACCGTTTGCTCTCTCTTCCATTCGTTCGATTGCCAGTCGCTCTAGTAAATCAATACCGGGATATGACAGGTCAGGTTGAAATTTTTCAATACAATTGCTTACATCAGAAAAAGAATCAAGTGAAATATACTTGGATAGCTCTAGGACTGCACATTGATTGAAAGATCGAAGATCGTTTTCCCATACAACGTGTAAAATTACTTTTTGATACTGTGGATCTTCTTGATGTTGATGGCTGAACCATTGGGAGGTTTTTTGATGTATTTCGATGGAGCCTATCCATTCAATGCCATCTATTTTAATATTGCCGAAAAGAAAATCCGGCCCTTGATCAAAATTGATAATTCCAGGAGTAATTACCTCAATTGGAAATCCATTCACATCTCGCAGTTCCGCAAAATTCGTAGCATGATTTAGCCAATATAATTGCAATTGCATCTCCGTCATAATAGATGCAATTGATAAAAATTAACAATGCTGCTGAGGATTATTCTGCGTTCGTTGAAAGAGAATAAACTGTTATAAAAAAGATTTTTTTAACGAGGATACTACCCTACTTACTGGCAAACCCATCACATTGTAAAAATCGCCATGAATAGATTTTATTCCAATCACCCCTATCCATTCCTGAATTGCATAGGCACCTGCTTTATCGTAAGGTTTATAATGATCTACATAATGAATGATGTCTTGCTCAGAGAGTAAATGAAAGCTAACTTTCGTAGTGTCGTAAAAAAATTCTTTATGATGAATGGAACGAATATCTACAGCGGTAATAACCTCATGTGTTTGTCCGGACAGGGCAGAAAGAATTTCAATTGCATGATCCCTCGATGAAGGCTTACCTATTACCTGATCCCCTAAAACAACAATGGTATCAGCAGCAATTAAAACATGTTCTTTGAAATGAACTCCCAAACGCTCAGCGACAGCAGTATTTTTATTTGCAGCAATAGTCAATGCTATGGAAGATGGCGACTGACTGGCATCAAAGGATTCATCTGTTTCTGAAACCATTACATCAAAATCAATTCCCGCCCACTCCAACAACATTTTCCTTCTGGGAGAACCGGAAGCAAGTATAATCTTTTTCATCAAAAATAATAGAAGTATAAAGCCATTGAAAGTATGCCCAATAGCATTAGAATTTTAATCTGTTTGCTCAAGGAGCTATAATCTGCGATGGTCATTGCCTTTTTGAGCTTTAAAAATATGTTTGCTATAATTGGCAAGAGGATGGTCAAAATATATAAACCGATATAGTACCATTTGTTGATCAGTGCATACACCATGATTGCGGATAAAGAACCGAATAATGTAATAATCCATACAGCAATAAAGACTTTTGAAGAATTGATTCCCCAAACAATTGGCATGGTTCTGCATCCATATTTGCGATCTCCTACCTCGTCCTCGATGTCTTTGACCACTTCTCTGATCAAGGAAACAATAAAAGCAAATCCACCATAAAGTATACTGAGTTTGTAAATAGTAATCAATGCTTGGTTTGTTGATGGCAAAATACCTCCTTGCTTCCAATTGATTTCCGTTACAAACAGTACAAAGAGAACCCACGCAGTAAGCAGAGAAATGATGATATTGCCAGATAACAGTTTCTTTTTAAAAGTGGTAGAGTAAACCCATAGGAGCATCACTGCAATTCCATTTAAAAGAATCAGCAAAAAGTTATTCAACTCGATAGAAACATAACTTGTGATGATGAGTCCGGATACTGATAAAATTAAATGCAGCATCATCGCCCAACGACGAGATATTTCTTTATCGACTACCATTTTTGAAGGCTTGTTGATTCGGTCGATGTTCAAATCAAAATAGTCGTTGATGATGTATCCTGCACCGGCAATCAAAATAGAAGCCACCAATATCCAGTGAAATAAGTTCTGATTCAGTAAAGGAAATCCACCGGTATATTTTTGATAAGCAGGAAGGATCACACATGTATAAAAGAAAAGTTGTGTAATACCTATAAAGAGTAAGTTTTTATACCGAATCAACTGTAAGAATGCTGCAAATTTTTTCATGAGGGCAGCTTATATACTTTTGATTTCATTGTCGATCGTCCATTTATCTTGTACTTTCATTGTCCGCTCAATTACTTCCCTTACACAGCCCTCTCCTCCTTTTTGAACAGCGATGTAATCTGCTTTTTGTTTTACTTCTTCCACAGCATCGGCAGGGCATGCTTTCAGACCAGCTACACTGAATGCATCTAAATCTGGAATATCATCGCCCATAAATAACACCTCGTTTGAATGTAACTGGAACGTTTTCATCAGCTCTGTTAATTGAAGGCTCTTCGAGTTGGTTTTTTGGTAGAAATGATGAACTCCCAAAGCAGCCAGTCGCTCTCTCACCGGCTCAGAGAAAGAGCCAGAAATAACGGCAACATGAAAACCTTTTTTTACAGCAAACTGCAACGCATAGCCATCTTTTATATCCATTAGTCGCAACCACTCTGTTCCTGATTGAATTAGCAATTTTCCGTTGGTAAGTACCCCATCCAAGTCGAACGCCAGCAATTTGATGTTGGAAAATCTTTCCAATAAATGTTCCATATAGTTTCAAATTTAACCCATTCCGGTGATTTGGATTTTTTAAGATCACGTAGCATTTTTCTTTTAAAGAATTCTAAAAAATAATTTCAAAATTAATGTGCATATAAAATGTATATGTTTAAAATATTGATAACCAATGGTTTAAACAGCAGTTTTAAAAAGTTTTTTCTGGTATTTTTTTGGAATAAAACAAACGCCTTGCTAGTTCACTTCATTTGAATTCCTTCTCTTTACCTTATTATTGCATCGATTTGAGGAAATTATGGCAAAAAATTTATTGATAGTAGAGTCCCCCGCAAAAGCAAAAACGATTGAGAAAATCCTTGGAAGCGATTTTGAGGTGAAGAGTTGCTATGGCCACATCCGCGACCTTGAAAAGGTCGAGATGGGTATTGACATAAAGAAAGGTTTCAAGCCGAGTTATATAGTACCGGAAGCGAAAGAAAAAGTAGTGAAGGAACTCAAACAATTGGCTAAAAAATCTGGAGAAGTATGGTTGGCAACGGATGAAGACCGTGAGGGTGAAGCAATCAGTTGGCATTTATGTGAGGTGTTGGGATTGGATCCTGCCACCACCAAGAGGATTGTTTTCCATGAAATCACCAAACCTGCTATCAAATCTGCCGTTGAAAAGCCAAGAACAGTCAACATGAATTTGGTCAATGCTCAACAAGCAAGAAGGATATTAGATAGAATTGTTGGATTTGAGCTTTCTCCTATTTTATGGAGAAAGATGAGCATGAAAAATAACCTGAGTGCAGGCAGGGTGCAAAGTGTGGCGGTTAGGATATTGGTTGAGAGGGAAAGAGCTATCAATAGTTTTCAGGCATTGAGCAGCTTCAAAATTGATGCAGATTTCAAGGCAAAAGATATCAATGGTAAACCTGTAACATTCAAAGCAGAGGGTTCCAGAAAAAACGATGAACAAGATGCCCAAAAATTCCTGGAAGGTTGCGTAAAGGCAACTTTCAAGGTGGATGATATTCAAAAGAAGCCAGCAAAAAAATCTCCTGCAGCTCCTTTTACAACCTCTACTATGCAGCAGGAAGCAAGTAGAAAATTAGGTTATGGAGTAAGCAAGACCATGTTGTTGGCGCAAAAACTCTACGAGGCCGGTCATATTACTTATATGAGAACAGATAGTGTGAGTTTGAGTGAAACGGCCATGCAGGACATCTCGAATCAGATCACCACTTCCTACGGAAAAGAATTTCTACAAACCAGAAAATTCAAGAATAAAAACGAATCTGCTCAAGAAGCACACGAAGCTATTCGTCCGACCTACATGGATAAAACTTCGGTTGATATAGCAGATGGTCAGCGACTCTATGATTTGATTTGGAAACGAACGATGGCTTCCCAGATGGCAGATGCCGAATTGGAAAAGACCATTGCAGATATCTCCATTTCTACTCAGAAAGAAAAATTGAAGGCGGAAGGTGAGGTAATGAAATTCGAAGGTTTTTTAAAAGTGTACAACGAGAGCAAAGACGAGGAAGATGAAAACGACGAGAATGTAAACGAGGGAATGTTACCCCTTTTAGAAGTTGGCCAATCACTTGATTTGCAGAGTCTGACAGCAACAGAGAGATTTACCCGTCCACAACCAAGGTACACAGAAGCTTCGTTGGTAAAAAAATTAGAAGAACTAGGCATTGGTCGTCCTTCAACCTACGCCCCCACTATATCAACCATCTTAAAAAGAGGTTACGTAGAAAAAAGAGATAAAGAAGGCGTCAAAAGAGACTACCGCATCCTCACGTTGCAAAATGGTAAAATAGATAAAAAAGTTGATCAGGAAAATACCGGCGCTGAAAAAGGAAAATTATTTCCTACTGATCTTGGTTCTGTGGTAACAGATTTCCTTATCCAATATTTCACACATGTAATGGATTATGGATTTACTGCAAAGATTGAAAATGAATTTGATGAAATCGCAGAAGGTGATCAGGATTGGAGTAAAATGCTCAAGGAGTTCTACTCGCCCTTTAAAAAGGATGTAGACCATACCATGGAGAAGGCAGAGAGAATCAGTGGTGAGAGAGAGTTGGGTAATGATCCTGTTTCAGGCAAAAGAGTCATCGCAAGAATGGGAAGATACGGCCCAATGGTACAAATGGGTGAATCAACCGAGGAAGAAAAGCCGAAGTATGCAAAACTCAGAACAGATCAGAGTATAGAGACAATTCAACTGAACGATGCCCTGGAACTCTTTAAGTTACCTAGAATTTTAGGTGAATTTGAAAACAACGAAGTGCAAGTAAACATTGGAAGATTTGGTCCTTATATCGCTCACGACAAGAAATTTTATTCTTTATCGAAGGAATTTGATCCATACGATATTAGTTTAGAGACAGCCATTCCCATAATTATTGAAAAGAGAAAGGCCAAAGACGAAAGAACAGTAAAAGTTTTTGAAAAAGAAAAAATTCAATTACTAAGAGGCCCCTACGGCATATACATCAAGAAAGGTTTACGCAACTTCCCCATTCCAAAAGAAAAGCAGGATGAGGCGAAAGATTTATCAATCGAAGATGTTCAAGTAATGATAGAACATGCAATTGCAAATCCATCCAGAGGAAAAAGAAAAGCAAAAAAGAAATCCTAAACCTTTTTTGGATGATGGCAAACAGTGAACTACATGCATTGTTGAATCTGATCGAAGACCCCGACGAAGAAGTTTTTCTTTCCATCACAGAACGTTTTACTTTATTGGGACAAGAAATTATCCCTGTTCTGGAAGACCATCAAAACAGTACAGACGACACTGAACAGATAAAAAAAATTACTTACATCATTGACAAGGTTTCCTTGTCGGTGCTTTCGAACGAATTACTGGAGTGGAAAAATAGCGAAGATCAATTGACAGTCGAAGCCTCGTTGATCATCAGCAAATATTTAAATAGAGATTTCAATCAAGAAAGCTTATTCTTTGAGTTGGAAAAGATTCGAAGAAGCATCTGGCTAGAACTGAATGATTACCTTACTCCTCTTGAAGAAGTAAACATTATCAATAAAATTGTTTTCGATTATTACAAGTTCAAAGGCATCGAAACGAATTATACAAATAAAAAAGATTTTGATATCAGTGCGTTAATAGATAGTAAGCAGTCAAACACTTTCCCGTTATCGGCGCTGTATTTACTGGTCGCAGAAATGCTCGGACTGAGTTTGAAACCTGTCGATGTTCCAAGGCAAAATTTACTATGCTATTTTGAAGAAGATCCTATTTACGACGAAAACGGTACCGGTATTTTATTTTTCATTGACCCTCTAAATGGTCAGGTATATACACATAAAGACATTGAAAACT
>Ga0222712_10007413_pt1 | contig 10609 bp, 8 predicted proteins | sample C33_657DmetaG_FD_165043 | JGI IMG/M metagenome (GOLD analysis project Ga0222712, IMG submission 165043) | Estuarine water microbial communities from San Francisco Bay, California, United States - C33_657D | ecosystem: Environmental > Aquatic > Marine > Unclassified | place: USA: California... | reverse complement strand
TACGGTTTTGTTTCACGGTTTCGTACGGTTTTGTTTCACGATTTCGTATACTATACGGTTTTGTTTCACGATTTCGTACGGTTTTGTTTCACGATTTCGTACGGTTTTGTTTCACGATTTTTACGGTTTTTTTCACGATTTTTACGGTTTTTTTTCGCGATTTCTACGTTTTGTTTCACGATTTCTACGTTTTTGTTACACAATTTCTACGTTTTGTTTCACGACGCGCCCCATCGCGCGTCGCGCCGTGCTCTCCCGCGATCGCGCGCGCGCGTCGACCGGCGGCGTCGTCGGCGGTCGATTCCACGTTCGTCGTCGAACGAACGCGCGTTCGAGCGTTCGTTCGGGCGTTCGCGCAAAAGTCGTTCGCGACGACGTGCGAACGAACGACATCGACGATCGCTCGCGCGAACGCGTCGAGGCGACGAGAAGAGCGTCGATCGACGAGCGACGAGCGCGCGACTCGACGCGCGCGTTTCATTCGATTCGATGGTGCTCGAACGACCGACGTCGCTCGGGAACGATAACGATGCGGCGGTGTTGATTCAAGAGGCGTTTCGCAGACACCAAAAACGCATCGCCGCGCGGTCGCGAGCGACGACGACGACGTTGGAGACGTTGGAGGAGGCGGAGGAAGCGGCGATGAATAAGCGCTCGGGGTTGTTCTCGACGATACGCGGGAGGTTGTTCGCGAATTCGCGAACGACGGAGACGAAGAGAGCGAAAGGGTCGGGTGATGAACAAACGACGGAGGATGGAAGCGCTTTAGGAAAGTTGCCGTCGTTTAGTCAAGGGGCGTTGGAGGATATGATGAATTCTCTGAAGCGAGGGAGCAAGTTTTCGATGATTGACGCGTTGGCGATTTTGGGCGCCGCGGTGGTGGTGTTCGCCGGAGAGGAGAGCGTGAATTTCGTAGACGCCACGGAGAGCGGTAGGGTGATCGTCGTCGGCGACTTGCACGGTCAGTTGCATGATTTAATGTTTATTTTGGACCAGAAAGGGATGCCGTCTGTAGATAACAAGTATATTTTCAACGGCGACTTGGTGGACCGCGGGAACCACGGATGCGAAATCGCGCTACTTTTGTGCGCGCTCAAAGTTACGTATCCCGAGTGCGTGTTCATAAACAGAGGCAATCACGAGGAGGCATTTATAAACATATACAGTGGGTTCGAGGAGGAGTGCTTGGGGAAATACGATCACAGGATGTTTCAAATGTTTCATCGAGTGTTCGATTGGCTTCCATACGCTTGCGTTGTGAACAGCGCCGCGTTCGTCGTTCACGGCGGTCCACCATGCGATCGAGGAGCGACGATTGACGAGGTACGAACCCTACCTCGAGGTCAAGAGGGAACGCGAGAGGTGGTGTGCGAGAAGCGTACGAAGTGGTACAAGGATCTGATTTGGAGCGATCCGCACCCGGAGGTATCGTTCGTCGGGAGCATACAGTCACACCGAGGCGCGGGCATGCTGTGGGGCAAGGATGTTACTGAGCGCTTTTTAGAAACGAACAGTATGTCCATCATCATTCGATCGCATCAATGCGTGCCTGGGGGCGTAGAAACGTGCCACAGTGGCCGGGTATTTACCGTGTTTTCGGCGTCTCGTTACTGTGGCACGGGTGAAAACAAAGGCGCTGTTTTGATATTCAAATTCGGCGAAACTGCGCCCAAACCAGCAAACGCGTTGGTTTGGAGCGTTCCGTTGTATGCTGATTTGATGGGTTACGAACGAATTCAAACCGAGAGAAAAGGTAAAGAAGCTGTCAACGACGCCGTCGCCGCGCAGGCGAGAGAGTACATTATAGAAAACAAGTCGGAGTTGCGAGCGTATTGGCAGGCTTTGGAATCCGATTCACACAGACAGGTAAAGGAAGGGTTGATAAATCTCTACGAGTGGGCCACGGGTCTCACCACGGTGCTTAACATTAAAATTTTGTGGTCCAAAGTGTTCGAGAAGCTCGTCAAGGAGGAAGACATCGTCGTCATCAGTGGCAAACGTCATGTCCAGTGGAGGAGCTTCCTAGACGATTACACGGTGAAATTAAAGGGCGGGTGCAAGGCTTGGCAGGATGATGTCGTTGCGCGAATCACGTCCGCAGTGTTGCAATCTGGGGGTGATATACTAGCGGCATTTAAGGACATGGACTCCGACAAGTCTGGTGAAATCAGCAAGTCAGAATTCTTAGAAGCCGTGCGCACCAGTCTTCCGGCGTTGAGTGTTTTGTCCGACGCGCAGCTCGCGGCTGTTTGGGATGCGTTCGATTTGGATAACTCTGGCTCTGTCGACTTTGAAGAGTTCCGCGCCATGCTCACGTCGTCGATGGATGCCGCCAACACTCCAAAATCTCCGAATGAGCAGCAAGTCGGCGTTCGATGGAGCACGAGTGAAAAGGTTTCTTCCACCGTCGGCAATCCGTCTTGGGAAAAAAATTTAAGCGAATCGCTCGCTCGATTATTTTATTCGCATCGGCAAGAGTTATACCATATTTGGCACTCATATTTTGACTTGGATGAATCAAAGTCGCTCGCGAAGGAGGATTTCATCCATATGTTGCGCGTCCTCGACGAGAGCACAGGCAAACATTTGCTTAGCGACGAAGGCTTGACTGCTCTGGCCAACGGTATGGATACCGATGGAAACGGTCGAATTGACTTTAAAGAGTTTTGTGCCAGCATGGGTCGCGTAGCAGAAACGTATTGAGCGTCGTCGTTGTATCTAGCTTGAAACGCCGCCGCAGTAAACAACACCGAATCGCCCTCACATGTCGCATCAGTGCGCGCCGCGCGCACTCATGCCCGTCGCCGTACAGTCCACTCCGACGCGCGTGCCCGTACGTACGCGCGCGGCGATCGCACGCGCAGCACCGCCCGGAACGGATGTCCCAGGCGGTGGTCAGCTCCTCTGCCAATATGCCGCGGAAGGCCAAATCATCAAGCTTCGGGAACTTCTTGAAGGTCCATACGCCGTCGCCCCCGACGACTCATCCGCGATTGCGATCAGAAAAGCGCAGTTAAGAACCGCGGCTCAACGTGCGATGTCGTGCAATCAGTTGGAGGCGTTGAAGATGCTCATCGACCACGGCGCCGACCTCAACTTCACCTTGGGCAACGGGCGAACCGCCGCCATCGAGGCGTGCGGCGCGGGGCGGCACGAGATCGCAGCCGTGTTATTCGCCGCGGGAGCGTCGACGGAGGTGGTGAATGGCTACGGCCGTACTGCGCTGTTGGAGGCAGCTTTCCATGGACACGTTGCATGCGTTGATACGTGCGTTAGAGCCGGCGCCAATGTGAACTTTGCGACAAAGAACCAAGGGAGTACGGCGGCGCATTTTGCCGCGCAGGCCGGGCACATGGGCGTTCTCACAAAGTTGCGAGAGTGTGGAGCCGATTTGTCGATCGAGCGATTCGGCGACGGGAAGACGGCGTTGCAAATTCAGCGCGAGTTCGTAAAACGACAGCTGACGAACATGTGAAATCAGCACTGGACTTAGCGACTTTATAGATTTGTATTAGACGTGTACACTCGTAGTCACTTTCACGCTATACTACCCTGCACACTTTGTCCTTGTCGCTTCGCTGAAACAGCACAGCAACTCGGAGGAACGCCCGTTGCGGTTTTTTGTTTAAAACTAAATAATATTTCAAGCTAAAACCTATGCGTCCATGCCGTCCTGCGCCGATGAGAAGCCAATCAAGCCCAAATAGTCATCCTTAATAGTCGCGATGCAGAATATATCGTTGGCGTCGATCCTCATGCCGACGATGCGAACCCGAACCTCGCAGTCGCGCTGGATTCTAATTTGCTGATCTTCGCTCACGTAACAATTCTCCCCGGAGCTGTCGAACTTCATGTCTTCTGTGATCAAAGCGTTGGATACGAACAGTTGCAAAGGCCCAGCCTCGGCGAAAAACCCAAACTTATTAACCTGCGTCACCACCGCATCCAGGACTTCGCCTTTGAACGGCCTGAACGTGACGCAATCGTACTTGACGTGGAACGTCGCCCGCGCCGTACCGTCCGTCGTGATCTTCCCTTCGCCGATGCTCGCAAGACGCGTGATGAGTACGATGAACCCGTATCGACCCGAACACGTTCCTTCCATCTGTCGTCCGAAATCACGAGAGCGCGTTCGCGTCAGTCGCCGCGCGATCGTCGCAGTCTTAGGGTTCCGTTGCTCGTCGAGTTCGCCCTCGAGCGCACTCGTTCGCGCGTTCGCGCGCGATGCGATCGCGTTATCCCACCTCGTGTCTCAGTTTCGCCTCGAGGACATCGCGCAGGCGCGCGCCAAAGTGCTTGGGTTCGAGCGTGACGTTTTTCTCCAGCTTCAAGTGGAAAAACATGGCGTCTATCGACGACGACGGCGACGACGGCGCGCGGTGCGTGGGCGAAAGCGATGACGGTTTAAGCGGACGCAAACTGCGCGCGCGTCGCGGCCGTCGCTCGAACCGCGAGGGTCGATGTGAGGACGAAGGTTGAGAATTATGGGCAAGATCGCGAAGGAAGGCTGGAAGGTTGCTCTCGAGTCGCCGACTGTGACGCTCTAGAGTTTAGACGCGACGAACGAATAACGATTAGTTGAATTTACATACATATTACCAAAAATGATTAAAGTATTTAACATTCTAGATAGACGCGAGGCCAAGTCACAAAATTACGAGGGATTGCGAACCGCTGGATGGAGAATCATTCGAAGTCCAGAAATTCACTCATATCGAAGGATTCACCGGCCTTTCCAACTTGGGCTCCGAGCTTTTCGAGTTTCTTCGCTTCGGGGAACAACGAAGCGTACTCTGGATTGTCTTGAACTCGGTAGGATGGCAACCCTGCCAGAGCGTCGTCGTCAAAACTCTCCTCGTTCAAAAGCTTGTTGCGCGCAGCTGTGAACCTGTGATACTGCACGGTAGCACTCCAATCACCCTTGAGAATGTGTGAGCACCCAAGCAGGAGTAGCAGTGTCGATCCGATGGTCAAAAACAGAGTCTTGACCAATAAATATAGAGTGTACGCCATGAGAGGCGCGAGCTGAATCAGACCATTGACGCGATAGAATCGCGCCTCAATGTCGAGCTGTTCGTACTTGGTCATGTTAGCCCGAATCTCCCAAAACGTAGTTTTCTGCTGATCGGAGATGTCTTGAGGATTCCAAGACGTAAGACTTTCGATGAAATACGTAGGAACGTCCCACTGGGAGAAAGTCCAAAAGCCAAAGGCAAAGTGCGCGATGCACGCCAGAGGGGCGTACCACAAGAACTGTTTAGCGAGTTTGTGATCGTACAGCGATGGGTAGCGAGCATACCTGAGCAGTAAGACTTTGTCCGACCAATACGCGAGAAATAAATACAAGGACGTCGTCGGAATAAGAATCGGCGCGGCTGAGCTCAAAACGATGGCAGTAAAAATGACGGTCATCATCTGCCCGTAGCGCTCAGCGAGCGTGAACTTTGGGCGCTCATACATTTGATTGAGCTTGTATTGAGTCGAGCAAGATCCACCTCTGACGTATCGAAAGAACTGATTAAACCAGGATAGAACGAGACGGGAAGGGCCGAACCAACATGCGTTGATGAAGGCCGAAATCATGAGCGACTTCATCACAACTTGATACCAATCGATAGTGGTGTCATCGTAGCTGCCTTGGAATAATATTGGGAAGCCAGTCAATCCGATGATGTTGACATTCACCAGCAAAGGAATTAATAGAGCGTTCGTTGTGAGTGTAAAAAACGCGAATCGACTCGTTGTTCTCTCTGTATCGGATACCGTCTTGTGTCGTTCAAATAATGCAAACTTGGCGGCAGAATAAAGTAGTAGGATTGACGTAAACGCAACAACAGCAAGGCGACCGACTTCAAGCGAGTAAATGATCAACTGCTCTTTGTAATAGTCCAAGCATATCGCTGAAATGGAGCCAGAAAGCACGTCTGTTTGACACAAGCATTCGTAGCATACTTTCGCCGCGCACTCATCTGCGAAGGTTTTCCCGTCAAGACCACCCTGCCATACACCATAAGCGTCGAAGCCTTGTGCGAGCGCCTGCGCTTCGGTGAGTCCAGCGTAGGCAGTGGTGGCGTCGGAGTACGGCGCATATTTCGTTACATTCGCTGACCAGATTGTACTTTCAATAAATCCGGAACAATCGGTAACGCCAACCTGATCGCGATAGTTCTTGTTGGAGATAGCCACCACGTCGTCGGAGGACATCGATGCGGTAATCGGCCAAACTGCCGGACAATACAGATATTGATTTCCAGCGTCATAAATCTCCGTGCAGTCCACGAGTAAGCGGCCTCGCGAGTTCACTTGCGAAGTCACAAGTACGACAAGAATGATATTCGCGGCAAGTAAGAAAATAATAGCCAGAGCAGTGGCAAATCTTCGGAAAAACCACTGAGCCCAACTCTGATTTTTCATATTTTCCCACAAGATATCAGAGGCTTCGACGGCTTCTTTGACTTTCAAGTAAGTGTATGACTTTGTTCGGCCTCTCGCATTCTTTACGAGACGAAACTTTGTCCGTTCCGGTCGAAAGAAGGAGAAATACGGCGCATACTCTTCCCTGCAAGTCAGTTTGTCCGACTCTTGCTCAAACGTGACAAACGCATACACGATTTGGAACCGCTCGGTCATTCTCTGGTCAATTTGAGCCTTCAATTCAATGATTTTATCGCGCGTTGATTCAAACTGAGTCCAAACGCGTCTGTAAGTGCGATCATCCTGAGCGTTGACGCCTCTCTTCTTGCATTTGTGCCTAATAGCACTGAGTTCAAACTTGAGCTCTTCAGCCGCTTTGAAGAGCTTTGATCGCCGAATACGAAGCCGAAGAACGGCGCCATATGATCGACAGATGACGACATCGGCGATTGACCCGACCTCTTCAAAGTGCGCGCGCACTTCGTCTTCCGTCGAATCGATCGGCAAACCTGAGACTTGCAGGGAAAAGTCGGCGAGAGTGAGCAATGCTTCGTCGACACGAATAACGTAAGCGCGCATTCTTCTGGACATGATGGCAATCATGGCCATGAACATCAACACCGCGAACGCGTCAACGCTAGTGACGAATGCCATGATGGTGCGGATGTCGATGCCGTAAGCTTTGGACAATAAACCGGCGCTTGTGACGCCGAGCGTAGTCTTGACTTCTTCGGAGACCGAAAGATCTGTCTTTGAAGAAACGTACACGTAGTGAGCAATTGCTAGTGCTGAAAGTATCGTGAGAAACAAGAAGAATCGCGACAAAGTCTTCAGCTGAGAGAACCATAAACCGATGCCAGGACCAAGAACGTCGATATCTCGAGAGGTAGATTTAATGACGGAGAGCTGCTTCCCTTCCTTGTCCAAAATCGCCGTCTCAAGATTGTGCAAGCGCGCGATGTACCGCTTGGGCTTCTTGTACGCTGGAATCCTGTCGCTCATCACGGCTTCATAGTACGAGTCCTCTTCGATGTTCTTTTTCTGTTTCGTGCTGATCGACGGTTGCAACATCCCACCAGCGTTCGTCGGCGCGTTTATTGTATTAATTCTCGACAATTGTCTCAACGCCGCTGTAGGCACCCCGTTACGGTACGGCATCTTCTTGAACTCTGAAAAGTCCATATCCCCCTCGTCTTCGCCGCGCTCCGCCTCTACCACATCCGACTTCGCCACCGTGGCCTGCCGCTTCACTGACCTCGCACCCACGGACTGCTGTCTCTTCATCGACCCCTCGCCCGTTTGCGGCTCGCTCTCGCCTTCGATTTCCTCCACCCGTCGCTGCAACGTCGCCGACCATGAAAAAACCGGTTTCTCCCGTTCCTCCTCCTCTCGCTTATTTGCAAACCCCTCATCCTCCTCATCCTCATCGCTCGACGCCGCCGCCGCATCCTCCTTTACGCGCTCTTGTGCGATCTCCTCTAACATCTCGCTCGCCTCCTTGGCCTCGACCGCGCGCCGCACCGCGTCTTCATCCAGTTTCGTCACCGTCGTATCCATCGCTCGTTCGCGCGTCGAACGCGCGCGCTGCAGCGCGAGAGGTACCATCGCTATTCGTTCCGTCGGTTCGTCTTTCCCGTCGTCGTCGTCGTCGACTCTCGCGACATTCGTCCGCGTTCGCGTCAGCGCGCGCGCGAGCGCCCCGATCACCCCACCGCCCCCGCGTCGATCGGCGTTTCTGTCGTTCTCGTCGCCATCGCGCGCGCGTCCGTTTCCGTTTGGCGCCTCGTCCACGCTCGCGCGATCGCGCGACATCGCGATGTCACGGTCGCGCGCGCGCGCGAATGTCACGAATGAGGTTGGGGAATCGCGCGCATTCGGTCGACGTCGCGCGGGTGCGACGTTTGGGGATTTGTTGAATCGTGACTCAAGGGTGGTGGTGACTCGCGGTGACGGCGACGCGAAGGGAACCGCCGCGACGTTCGGGAAGGCGAACGCGCGCGGGAAAGACGAAGAAGGCGGGAGGGATGATGAAGAGGATTATTTGACACGACAACGGATGATGAAGACGAGGCGCTCACGCGCGCGCGCGCGTCGGGGCGAGTTCGTCGTCGTGATCCCACGGCGCTTCGCCGGTTTCGTAGCCGCCGGCGCGATAGGATCGCAGGTAGTCGATGACGTACCCTTCGAGGGCGTTGGGCTCGATCCCGAGATCGGCGAATCCTAAGGAGGTTGGTTGCTTGACGTAATCGCGCGTTTGAGCGTCGATGTACGATCGGGTGAGGCCCAAGGGCGTGGGCATCGGGAACGGCACGCGGCGGAGGAGGCGTTCGTGCACATTCGCGATGGCCTTCATGATGAAGGACGGCACGTACGTCGTCTTCCTGCGCGTGCGGATCGTTCGAATCACGAGCTGCGCGAGCTCATCGGTGGTGTACACCTTATCCCCAGCGAGCTCATACGTTCTTCCGCACGTGAGCTCATCGTGGACGATTTTACGAACGGCGACGGCGACGTCATCCACGAACACCGGCTGGTGCAACGTGTCCCCACCATCGATGATGGGAATCGCCGGATACTTTCTCGAGTGCTCCGCGAACACGTTTAGAAAGCGATCTTCAACGCCAATCATCCTCGCCGGTCGCACGATCGTCGCCGAAGGGAACGCCTGTTTCACCGCCTCTTCGCCTTGCGCCTTGGTTCTGAAATACGCGCTCGGATGATCCAAAGACGCGCCGAGCGCGCTGACGTGAATCAATCTTCGCACACCCACATCAGCGCAAATCTCCGCCACCTTCTTTGCGAACTTGACGTTGACGTCATCGAACGAAAAGTTGCGCGTTTCCCACTCTCGCCCGACCAAGTTTATCACCACGTTGCTCCGCTCGCACGCGAACCGAATCGCCGCCTCATCTCTGATGTTATAATCTAACTGCACGATCTGCCCGAGATCACCCATGACTTTCAAGTGCTGCCGATCGTTCTCTCCGCACCGCGTGGGCAAGATCATCCTCGACCCGCTCTTGGCGACGTGAAACGCGACGTATCGTCCCAAAAACCCCGTCGACCCGAACACCGCGCACGTGATCCCACTGCGAACGCCCAACGCGCGCCGCGCTCGTGATGTCAGTCTCCGTCACTAAGCGTCAACCCACGACGACCACATTCGCTCTCGTGGGGGCGATCGAAGCGCGCGCGTCGCTCGCATTCGCATTCCATCGCGCGACCCTCGCGCGATCGGCGTTCGATCGCCCTCTCGCGCGCGCTTCGATCGCGCCTTCGATCGTCGTCCTCGCGCGACTCGCGACGTCAAAACTCACGAGCGCGAATGCGCGAATGCGTACCTCCAAGACGAGCGCCCGCCCGGGCCGGCGGCGGTGGCGGTCACGGGCGGTGGGGGCACTTTAAAATCTTTCGGCGTCGCCGCGAACGCGAACGCGCGCGAGGACGACGACGCCAGGGCGTTCGCGCGAGCGACGACATCGAACGAGTCGCGGGTGATGCGACGGAGCGCGAAGTTAGACATCGCGTCGAGCCGAACGCGCGCGCGTGTGTGGTCATCGTCTCTCGCTCGCGCGCGCGTCGTTTCGCCCGCGTCGTTTCGCGACGCGCGCGATACGCGCGACCACTCGCGATGACATCCACGACGCCCGTCGACGACGGGTACAACAATCAAAGAATATTCTATCACACCTTCGTCTCCATCGTCGTCGTCTCTCGTCTCTCGTCGAGAGGCGTCATCATCGTCGTCACCGTCGCTCGATCACCGCCGCCGTCGCTCGTTTCGCCGCCGCCGAGAACGCCGCGCGCTCCTCCGCGGGTATCGCACGCGCGCGCGTCCGTTCGCACGTCTCCGCGACGATCTCCATCGTCTGCGTCGCGCTTCGCACGAGCGCGCGCAAAGGGTCGTTTCGTGCGTCGTCATCGAGCGCGGCGCGCGCGCGCGTCTCGCTCGCTCGCCGTCGCGCGCGCTCGTCCCATCGTCGTCGTTCATCTCCCTCGTTCGAAGCTTCCGCGAATGTCGACTGGGCGTCGCGTGCGTCGTTCGCTCGCGCGTCTTCCCATTCGGTCGTTCGCCTTCGTTCGTCGTCGTCGCGTTCGATCGCGGCGTACCACTTCATTCGCGCGCGCGCGTTCGCCGAATCGTCCTCGTCGTCATTCGCGTTCGCATTCGCATTCGCGTTCGCATTCGCGTTCG
>Ga0222712_10007412_pt1 | contig 10610 bp, 7 predicted proteins | sample C33_657DmetaG_FD_165043 | JGI IMG/M metagenome (GOLD analysis project Ga0222712, IMG submission 165043) | Estuarine water microbial communities from San Francisco Bay, California, United States - C33_657D | ecosystem: Environmental > Aquatic > Marine > Unclassified | place: USA: California... | reverse complement strand
TCGCCTCTAACCCCTGGTTCACCATTTCCGTCGTCATTTGTTTGCGCGCGAGACCTCTACCCTTCGCTTTCGCGCCAACGATTGAAAGCGCATTCACACGCACGAGCGCTAGACTATCGCGCGGCTCGGTTTGACTCTTTTGCATCGCTCGCCATGCGGATTCAAATCAAAGGCGGCGCGTGGAAAAACACCGAAGATGAGATCCTCAAGGCGGCCGTTATGAAGTACGGGAAGAACCAATGGAGCCGCATCGCATCACTGTTAAACCGAAAGAGCTCGAAACAATGCAAAGCGCGCTGGTACGAATGGCTCGATCCGTCGATTAAGAAGACGGAGTGGACGAGAGAGGAGGATGAGAAACTGTTGCACTTGGCCAAGCTCATGCCGACGCAATGGAGAACGATAGCGCCGGTGGTGGGACGAACGCCGAGCCAGTGTTTGGAACGATACGAGAAATTACTCGATGCGGCGTGTTCGAAAGATGAAGAGTACGACGCGGCGGATGATCCGCGACGGTTGAGACCGGGGGAAATTGATCCGAATCCCGAGTCCAAGCCGGCGAAACCAGATGCGGTGGATATGGATGAGGACGAGAAAGAAATGTTAGCCGAGGCACGCGCGAGATTAGCGAACACGAAGGGTAAGAAGGCGAAGAGGAAAGCACGGGAGAAACAACTCGAAGAGGCGCGACGGTTGGCGGAGTTACAGAAAAAGAGAGAATTGAAGGCTGCGGGTCTGGCGCACGTGCGTCGAGCGAAGCGTGTGCGCGGCGTCGATTATAACGCAGAAATAGCTTTTGAGCGCAAGCCCGATGCGGTATTGTACGACACAAAAGAGGAAGATGAGGAGTACTACAAAGCACAAGCGTCTCAGGTGTTTAAACCCGTGAATTTGGCCGACCTTGAAGGCAAGAAGAGCGCCGCTGAAGTCGCCGATGAAAAGAAAAAGGCTGCAGCGGCGCAGGCCAAAATGCATGAGCGACGCGACATGCCGGGAGCGGTGAACCAGGCGTTAAAAGTGAACGACAGCTCTTTTGTTCGTCGCTCAAAGTTGATGTTACCCACGCCGCAGGTGAGCGATAGAGAATTGGAGGACATCGTGAAGATGGGCAAAGGCGGCGTCGGTTTGCTCGAAGACGGTGGCGCAACGCCGGCGTCTGGACTCCTGGGTTCGTACGCGCAAACCCCCGTGTCGTCGTCGGGTCTCCCTCAGCGCACTCCCATGCGAACGCCTCAAGTAGAAGGCGACGCAATTTTGCGTGAGGCTCAACAGCAGGCGGCGAGACGCGTGCAACAGTCGACGCTCTTCGGCGGTGGCGAAGAAGCGGCGGCGATGATGCCAGCAGACTTTTCAGGCGCAACTGCGAGCCGTGCAAAGGCCGTGCCGACGCCGTCGCGAAGCGATTTGAGCTCACAAATGGGCGCGACGCCCGCTGTCGGAGGTCACGGTCAAACGCCAATGCGAGACGAGTTGCATATCAATGACCAGTACGCGGCGAATTTCAACGAGTTGAGCGCGCGAGAAAGACGCGCGCTGAGTGCATCGACGAGCGCGTCGTTGAAGAGCGCGTTCATGTCCCTTCCGAAGCCTCAAAATGAGTATCAGATTGATCTTCCAGACGCACCTCAGGACGAGGATATGGACATGTTCGATGTTCGAGTCGAGGACGAAGCCGATGTTCGTGCGCGCGAAGCCAACGCATTGGCGGAATATCAAGCGACGCAAATGCGTAAACGCTCGCAAGCCGTTCAACGAGACTTGCCGCGACCGGATGAGCTGAACGGTGCGGTTGAGCCGCTCGTAGAGGACGCAATCTCGGCTCTAGTGAACCAGGAGGCGCTCACTTTACTCGCGCATGATATCGCAAAGTACGGTAAAAAGCCGACACACGCGCCGGCATTGGAGGACTTTGAGGAATCATACCTCGTCTCGGCTCGAAGTCTCATCGACGCCGAGGCGGATGAAATGCTTCGCGATCAAAAACTCTCGAGAGAAGAGTTCGCACGCATTTACTCTGAAGCGCTCGACGCCGAGCGCAACAAGTTTATCTTCGTTCCGAGCTTGAATGCAAACGTCTGCATCGACGACACTTCACATGATCAGCGCCTCGAAGCGGCGAAAGCGACGTTTGAAAATGTTCGCGGCGAGATGGAGAAAGACGCCAAACGCGCGGCCAAGTTAGAGCACAAGTGCAATCTTCTCACCGCAGGTCTTCAAAAGCGCAACGGCGAGTTGTCCAAAAAGCTCACGAACACCGTGGCTGAGCTGAAGACGATCATCACGGAGGCGAACTCGTACGAGATTTTGCACGAGCAAGAACAACAAGCGGCTCCGGAACGTATTGAATACTGGCTCGATCTCGTTGAAAAGGTGCGCAAGCGCGAGAAGACGCTGCAAGATAAGTTTGAAGAGTTATCACGCCGAGTTTCGCGATAGATATATCTAGTGGCGACTATATTGTAGAGATGTATATTGAAAAAACTCATTCGCTGACGACGCGATAGTATCGCTCGAGGCTCGCACCGTGCGCCGAACGCACGGCCGCCTCAGACATGATATCCCAAACCACGACCGTACCCTTCGATCCAGCGGTGGCGACGAGGTACGGAACCGATGGTGAGAAGCTGCACGCGAAGATCGCTCCGACTTGCGGCGAGTGTTGAGATAACATCGACGGCTTGCCGGCGCTTAAATCCCACAACTTGACCATTTTATCCGTCGAGCATGTGACGAGCAAACCAGGGGCGCCAGAGCTCATGCTCAAGCCCGTGGTGGCCTTGTCGTGTGCTTGCAAGTTGAACACGGAGTCAGAGTTTGATCCCATTCTCGTATCGAAGCACATCACCATGCCTTCTTCGTTGGAGACTATGAACTGCGTCGGCTCGGTGGCGTGCCAAATCGCGCACTCGACGTCGGCGCCGACCTTCCATTTAAGCGACGCGCTTTCGGGCGCGCGAACGTCCACGACCTGGGCAGTTTTGTCGTATGATCCAGTCAGTAGCACTGTCGCCTCGACGGGATTCCACTCGCACGCTTGCACCTTATCTTTGTGATGGTTCAACGTGGTCTTAGCCGTCTCGGTGGCGATGTCCCAAATCTTCACCGTCTTGTCCGCACTCGCGGACGCGAGAACGTTTCGAAACTGGCGATTCCAAGATAAACCCATGACGGCATCTTCGTGAGAGCCACCCTTGAAGGCTTTGGATTCCTTCCCCTTTTTCTTTTTCCCGGCGCTCTTAATCGCGTCCTCCGAGTACCCGCCGAGCGTCGTCATCGGCTCCACCGCGTCTACGCAATCCAAGTCCCAGATCTCGATTCCAGGATACATCGTCCCGATCGCTGCGCAGTTGACTTCATCCGTTCCACTCTTCGGTGCGCAATTCATCCACTCCACGCACAATGGAAACGCCGGGAGCAACACGTCGTGGTGCACGTATAAATTTGTCTCGGCGTTCCCCGTCACCCCCGCCTCTTCGTACACCCAAACCTCCAAATGCGACACGTCCTCATCCGTCCTCACCGCTAGTATCACCAAATCCGTATCTTTCAGCGTCAAATCATCCGGTTCCTCCTCTTCCTCATCGTCGTCGCTATCCTTAATCGTCATGTACGGATCCTCCTCGTTCCCGTCGTGATGGGTCATCTTCCCCCCCCCGAATAACCTCCCCACGGCGGCGTCCTCATCGCTCTCGTCATCGTACGCATCCATATTCAACTCTTTCAACTCATCCGCGACGCCTTTCGCGGCTTGACTCACCGCTCGCGCTCGCGCGACGGCTCGCTTCGCCTCATCCGTCTCCGCGTCCGCGTCGCCTTCTTCCTCGTCTCCATCCTCATCGTCCTCATCTCGTGCGATTTCTTCCCAATCGCTCTCGCTCTCATCATCTCCATCCTCTCCTTCCTCCTCTAACTCGCTCTCGTCGTCGTCATCTCTATCATCCCCTCCTCGGCGCGTCCGAGCTCGCGCTCGCGCGTTCGCCGCCGCCGCGAGCTCGTCCTCCGGAATGTCCGCGTGTTTCGGCGCGCGCGCGTGTTTCCCCGCCGGCACCCACGTCACGGACGATATCATGGTCTTCTTTCTTTCTTACTTTCGTGTTTTCTCCCAAAGTCCCCGGCCACGCGCTCGTTTCTGTCGTTTCATTCATCATCATTCATCATCATCATCATGGCGGCGGCGGCGCTCTCGAGCGCACTCATCGAACGACTTTTGACGACTGTGGCTTCAGACGCCGACGCATATCGCCTTGCATATTCGCGATGACGCGAAAGACGCGAACGGTGTACGCGTGCGTGATACAAAACGACCCATCGACGCGAACGAAACGAGAAAACTTAGAGCGAGCGAGCGCGATTCTTGAAGACGCGTTGGCGAACCCGTCGCGCGCGCGCGAGCACGCCGTCGGCGTCGTCGTCGCCCCGGAAATGTTCGCGCACCGCTATCAGTTGACGCTAGAGCAAGCGCACGAGGTCGCGGAAGATGGCTTGGGTGAACGCGAAGGCGAGTGCGTGTGGTGGGCAAAAAAGTGGGCGCGAGAGTTGAACGCCGCGGTCGCGGTGGGGTACGTCCAACGCGCGGGCGAGAAGTTGTACGACGCCCAGGGCGTGGCGACGGCGGATGGCGACGTGCGAACGTATAAGAAGACGCACTTGTACGATATGGATGATGCGTGGGCGAGCGAGAGTGATGAAGGGTTCAAAACGATGACGATCGAGGTTGGGACGATCGACGACGAGCACGCGGCGGGGCGAGGGACGATAACGGCGTCGCCGGCGATTTGCATGGACATCAACCCGCGGAGGTTTGAAGCGCCTTGGGATGCATACGAACTGGCCAACGCGACGTTGGCGGCGAAAAGCGATTTGATTCTGTTTTCATCGGCGTGGACGAACGCGCACCCACTTGACGCGCTCGAGACGAAGCGAAAAGACGTCGACGCCGAGGAGGTGTTGAATTATTGGTTCTCGCGCTTGGCGCCGCTGGCGAATACAAACACGTACTTCGTGTGCGCGAATCGCATCGGGGAGGAAAATGACATTAAGTATTGCGGGTGTTCGTGCGTGATCGACATGCGCGCGCAGCGCGTGGTGGCACACATAGACCCGGGTATGGAGGGCGCGCTCTTGGTGCCGCTGGAGTTGGACGTCGACGTCGCGGATTCGGACGACGACGACCACCACGACGACCATCACACTCTCCGTCGCCGTGACTTTGCGCCTTAGTGCGCACCGTGTACAAGTAGACGCTATACTCTATGAATATGTATTAAAATCCGCGCGCCTTTTTGAGCGCGCGCGTTCGCTCTCACTTGGCGTTTATCAATCGCTTAAACTCAAACAGCTTTCGCGCGTCTCCTCCCGCTTCTTCGATCGCGCGTTCCGTGAGCACGTGTTTAATTCTCGCCATGGACTTTCGCACTTTCGTCATCCTATGTGGCGCTCGCATCGGCGTTCTATTTGTCTTCGCCAAGTTTCGTTCCGTGAGCAACATGTTTCGCTCCGTCAACAGCACGTACCAAAGCTCGTGTAAATCCTTGAACGACTTGTTCCTCAATTGCGCCGCGCTCCACTCTTTGCCCACGAACGTTTTTGCGTCGCGGTTGACGTCGACGAACGCGTCGAGGCCGTGAGGCGCGTTCGCGCTCGCGCGCGTCGCGATGGATCGCGGCGCGACGCCGAGGGACGACGACGTGCTCGCGACGATGCGCGCGGTGAACCGCGTGAAGAACGACATCGCGGACGTGTGCTTGGTGTCAAGAACGACGGTGACGAAGCGTTTGAAGCGCGCGGGCGAGACGCGCGCGGGTTCGGGGGGCAGAAAGTGAAGATGCTCGCGCGCGCGCGCGGAGCCCTAAACCCACATTTCGCTCGCGTCCGACTGCGTACGGTTTGAATCATCGCATACGGGACACCTACGCGCTAGAGCTATGGAGCTAGGGACGAAAAGGAGTGACCACATGAATCACTCGTCATCGTCGTCGTCGTCGTCGTCGTCGTCGTCGTCGTACGGGAGGTCATCGTCGGAATAGTCGTCGCCGAGGATTTCGTAGACGCCGTCGTCGGCGTCGGCGAGCGTATCGGCGTCTTCGGCGTCTTCGGCGTCATCGGCGTCCATGTGGGAATCTTCATGATCGATACCAGCGAACGCCTCGTCGCAAGCGATGGGATCATTACCATCCATCAACGATTGGAATCCACGAACGATCGCGCGCTGGACTTTGCGATAGAGCGTCGCGGAGAGCCAGCCGCGATGTTCGTCGCACGTTTGCGCGGCGTTGGGATCGGCGAGCGTCTGTTCGACGTCAGCTCGAACGCTCGGCAGAGCTAGGTCAGCTAAAACAAACGGTACGTGACGCGCGTCCGGGAACGCGCGAAACGCATGAATCAATCGATGGTAGTCGCTATTTGAACGAGAGCACGCGGCGTTGGCTTTACGCGCGGCGCCGCGTTCGTCGTCGTCGCGAAACCATTCCCTCGGAAACCGAACGGTCACGGTCTGATACCGTAAATACGAACGGTCAAATCGCGGATCTACGCCCACGGCGATCCATTGCTTTTTATACGGCCCCGTCGAAAACGTATACGTTTTCGCTTGGTTCAAGCGCTTGAGAATGATTTCATCCGCCAGAACGTTTGGAAGCGCCGCGAGCGCCGCCGCCGGCGCCCAAATCGCGCGCTCGGCGAGCAATCGATCAATCGCTCTCAATGCGCTCTCCGACCCGTTCACCGCGCTCCCGAGCGTGGGAACGGCGATTTCATGAAAATCAACCTCCCTCGTCGTCGTCGCCCCGGTGTCGCGCCGCTCGAAATAATCCCTCACCGGTACGTAATCTCGCGTGTACAACGGCGGAATCAACGTCATCGCGCGCTCTCCCGCGCGTGATCTCACCTCGCACTCCTCCGCGAGCTCGAACGGATCTCGCGCCGGTCCTTTCGCCTCCTTCGCTCGTCCTCCTCCGTCGTCTCCGCTTTCCTCCGCGTCTCCGCGCCCGCGAAAATCAAACGCCCCGCGAAACACAAACGCTCGCGTCGCCACCCCGATCGCCTCTATCGATACCACGTCGTCGTCTAACTCTTCGCCCTCACCCTCTCCGCCGTCGCCACAACCTCCATCATCGTCATCAACAACATCATCATCATCATCATCATCCTTCGCGTCGCGTTCGCATTCGCCACGCATTCCTTCAACGCTCGCCTCGTTCGCGCGCTCGCGTCGACGTCCACGCCCACGACGTCGTCGCGCGATCGCCAACACCACGCTCCGCGTCTCTCTGCGCTCCGCCCGCGTCGTTCGCGACGTCGCGCACGCGCGCGCGGACGTCAGAGTCAGCGTCAATTCGCCCAGACGTTTCGCGCTGAAACACGTCGACGCGAGCGCGCGCGCGCCGCCGAGGGCGGAAGTGACGCGCTGAAGCCCGTCCGACCCGTCGTCGTCGTCGTCGTCGACGTACCCGGGGAAGTCAACGAGGGCGACGCGCGCGGCGTGGCGAGGGACGACGACGACGTCGCGACGCATGACGAACGCGACGCGCGGGGCGAATGTGACGTCGCGCGAGCGATGCGATGCGAATGCGAACGATTCGTTCATCCATTCGTTCGTTCACTAAGTGACGCGCGAGTGATCGAGTGATCGAGTGAGTGATGGAGTGAGTGATTCATCGCGTTCGATACGCGACGAAATGAATCGATCTCGCTCGCGATCGCGTGATGAATGGAATCGATATCGAACCCATCGCATCGCATCGCATCGCATTCGCGTCTTTGGTTGCACGCGATCGATCGAACGGGACGCGACGTCGATGATGCGTGCGTGTGCGATCGAGTCGAACGCGATCGCGCCGAACGTCGATTCGACGCGAATCACGAGATGAATGAATCACATCGAATCGACGGTCGACGCGATCGCGCTCGACTCGAATGGCGAAACGATTCGATGGGAAACATATCGATTAATTAATCATCGTTCGAGAATCGAATCGACACTGTCGATTGGAATCGACGATTGGACGCGATCGCGATCGAATCGAGTGTCGATTCGACGAGATCGATGATCGACTCCATCGACTCCATCGACTCCATCGATGGTCGAGGTCATCATTCATCGTTCATTCGTCGCGCTCGCGAATCGACATCACAATCAAAATCAAAATCAACATCAAAATCAAAATCAAAATCACAATCACGCGTCACACCCGCGCGACTCTCGTTCGATGCCCCCCGTCGCGAACGCGATCGCGATCGACGACGTCAACGACTCCGTCGCCGTGCGAAGGGCGTACGAAGACGCGACGTGCGACGCCGTGTTCGCGCGCGGGTACGACGAAGACCGATCGCGCGAAGACGTTCGCGCGACCATCGGCGCGTGCGCGTCGGTCTTAGCGCTCTACGCGCACTTCACCGCGAAAACGATGTCGCGCTCGATCGCGATCGCGTGCGTCGGGGCGTACTTTGCGTCGCTCTTAGCGATCGCATCGATCGCGCGATTTGGCGAGGGCGACGCGAGCGCGCTGACGCGAGCCAAGACGACGACGACGCGAGCGCGACGCGGCGTTCGCGTGCGAGTGTCCGCGGCGCGATTTGCGGACGTGATCGAGATCGTCATCACGCGAAAGGAGGATAGGAAAGAGAAAGCGCGAGATGCGTTGAAAGTGGAGGTGTATTGCGGCGAACACGTGGAGGCGGATGGGACGTTCGACGAGGATGGGTACGAGGCGTTCGTTTGGGAAGTTCTGGATGCGTATGAACGAGGGAAAGGGCGAGGGGCGAAGGTTGCGATCGATGGGAAGAAGTTGAAGTGAACGCGAGCGGGGCGAGAGCGGGGAGGGGGGGGTGGAGTGCGCGTGAACGCGAGCGGCGCGCGGCGCGAGAGGGAGCGACGCGACGGCGAAGATGAACAATTCGTGCGCGTGATATCAAACGCTTCTACGGCGGCGCGAGCACTCGCGAGTTGTCTACCGCGCGCGTTCATCGCGATCGTCCATTGAAGGCCCCGGGGCGGGGGCGCGCGCGCGCTCACCGCGCGGCGTCGGCGAACGGCCGCGTCGAGGCGAATACGCTCGACCGCGACCGCGAGAGCGACTGCGAGAGCGACTGCGAGAGCGACTGCGCGAACGACTCGGACTGCGCGAACGACTCGGACTGCGCGAACGACTTCGCGAGCGAGATCGACTGTATGACTTCCCACCGCGATCGCGCTCGTGACGATACTCCCGTCGCGGCGATCGCGGCCGCGGGTCCCGACGAAACACTCGAATGTACGACTTCTCCCCGTTTGACTCAAACTCCGTGTCATCAAACTTATCGATCGCGTACTTGGCGTCCGAACCGTTCGAAAAATGTACCTCAGCGCACGTTCTCGAATCGCGGTCGACGAACACGTTGGCGTACGTCACGTCTCCCGCTCGTCGAAACGCATCCTTGACGTCTCGCCAATCGCACCCGCGCGGTAAATCCTCCACCATCAACTGATGCTCCGTCTTTCTCGTCACCGTACGCCGTTGTCCTTCGTACGGTTTCACCGATCGGTACCCTGAATCTCGATCGTCATCTCCATCTCTCCGTCGTCGCTCTCGTTCGCGTCCGCGTCCGCCGTCGCCGTCTCTCTCCCTCGCCGAACGTCCCCCATCTCCCTCTGATATCCCTCTCGCGATCTCCACTCTCAATCGACGTCCATCGAACTCGTACCCATCCCTATCTTCTTTCGCATCTCTCGCGTCTCGCGCGTCTTCGAACGTCACGAACGCGTACGCCGGCGGCGCGCTCGGTCGCTTCACGAGCGCGCGCGCGACGCGCCCGTACTTCCCAAATATATCCTCCAGCTCGCGTTCGCGCACGTCCAAAGGCAAGTTCCCGACGTAGATCGTCGCGCTTTCTTTTTCGGCGTTCATTCGCGATCGTTCCGTTGGAAACTTTCCGTTCACCTTTGTCGTTCACCGTCGTTTCGTCATCCGTCGTCATCGCGCGGGGCGCGTCGCCGTCGCGCGCGTCGTCATCCGCGAGTCATCACTCGTGGACGTGTGTCTCCGTTCCTGGTGTCCAGTCATCACTCGTGAACGTGTGTCTCCGTTCCTGGTGTCGAGTCATCACTCGTAAACGCGTGTCTCCGTTCCTGGTGTCGAGTCATCACTCGTGGACGTGTGTCTCCGTTCCTGTTGTCGAGTCTTCACTCGTAAACGTGTGTCTCCGTTCCTGGTGTCGAGTCATCACTCGTGGACGTGTGTCTCGGTGTCCTCATCCACGAATCATCACTCGTCAACGAGTCCCCCCCCGACGCGCCGTCGTTCGTCGCCGCGCCAAACGCTCGAACGTTCGTTGCGTTCGCCTCGGCATTCCATTCAACGTCGACGTCGACGCACGCAATCCATGGCGTTCACGCGCGCGCATTCGCACGCCCGTGGCGTCGCACTTCGCAGCGTCGCTCGACGTCATCGCGCGTTCGACGCGCGCGCGAGGTCGATCGCGACGCGCGCGCGCGCGAGCGAGCGCGACGACGCGACCGCGAGCGTGTTCTTCGACGATGTCATCCGCGCCGCGGCGTGCGACGCGGCGTCGACGGCGAGCGACGTCGAGGCGCGCTCGCGTCGGGCGATGGGGATGAATGCGATCGAAGCGGC
>Ga0222712_10007409_pt1 | contig 10623 bp, 22 predicted proteins | sample C33_657DmetaG_FD_165043 | JGI IMG/M metagenome (GOLD analysis project Ga0222712, IMG submission 165043) | Estuarine water microbial communities from San Francisco Bay, California, United States - C33_657D | ecosystem: Environmental > Aquatic > Marine > Unclassified | place: USA: California... | reverse complement strand
GACACTTGGGACAGAGGCATGGAGCCTCTTCCTGGCGACACCACTTGGGCAAAGAAAAAGGCCCCTTAAGGGGCCTTAGTTAAATACTTGTAGCACTACGATACATTTCTAAATAAAGCTGCTCTTGTTTCTCTCGCCAATAAGCTAAACGCTTTTCAAGCATGGCTCTAGCAAGACGACGAGCACTTCGCTTCTCACCTTCCCAGTCAAGAGAAGGATCATTCTCAAAATAGTTGCCGTCCATCATTACAGATCCTCCGGGTGGGCAAGTTCAATAGTTTTCAAGCTAACTGCATAGTCAATACCAGCTTGCCCTTCTACTTTGTCCCTAATTTCTTCCACGAAGGCAAAGATTTCTTCGGCGGTGATGCGCCTACCAAAATCAATACCAAGTTCAATGTAGCCGTAGTCGCGAATGGCTTCCCGGTTCTTAATAAAGCCCATGATCAAAGATCTCCTCCTTTGATGGCACGCGCATAAGAAAGTAGATATTCCTCAAAATCTGCGCCAGTAGGAGCTTCTTTGCAGAGTTCCTCATGGTTTTGCTTGAGAATGTCCAGGCTTACAACAAAGGCGCAACGAATGCGATCAAGGGCTAATTGCTGCACAACATTAGGCTCTTCTTCAATAGCCTTTTCAAGAGTGCAAATATATTCTTGCAAATCTGCCATGGAAAAAGAACGAGAAACCATGGGCTGCCCAAAGCTCATGGCGAGCTCTCCGTCTTTAAATGCAGAAACGGGCCTGCCTGGCAATAAATGGTTGAACATGACTGTCATGCTGGTAAAACGGAGGACTAACAACGTTCGCCGTTGCCCGCTCATTGTGCCAGTAAAAAGGCCCCTATCAAGGGGCCGTTCATAAATCGTTACAAAGCTTTGATTGGTTGTCGTAAAGCCTGCGTGGCGATACTAAGATTTTTCTGGCACGGCAGAGGCTTGTCTCGCCATTTGGTAGCAATGGCATGGCATGTGCCCATGGGCTCCAGATGGGCGTGCCTGAAGGCCCTGTCCAGCAGGATTTGATAGGCCTGGCGCTTCGGCTTGCTCATTGGCTCTTCAGGCTCTTCAATGTTGGTACGAGCAAAGTCAGCCAGTTCCGTAATGTCATCAAGATCATTGGTGGCAATGACAAAATGCCTGCCACGCTTCTGAGCCTTGTTCCATGCGGGGTGGATGGGCGGATTCTCCATTGCCAACGCCTCCACTTCCTTTTGGATTTGCGGAGGAATGCAAATGTGTACCATGCGAGGAAGGCGATGCTCTTCCATGAAAGAGAGCTGAAGGTCCATGATTAGGCGAAACGAAATTGCCCGAAGTGGAAGGAACGAGAGCCGAGTATTAAGCAGCTTTCACCAAAGCCGTCATACATGGTGCCAAGCATAAAACTGTTTCTCCATTGGAGACAAAAAGCTCCAATACGAAAGTGGCCAGTTGTGTCAGTGCAATGGAAAGAAAAAATCACAGTTGTGGGTCTTCGGGAAGTGGTGGAATTTCTTCAACCATTGCAATCTTGATATCAGGACGCATGACAAGCATGAAGTGTTCAGCTTGCTTTGCGGAAATCGCCCCCAGGGCGATTTTCTTTCCTTCAGAAGTGGTAATCAAATAAGTGCGGCAAGCAGCCATCACCAACGCTCCTCTTCAAGCTCCTCAAGGATGTGCTGACTAAGCGTGTCGCTCAGCATTTTCTTCCATCCATTGTCGCCTCCAATGCTATTGATTTCAGAAAGCAAGTGGAGGGCGTCAGCAATGCGAGTGCCATCCATCAGGCAAGAACATGCCATGCTCACTTCCTCTGTGGCAGCAAGCTCCTCAAACATGCCCATGTGCAGCTCAAACCACTTCCCTAGCGTGAACAGGGCAATCTGCCGATAGGTTTCATCGCCGTAGTCCCGCAGCATTGCTTCAATGTCTTGAGCAAGCAATGGTGGGATGCCTACAGTGCCTTGCTCTTCAAGGTGAGGGGCAATAGTGGCTCCAATAGCTTGACGCTTGCCGTCTTTTGCTGCTGCTGTTTGGCGCAGGAAATCGTTGACTGTTGAGAAATCGTCCAATGAAAGGAAAATCGTTGTGTATAGCTTGGCGCCGTTAGGCGCCCCTGTCAATAGTCACCATGATTAATTGTTTGTAAAGGCATGGTTTCGGGCAGGGGCTCGTTTTCAGGCTCCGGGGCGAAGCTAATGGTTTCAGCCGATGCCAATAGCGAATTGTTCCGCCGTTCGTCAGTAGCTTTAGATTCTTTTTCTTTTTCAATGGTAGTGGAAAGGTCTTTGAGGAACTTCCGATAGGAGGTGTCTTGGCTTTCGACTTGCTTGATCTCGTTGAGACCGAGCAGTTTTGCCTGCTCTACCAGCGAGTTTTTCGCCACGTTCAAGAACGATGGATCACCAGCACTTTCTTCTAGCTTCACCATTTCTTTTCCGCCATCGTCACCACCGTCCATGATGGTGATAACTTTCTTGCGCTTACTTTTCTCAAAGCTATCAAGCGCCAAGTCTTTAAGATCCATTTGTTCTTTCAAGAGACGCGCTCTGTGCGTATCTTGATTCTTCAGGATTTCTTGCGTATATAAAGCTCTGTTAAAATGGCGATCAGCATTAACTGTTTCTTTACTTAGCTTTAAAACATTTGCAATCTGACGATTGCTCATTGATGCAGCCAATAATTCTTGTACCATCCATCGCCTCACGCCAAGCATTTCCTTGGCATAAACCACGCCATTACCATTGCCATAGTTCCTCACTGCTTCATATTGGCTTTCAGGAACACCTGCTTTAATTAAAGCCTTCCTTGCGTAAGCCTCTTCTTCTTCGGGCGTAGTAAATTCAATTTCAGGACGCGGCATTCTCTAGTGACTAGCTTCTCTCATAGTATCTCCTTTTCCATGGAGAGTACGAACAAATAGTTCAGTGAAGCGTTCCATCTTGGAGGCCACAACAGTGGCCGGTGCGTCATTAATTGCCTGTTTCAACATGCATAGCTCTTCCCATTCAGCTTCCGATAATGGCGAGGGCATGTAATTCATGACGCAACATTCCTATGGCGTGAAAAGTGCCTAGCAAAATAGCGGCGCCCAATGCGCCGCTCCCTACTGCCACTCTGATCTCGTGACGACGAATGGCATCATCGATGAGATGCCGAATCTTAGCATCGCCTGAGTCAACCATGACTTAATGATACTGCCAGAAAGCTTTCTCTAGTAAGTCATCAAATTCATTTAGCTTCTTCGGGCAGTATTTCGTAATGAATTCTTCCATTTCTTTATGGAAGCTATCAACGATTTCTGCGTAGGCAGCGTCTAGTCCGCGAGGATCCATTTCGTGCTCGGCTTCACGCTCGTAAGCAAGAGCCATGCAATCCTTAGGGTTGGTACAAAATTCACGCATCTGCCTGCTCCGTAGATGCAAAACCACTATCAATCAATTGTTGAATTTCGTGCAAGCTAGAGCGCCAATGGCGCTCTCCATTATTGTCACGGGCTCCATAGATTGTTCGGGCCGCTGGTTGCGGCCCTTTTTGCGGGCAAGAAAAACCGTGATGAATAATGGGCAAAATTTCTGCCCCATTGTGCTCCAGCAGAGGAAGTTTTTCTACTGGTTTGGGAGGGTTAAGCATTGCTAGGAGAATTTCCTTTGCAATCTTAGAAACGTTCTTTTTATTTGAAGGCTTCTTCTGCCTTATGTCTTGAACGTTCCGCCCTTTGGGGGCTCCACTCTGGCTAGAGCGGCATTGCGGAGGTTTATGGTTTCATCTGGCTTGTTCTTTTTAAGGAATCTTGACCTGATGACTGTGGCGCTCCGCCCTTGGGGGCTACGCTTGCTCTGACAAGGCCAGAAGGCGTAGGCTTATAGCCCCTGGAATACTCGTCTGAGATCTCTTGGAGACACGCGGGACATTCCGGAACCAGTGTACTCACCCCCGCCAAATCTCCACAAGAGAGCCAATCGCCAAGCTGTCCATTTGTATGGAAAAATGAGCTAGTGGTAGGATTTCTAGGCTTCGCAAACCATCATGACTTCTTCTGTCCCCGACGGTTTTAAGATTATTAAGCTTCCTCGCAATGGTCCAAAACCAGGGCAAAGCACAAAAGCTTGGCTTTATGGTAAAGAACAGGAGCAGAAAGAATTTCAGCGCAAGCTAGACGGCCAAGATCAAGGCAAGCGCAAATAAAACAAAGAAAAGGGGCCATCAGGCCCCGTTCTTGAAAAAGCTTTATGATTAAAAAAGCTGCTCGCTACGGTAGGCAGCGGGGAGGCTAGCAATAGAGCCTCCCTCCTATTGCGAGAGAGTTAGAACCAGTCGTCATCGTCTTCCTGTAAGGGAAGACTTTCATTGGCTGCTACTAAAACAGGTTCTTCTACAGGCTCAGCCGATGGTGCAGGACCAGGAGCAAGCACAAAATCAAGATCAGGCTCTTCATACGCCCAGCTTTGATACATCCGCGTGCGCTCTCCATTGGGACCAACAATAAAGCTTGTTGCAATTAAGCCTTGACGGCGAGCCACTTCCAACAGACGGCCAACAGTAGTGCGATCCCATGCGCCAGAAGCTGCGGCAGCAGCGTTGCGATCAAAACGCTCGTGCTTACGGGAATTGATCATATTCACGAGATTATCCAGGGCTTCATTGCCACCAGCAGCAGGGCCTTTGTAATACCAGCCATAAGTGGCAGGATCACGCTGCATGAAATGCTTACCAGCTAAGCCACTACGGCTCTTCGTCCATTCCATCATGAACTGAGTGGAATCAGGATTGTTGTCAGTGCGATAAAGTTTCACCACTTCACTAACATTGGCTTCAAAGCTGGAGCTATCACGAATACCACCGCTTTTGTTTAAGTGGTGAAGGATGACAATGGAGCAGCCATATTGATTGGCAATGTCGCGCAGTTCATAAATGCAATTGCCAGCATCAGAGCGAATGAGGTCTACGTCCATGCCGGCGAGGCAGGAAGTAAGACTATCGATCATAATGAGCTGGGGATGGTGACGCTGCACATAAGACAGAAGCTGAGGGATATTGTTGAAACGCCAGCGATCAATAAAATCAATCTGACCATTGGCAAGCTCTTCGTCATCGTAACCAATAATCTGCAGCTTTTCTGCAGCATCAACAACAGGCTCGTCGCATTGAATGACCAGCACTTTCCCTTTCTTGCAACGACGGTTGCTCCAGTCCTTACCAGTGGCAACGTGGAGAGCCCAGTTGTAAAGAATTGTTGACTTACCACTACCAGGGGCAGCGGCGAGCAGCATCACGCTACTCTCAGGCAAGATGCCAGCAATGGTCCACTTGCGGGAATCCTCAGACTGTGCTATCGCCTTAGCGTCAAGGATTTCTAGCTCTTCGCGACCATGCACACGCCCGCGAGCTTCTTGCAGAAGCTTTTCAGTTTCCTGGGCATTTAATTTGACGCCATGGCTTTCCATCCATTGGCGAGCTTCAAAAGCAATGCGAGCATCGTTGCCATAAAGGCCAACCATGCGTTCCAGCGTCGAAATGATTTCTTCAAATGATGGAATGCCATCTTTTCCTTCATGACGGTCTTTAGAAACAATGGAGGAAAGAATGGTTTCATAGTCTGCGCCATCGTCTAACCAATCAGCAAGATCGTATCCTCCTTTCTGCGGAAGATTTTTCCATTCAAAATTGTCCGGGTCTGCGTAGAGCCATTGAGCACCAGGATTATCTGATGCCACTTCCTTCATCAGGTCGATGCCAGGCTCATCACGATCAGGGCAAAGAACTACTTTCTTGCCGCGAAAGAGCTGCGAATAGTCACCATTGGCACGGTATTGTCCGCTACCACCGAGAAAAGTGATAGAAGGCAGGCCGATCTCCCAGAGCCTGTCGCAAGTGAGTTCGCCTTCAACGACGAAGATGGGAAGCCCTGTGGTTTCCGACGCTTCAATGGCATCGTGATAACGATATGGAAGGATATTCTTGCGCAGTTGGTCGATGGCGGCCTTGCGTTTGCCGCTATCTTTAGGAATGGTTGGATAGTCCTGGCGAATGCTTTTCTTGCCAGAAGAATCGTCCCTAATAACGTTAATTACTTCTTCTTTGTCACGATTCTGATAGACAAAGACATAGGAGCCCGGCTCTCGTAGCGGGCGTTCCCAGCGTTCTAGTGGTGCAAGGATGTTGCGAATTTCAGCACGATGCTTAGCGCTGTCATCGTTAAAACAGTTATATGCGCCATTTTTCTCGTTTACTGACAGGTCGTTTCCGCCGCAGGCAGGGCAGATGTACTTGCCAGGATGGTCACTCGGTTCCAGTTTGGCGAGGTGGTCGAGGATGGAAAAGGCCATGGGGACAGCGGAGATCGCCTGGTTCTAGCAGTAAAACGGGGGTATGGCGACCCTTTGGTAGCTCTTAAGACTCTCTTAGCTATTCGGGGTTGCCATCATGGCCAGTATGGCTAAGCTGTCCATGTTCCGCGCCATTCAGCCCTATGGAGCTTTGGCTGGCCGCCTCTATCGGTTTCATCCTTGGCTACCTCATCGCCCCCTTCTTTTATGACCATTGATCACGGCGAACCAAAGAAGAGTCGCCACTTCACCCTTACGGACACCGCCTACAACCATCTAAAGGACATTGCCCACGAAGCACGACAAAGCTTAAGCGAAACAGTAGAGCGCTTAGTTCGCTCTACTCCCATCTGGGAAGGAAGTGCCACTCTTTCAGACGGCGCCTTTTCCATGATTGAAGACTATTCCGCTTCTGACATCACAATTGAGGACTATGAAGGTTTCAGCGCTTAAGCTTGCCTGCGAAGAATTTCTTCTGTTGCATGGCGACACTGAAGTGAAGATCCTCTGGGAAGAAGGCGTAATTTCAGAGAAATACGATCCTGAGTTCCTAGAAGAGCCCACTGACGTGAGGGTGATTAATGACTGGCCTCTCCCTGGCGACAGTCTTATCACCAAGAACGAAAACCCAGACAAGATGTTTGTCATCATGTATGGCGAATATCAACCCTCTGGTTTTGGTTATAAAGCAGTGGCATCCCTTGGATGAACACCTCCATTTTCACTGATTCACCCTCCGCTTTTTCCTACATGGAAGACTCCGCAAAAGCTGCAATGCTTGACCGTTACAACGGTATTTTCACGCCTCTGGAAATCAGCGCCGAAGCATTTCGTGCTGCTTATGACACTCCAGACATTGGCCCTCACATTGAAAAGGACTACAAGGGTCTGTCTTATCTTTCCTGGCCGTTTGCCTTCCGCTATCTGAAAGAGCATTTCCCCACGCTCTTTGTGGCGTTTGAAGAGAAAACCCTTGGCTGGCCCGTATTTGGTGAGCCTGGTGCTTTCATTCTTCGCCCCTACCTCACTGATGGCATCCGGCGCACTCCTGCGTTGGTCTTCCCTGTGATGGACAGGAAGCACAATTCCATTCAGCAGCTTGATGGTCGTGCAATTTCAGACAACATCCAACGTGCAAGTGTCAAGGCCATCGCTACGTTCACGGGCCTTGGTCTTCGGCTCTATGCCGGAGAGGACATCCCGAAAGAAGAAGCGCCAAAACCTGCGCTACAGCAAGACTCCCCAAAGTCTGCTCGTGCGGCCAAGAAGGCTGCGACGGTAACTACTGGTGGCACTTCTGATGCTGGAGAAGAGGGGGCTGCTGCCGCCACCGATGCAAGGGCCAGTGAGCCTTTCGACGCAAAAACTGCTCTTACAGCAGTGTGCAAAGCCAATCCTCTGAACTATGCCGACGAGAAAGCTTCTATGGCTGCAGGTAAAGCTGCTCTTGAAAGTATTGGACTTGCTCGCGCCACAGAAGTCAAAACCTGGCAAGCCTTCGGAAACGTCGTCGCAGCAATGATGACACTCTGGGCTAAGCAAGAGCAAATTGTCATCAGCAAAGCTGAAATGACTGAAGAAATCAATGCAGTACGTGGTCTTGACACCACTGAAGCAATGATTGAAGGCATGAAAGCTTTTGTTGCAAAAAAGCAGTAGATCTAGCAGCGGCCCGCTTAGCGCGGGCCTTTGCTGGAGCTATTTGCGTTGATGACGATGCCTTACCAGTTACTGAGCTTCCTCCCGCCTTCTTTGGCGAATGATCCTCTTGGCTTGTTCCTTCTCGTTACCTTCACATGCCTCATTCTTGCGCTTTCGATTCTGGCGATTCTCTCTTTGATAGTTCCATGAGCCGATTCACTTTCATCTATGAAGAAGGAAACAGCAAAGTTTCCCATTCGTTCCACAACATCTACTGCCCTGAAATCGTTGAGAATTTCAAACATTTCATGCAGGGCTGTGGTTTCTTTGAAAGCAATCTGATGGGAGCCATGGAAGAAATGGTTCAAGAGTACGAAACGATGGAAGCGAAGCGTGCAAAATCATCGTTCCCTGCTTGATGCTTGTCATGAAGCGTTCTGGAGTTTTCCTGAAGACACGCTTAGCAGTGATCGTCGTATTGCTGCAGTTCTTGAGGCAGTTGCAGATTGCCCTGTCGCTGATCGCTCTTTCCTCCGTCAAACTGCTAGAACTATCCTTATGCCTGACATTGCTATGTGTACGGGCGATGAATGCCCTGTCAAGGAAAATTGCTGGCGTTACACGGCGCCTGCTAGCCGCTGGCAAAGCTATTTCGCAGCACCACCTTGCAACGAAGAAGGGTGCGACTATTTCTGGGATGTGAATGAAGAATAGTGCCTTGTTACGATCTATGTCTCGCCTCTCTCCAGATGAAAGCGTTTCCTCGCTACGAACCCAATCGCCTCCAACTGAACAAGAAACGCTACTACGTTTTAAACGATTTTCCCAATGTCCCAGAAGGGTATGTTTTGCCCTCTGTGACAACTATTGCGAGCGCGTGTTCTCCGCCTGGCAAGATTGCAGCGCTCATGAACTGGCGCAAGAAAGTAGGGGATGAAGAAGCAAATCGCCGCACGCGCAATGCCGTGGATCGTGGCAATTGGCTTCATGGTCTTCTAGAGGATCTCTGGAACGACGAGGACATCCAAACGCATCTTGATTCTCATGAAGCGTATGTTCCCTACTTTGAAAGCATCGTTGGTTTTCTTGAACGAGTGGATAGTCCGCTGCTCGTTGAAAGTGCCATTGCCTGGTACGATCACGCGCAAGAAATTGGCTATTCGGGCACGTTCGATATGCTCGCCAAAATGAACAATGGTGCCTATGCACTCTTGGATTGGAAGACGAGCTACAAGGCTAAGCCTGATACTCAGCTAGCCGACTACCGCATGCAGCTCGGTGCCTATGTACAGGCTATTGAGCAGATGTATGGCGTAGAAATCAACGAGGCACATTGTGCCATTGCCATTTACGATCCTGACACGGGCGAAGGCCAGGAAGCGCAGATTGTAAGCCTTTCAGCCGCTGAGCTTGCCATGCAGGCAGGCATCATGGTGCAGAAGGTGCAGCAGTTCTTTTTTGAGCACTACCCAGGTGGACGCCCCTTAATGATTTCTATGGATCGTGGGGCTTGACGCGCAAAATTCCCTGGCTAAGCTTTTTACGCCCCTTCCAGGGCCCACTTCTCTCCTTTTGAGGACTACTAAATGCCCGCTGGCAACTCCCCTTCCTTCTCTGGAACTCTCGACCTTACTCCCGACATTCTCAATGCAATGAAGAAGGCGGGAACCAATCCTCAGGGTAACTATTCCCTGCGTTTTGCCCTGTGGGACAACGACAAGCGCGACAAGGACACTGCCCCTCATTTCAAGGGTCAAGTGACTGTCAACAAGCTTGAGAACTCCCCGAAAGCTTATGCCTCGATGTGGGACAACGGCAATAAGAGCAAGCAAGGCTTCTCTGACGATCCGTTCTAAAGTTTGTCTTAATTGTCCACGAGGGCGCTAATGCGCCCTTTTCTTTTCTTCTGAATCATGCTTCTCAACGACAAGGAAATCTCAGTGCTTGCTGAGAATGATATTATTTTTCCTTTTGTCTCAGAAAAGACCAGAGAATTAGACAATGGCACAAAAGCTTTGTCTTATGGCTTAAGCCATGCAGGGTATGACTTGCGTTTATCCCCTCAAGGGTTTATGGTCATCAATAACAATGCTCCCATTGAAGCGCTTGATGTGAAGGCCTTCAATAAGGAACTGATGTATGAAGCTGAGCCAATTGAACAGAATGGCTCAACGTTCTTTGTCCTGCCCCCATTTTCCTACGCTCTTGGCGTGAGTGTGGAATTGTTGACAATGCCGTCTAACATTATGGGGATCACTGACGGCAAGAGCACATATGCTCGACAAGGTACGATCATTAACGTTACGCCAATTGAGCCTGGTTGGTCTGGTCATCTCACTATTTGTATTGTCAATCCCCTGGCTTTTCCCGTTCGCATCTATGCCAACGAAGGGATCGTGCAAGTCATGTTCGTTCGCCTCAGCGAAAATTCACACAGTGACTATGGAGATGGCAAATATCAAAACCAAGGCGCTAACGTAACGTTTGCTGCTGTCTGATTAGTGAGCGCTCTTGAAGATCAATTCCTCGGACTGTGGCAAGCACATTTTCCCGATCTTCCATTGATTAGGGAATACAGCGACGTGGCCACTTGGGAGATGGATTTTCAAGAGCGCTACGCTAAGAGCAAGCGCTCCAAACGCTATCGAGCAGACTTTGCTCATCTTCCT
>Ga0222712_10007408_pt1 | contig 10625 bp, 7 predicted proteins | sample C33_657DmetaG_FD_165043 | JGI IMG/M metagenome (GOLD analysis project Ga0222712, IMG submission 165043) | Estuarine water microbial communities from San Francisco Bay, California, United States - C33_657D | ecosystem: Environmental > Aquatic > Marine > Unclassified | place: USA: California... | reverse complement strand
GCCCCGGCGCCCCTTCCCCTCCCCACTCCCAAACGCTGACCTTACGCAACATGAGCTCGCCCCAACGCAAACTGCTCCTCGCCTCCCTGACCGCGGCGTTTGCCCTCGTCCTGGTCGCCCAGGAGGCCGCCAGTTCCGAGGACCCCCGCTTCGCGCTCCATGACAAGGCCGTCGCCGCCCAGGAGCGCGGCGACCTCGCCGCCGCCAAGGAGGCCTACGAGGCCCTTCTGAAGATCAACGACAAGGACGTCGGCGCCCGCGAGGCTCTCGCCACCATCGAGGCCGAGCTGGCCGCCGCCGCCGGCAAGGGCGCCCCGGCTCCCACCCCGACCCCCGAGCCCGCCACCCCGGCCGACCCCAACACCCCCCTGCTCGAGCAGATTTCGCGCGAGCGCGCCGCCCTCTACGCCGAGGTCGACGCCGCCGTGGCCGAGGCCCGCTCCCTCTCAGCCGCCGGTCGCCACGACCAGGCCCTCCGCCTGCTCGCCGATGCCGACCGCGCCCTCCCCCGCAGCGCCGGCGCCAAGGCCCAGCGCGACAACATCTTCCTCGCCCGCCAGGACGTCCTCTCCGCCCGCGAGTCCGGCGGCGGCGACGGCGACCGCCTGGTCAACCAGCGCATGCGCGAGGTCGCCAAGCGCAACCAGGCCCGCGTCGACGAGGCCGAGGACCATATCTCCACCGCCCGCTCCCTGATTCGATCCGGCGACCTCGACGCCGCCAAGGACCAGCTCGACCTCGCCGAGAAGAAGCTCCCCGGCAACGTCGCCACCCAGCCCGTCCGCCGCGAGATCAAGGGCCTCTACGCCGCCCTCCTCGCCGAGCGCGTCAACCGCGCGATGGACGCCCGCGACCTCGCCAAGGCGCAGATCCACCTCAAGGAGTACGAAACCCTCGTCAACAACAAGGACAACGAGCTCGACGAGCTCCCCTACCGCCGCCTCGCCGCCCTCTGGGCCGTCCGCAAGGCCGACCCCGCCTACCGCAGCGTCGAGGAAATCTCCCCCGGCCTCCAGGCCAAGGACAGCAAGGTCGACGAGCTCCTCGTCAAGGGCCGCGCCCGCTACCTCTACGGCGACTACCAGGGCGCCCTCGACACCTACCGCGAGGTGCTCCAGTACCAGCCCCTCAACCCCGAGGCCAAGGCTTACCAGGTGCGCATCCGCAAGATGCTCTCCGAGAACTCCGGCCAGTGGAACCGCGGCGTGACCAAGGGCAAGCTGCTCGAGCTCCTCGACGAGTCCTGGAAGCTCCCCGAGGTCTACAACCGCGAGACCACCAACGTCGAGAAGCTCACCGTCGACCCCGTCCTCCAGAAGCTCAAGGAAATCACCGTCCCCGAGATCAACATCAAGGACCTTCCCCTCAACCGCGCCCTCGACCAGCTGGTCATCGTCTCCCAGGCCTACGACAAGGAGTCCAAGGGCGTGAACATCGTCCCCATCGACCCCGAGAAGCGCAACCCGAGCGTCAACATCACGCTGCGCAACGTCTCCCTCGACCGCGCCCTCGAGTTCGTCGTCAAGCAGGTCAACTTCACCTACACCGTCAACGACGGCATCATCGAGGTCCGCCCCGATTCCGGCTCGAGCGACCTGGAGACCGACTTCTTCCCCCTGCCCGACGCCGCCGTCACCAAGATGACCGGCATCTCCTCCACCTCCACCTCCGGCCAGCAGGCCGGGGGCAGCCCCTTCAGCGCCGGCGCCTCCGCCGGCCCCGGCGACGCGGGCGGCGCCAGCCCCCGCGAGGTCGCCATCCGCAACTTCTTCACCCGCTCCGGCGTCAGCTTCGAGGTCCAGGGCGCCACGCTCGCCTGGGACGGCGCCATGCTCACCGCCACCCAGACCCGGCGCAACCTCGACCGCATCCGCAACATCCTCCGCCGCTACTCCGACACCAAGCAGGTCCACATCGAGGCCAAGTTCATCGAGGTGAGCGAGCAGACCCTCAACGAGCTCTCCGCCAACTGGCAGCTCTCCCAGACCATCGGCGGGGCCGAGGTCATCCGCGCCCGCACCGGCCTGCGCGGCGTCAACGAGGCCTTCGGCGAGTCCGCCGTCGCCAACCCCGGCCAGATCCTCCGCACCTCGTCCACGGTCGACCCCGTCACCGGCATCATCAACACCATCTCCGAGCCCACCCTCGACATCCCCAACGCGCCGCCGAACATCCCCCGCGGCAACTTCGGCAGCCGCGACTTCACCTTCGGCGGCGCCGGCGCGGCCGGCCTCATCGGCACGATCGGCTCCTACGACCTCAACCTGTTCCTCCGCGCGGTCGAGCAGAACAACGGCTCCGACCTGATGTCGGCCCCGAGCCTCACCGTGGTCGACAACAAGACCGCCACCATCCGCATCGTCCAGACCCTCCGCTACCCCGACTCCTACGGCGACGTGCAGTCCAACGTCGGCCAGGGCGGCGGCGGCCAGATCGGCGGCGGCGCCGCGGGTGTCACCATCACCGCGGGCACCCCGCAGGACTTCAAGGAGCAGGACGTTGGCGTCATCCTCGAGGTCACCCCGACCGTCCAGCAGGACGACTCCATCGCCCTCAACCTCAAGCCCCAGGTCATCGAGTTCGAGGGCTTCGTGGAGTACGGAGGCACCTCCGTCGCCATCCAGGGCAACACCACCGTCACCATCCCCTCCGGCTTCTTCCAGCCGATCTTCTCGTTCCGCGAGGTGACCACCGACGTCACCATCTTCGACGGCGCGACCGTCGTCATCGGCGGGCTGACCCGCGAGGAGGTCAAGACCGTCAACGACAAGGTCCCCGTCCTGGGCGACATCCCCCTGCTCGGCGCCGCCTTCCGCTCCAGCGGCAAGACCACCAGCAAGCGCAACCTCATGGTCTTCGTCACCGCCAACCTGATCTCGCCCGGAGGCTCCACCCTCCGCAGCAAGCTTCCCGGCGTGAACAACGGCGCGACCTTCTCCAACCCCGTGGTCGTCACCCCCGGAGGCCCCGTCTACCGCGAGGTCACCGAGGCCGCCACGCCCACCGCGCCCGCCGCCCCGGCGTCCAAGTAAGCGCCCGCCGGCGCCGCTCCGGGCCCGCCCTCCGGCGGGCCCGCTTGTTTGGGCTGGTCGCCACCCCCCGCCCTCGCGAGCATCGCCCCCATGCGCTGGCTGCTCGTCGACGGCTTCAACCTGGCCTTCCGGAGCCACTACGGGATGGAGAAGGCCGACCTTCGCCGGAAGGACGGCTTCCCCACCGGCGCCCTTCACGGCTGGGTGCGCACGCTCTGGTCCGTCGAGGACGGCGAGAAGCCCGACCGCACCGTCGTCTTCTTCGACCTCGGGGGCTCCGAACGGCACCTCGCCGCGCTCCCCGATTACAAGGCCCAGCGCGAGGACACGCCGGCCGACCTCGAGCTGCAGATCCCCGAGCTCAAGCGCCTCACCGCCCTGATGGGCATGGGCGTCGTCGAGCAAAGCGGGGTCGAGGCCGACGACCTCCTCGCCTCCGCCGCCAAGCGCCTCGCCGCCGACGGCCACGAGGTGGTCATCGTCAGCGCCGACAAGGACTTCGGCCAATGCGTCGGCGGCAAGGTCGTCCAGCTCGTTCCTCCCCCCACCGCCAACCCCGCCCTCGGCTGGCGTCGGCTCGACCCCGCGGGCGTGCGCGACAAGTTCGGCGTGCCGCCCGAGCTCATCCCCGACTACCTCGCCCTCGTCGGCGACACCTCCGACAACATCCCCGGCCTCCGCGGCGTCGGGCCCAAGACCGCCGTCAAGTGGCTGTCCGAGCATGGCGACCTCGCGCGCGTCCTCGCCGCCGCCGACCGCCTCGAGCCCGCCCGCTTCCGCGAGCAGGTCGCCGCCGAGGCCGACCGCATCCGCGTCAACCTCGGCCTCGTCCGGTTCAAGGACGACTATCCCTTCGACCCCGCCCGGCGCCCCGCCCGCGACGCCGCCGGCCTCGAGGCCTTCCTCGCCGAGATGGGTATGGACGGCACCCTCAAGGCCGCCAGGCGCCGCGAGTCCGAGCGCGCCGCCAAGGCCCAGGGCGAGCTCTTCTGACCTGCCCGACCCCTCGTTCCGGGCGCCTGGACAAAAAAGAACCCGCCGCGAGGGCGGGTTCCACGTCCGATCCGGCCGAGGGTCAGTTGGCCTTGGCGGCGGGCTTATCCTTCTTCGCCTCGGGCGCCTTGGCGGCGGGCGCGGCGGCGGCGCCGGACTGGGACTTCTGGATGTCCTCCTGGGTCAGGGCGACGAAGAACTTGGCGTCCACGAAATCGAGAACCATGTTCCGTCCGAGGGTGAAGCGGTAGGTCTTGAACATCAGCTCGTCATCCTTGGCGAGGTTTGCCTCGAATTCCGCAAGGGCAGCCTCAGCTTTGGGTCGCTCTTCGGCGGAGATATTGACGAGGTTCTCGCGGGCTTTGGCGAGATTATCGCGCCTGGCGGTGATATTGCCAAGATTGCGCTCAAACTCGTCGAAGATCAGCCCCCCGAGGGTGGCGAGCTGGTGCAGCATCTTTCCGTCGCGCTCGACGAGGGTCTCGGGCTTGAAATCTTTCTCGGCCTTAATCTTGGCGACCTCTTCCTCGTTTACCTGCGTAAGCAGGTTGCAGGTGCGGTAGATGTAGCAGGGGCGGTTTTGGCTGAAAATTGCCCCGGAGCGGAAACCATAAACCTTCTGGAAGAGGTTGTCCTTGGAGTCGAAGTCCTTGGCCTCTTGTTCAATCACCTTGGCCAGCGCATCCTTTTCTCCCGTGGTGAGGGCCTGTTCCCTGCGAATGGCGAGACCGCGAGCTCGCTGGAACTGCTCACCTAGAGAGCGAAAGCCGTCGAGGAACTCCTTGAGCGCCTGGCCGTTGCGGAAGATTAGCAGGCTCTCATGGAGAGCCATCTGGCCGTTGAAGGGAAGATAGGTCCTCTCGGCCTTGGGGCGGTCGGCGGCCTCGGTGGCGGCGGGAGCGGGGGTTTCGGCGGGGGTGCTCATGGGTCGGTGGAGATGGGGGCGGGGCGGGGAATCACTTCGCCGGCTCGGGCTTCTTGCCGTCCTTGGCCTCGGCGGCGGCCTTGTCGATGGCCTTGTTCTCCTCGTCCGAGAGGAGCACGTAGAGCTTGGCCTCCGCGATCTGGGTGGCGAGGGTGTCCGAGAAGGGGTAGTTGTGCTTCTTGGCGAAGTCGGCCTCGGCCTCGTTGACCTCCTCCTGGATGCGCTTGAGGGCGTCGGCCACCTTGCGCTTGTCCTCGTCCTTGGTCAGCTTGGGCTGGAGCTCCACGAGCTGGAGAAGGCGCTGCTTGGCCTCGGCCACGGCGCGCACCTGAATCTGGAAGGTCTCCACCTCGACGGCGCCCGCGACCGTGCCGCGGACCTGCAGCTTCTTGCCGTTGGCTTCGGTGACGGAGGCCTTGTCGAAGTTGGGGGCGGCGGCCAGCTTGATGTACTCGTCGTCGGTCAGGACCTTGTAGACGGCGAGCTTGGTCGGGACGATGAGGTACTGGCGGGTCAGGTCGAAGCCGTACGCCTTGTTCATGGCCTGGTTCGAGACGGTCAGTTTCTGCAGGCGGGTGTCGAGCTGGCGCTGGGGGGCCTCCTTCTCCGGCGAGGTCAGCGCGAGGTCGAGGAGCTGCTTGGTCTGGGTGGCCTCCTGGCGCTCCTTCGAGATGGCCTCCACCTCCTTCTGGAACGCCTGGAAGTCGGCGGCCGACGCGATCAGGCGCACCAAGGCGAGGCGCTTGCCCTGGATCTCGAGCACCTCGAGCGAGGCGGCCTCGGCCTTTTTCTCGTCGTTCTGGGCGGGCTTGTCCTGGGCGGTGACCGCCAGGGCGAGAAGCAGGGACAGCAGGGTGGGAATTTTCATGGTGAAGGTTGGGTTGCGGGGAGTTGTCATTTTTGCCCAAGCCCGTCCTCGCCGCCACAAAAAAAGCCGCCCCTCCCCGGGGACTTATTCACCGCGCAGGGCCTTGGTGAGCGCGTCCTCCAGGTCCAGCGCCGCCAATTCCCGCTGAAATCCCTCGTCTTCCAGCAGGGGCTGGACCTTGCGATGCTGCAGCAGGGTCCAGTAGCGCCCCTGCTGGGCCAGGCTCTTCACCTCCGGATCGCCCCATGCCGGATAGAAGCTCGGATGCGAGGCCAGGGCCCTGACCCGGGGATCGGCCATCAGCCTGCGCGATTTCGCCGGGTCCGCCATCACCTGCCGGCTCAGCCTCACCACCCTCGCCGCCGATTCCGGCCAGGCCGGCAATTCCCCCAGCCACCCCATCCCGGGCAAGGCCGCCACCTCCGCCACAAAGCCCCCCGCCGCCGCGCGGCCCCGCTCAGCCGGCCCCGAAAGCTCGCGCCGCCAAGCGTCCACCGAACCCCAGGCGACCACGACCATCAGCCAGCCAAGCATCCCGGTCCAGCACCCGACCATCGCCCCGAGCACCGGCCGGTCGGCCTCGCCCGAGGCCGCGGCCGGCTTGCCCAGGCGCCAGAGCAGCGCGACGACCACCAGCCAGGTCGCCAGGAAAACCAGCGCGATGCCGGCGCCGGCGCGAAAGATCCAAGGCACGCCGATCGCGCCCAGCAGGGCGTGGCCCGCCGCCGGTCCCGCCAGCCAGCCCACCAGCAGGGCGGCCGCGCCAGCCACGGGGCCGGCCAGCTGCCGACCCGGCCCTCGCCGGTGGCCCGCGGCCGCCCCGGCCACCATCAACCCCGCCAGGGCCGCGAGCGCGAGAATCTGGGCGAGGCTCGGGTCCATTCAGCGTCGCTCGAAGATGCGGCGGATGGCGGATTCCCTCGCCTCGATGCTTTCCACGAGCCGGAACTGCACCCTGGCGCGGCGGAGGTTGTGCCCCGGGTACCGGATTTTGAAGTAGGTGTCACCCGCCAGGTGGTCGGCCAGGAAGCGGATGCCCAGCTCGAGCGGGATCAGGTGGACGCAGGCGAAGAGAAGGTCGCGGTCGCCCTCGCCGAGGAACTCGCGCGCCTGGCCGAGGTAGCCCCGCCAGATCGACTCGCAGAGGTCGGTGTCGAACGCCACCCCCCCGAGGTCCGGCGCGTCCTCGCCCGCCGGGTTGCAGGCCGAGCGCAGGGCATCGCCGATGTCGTAGTGGACGAGCCCCGCCTGCACGGTGTCGAGGTCCACGATGCAGGTCCCCTTGCCCGTGGCCTCGTCGATCATCACGTTCCCCACCTTCGGGTCGCCGTGCATCACCCGCCGCTCCAGCCGTCCCGCCGCCACCGCGTCCTCCAGGACCGGGCAGACCCCGCGCCGGGCCTCGACGAAACGCAGCGCCAGCGCGGCCTCGGGCGACTCCGCCAGGCGCTCGCGACCGATGGGAGAATCCTTGGCCGCGTCGAGCCGCGCGAGGTAGCCCGGGGTGACGTGGAAGCCGGGCAGGGCGACCTTCAGCCGGGCCGGGTCGATGTCGCTCACCATCCGATGGAAGTGGCCGAGCACGATGCCGACCTCCTGGGCGTGCTCCGGCCCCAGGACCCGCTCGTGCGCCTGCGCGCTCGCGATCTGCGAGATGGCCCGCCACAGGTCGCCGTCCGCGTCCACGACCCAGTCGCCCCCGTCCCGCGTGGGGATGATCTTCGGCAGCTGCCAGATTCGGTCGGCGCCCTCCGCCTCCGCCTCGAGCTTCGCGTGGCAATGGTCGGTGATCACCCGCATGTTGTGCATGATGGCCTCGGGCTCGGGGAAGACGGCCTTGCGGATGCGCTGCACCACGAACCGCTTCTCGTCGAAGGTGGTCCTGAAGATGGCGAGGTAGGTGTCGTTGACGTTGCCCGAGCCGTAGGGCTCGATGGTCACAAGACGTCCGGGCACGTCGAATTGGCGGGCGATCAGGGCGGCGCGCATGGGGCCATTTTTCCCCCGGCCCATGCCGAGGCGAGGCCATTTCCGCCCATTGGGGGCTTGATTCCCGCCCGCCCGCGCCCATGCTCCCGCCTCCCCTGGGACGCCGCTTTAGCTCAGTTGGTAGAGCATCTCATTCGTAATGAGAGGGTCGTCGGTTCAAGTCCGACAAGCGGCTCCACCCGGCGGACAAATCCGTCCTCCCGCTTGCGCCCCGCCGCCTTCCCCCTCCCCCTATGGCTCGCATGAGCAAAGACACCTCCGCCCGGACCCGCGCCGACGGCCTGACCCGCGCCTACGACCGCGAGTTCCGCCTCGACGCCGCCTACCGCGCCAGCCTCCCGGACGTCCAGAACACCGACGCCTCGCTCATCCAAGGGGCCAACGTCCCCATCCAGCACGTCGGCGTCTCCGGCTTCCGCCTCCCCATGTCCGTCCGCGCCCGCGACGGCCGCGCCCTCGTCCTCGAGGTCGCCGTCACGGGCACCGTCTCCCTCGCCGCCGACCTCAAGGGCATCAACATGTCCCGCATCGTGCGGTGCTTCTACGAGTTCAAGGACCGCGCCCTCTCCCACGAGCTCCTCGAGGAGATCCTCCTCCGCTACAAGAAGGAGCTCGGCTGCAGCCGCGCCCGCCTCCGCGCTGAGTTCCGCTACCCCATTCTCCAGCGCTCCCTCCGCTCCGGCCTCGAGGGCTGGCAGTACTACCGCGTCGTGCTCGAGGGGACCATCGACGACCTCGACCGCTACCGTCGCTACACCCATTTCGACTTCGTCTACTCCTCCGCCTGCCCCTGCTCGGCCGACCTGACCGAGCACGCCCGCGAGACCCGCAGCGTTTACGGCATCCCCCACTCCCAGCGCTCCAAGGCCCGCGTCATCGTCGAGACCAACCCCGGCAAGTCCCTCGCCGTCGAGGATGTCCAGGAGCTCTGCCTCGACGCCCTCCAGACCGAGACCCAGGTCATGGTCAAGCGCGAGGACGAGCAGGCCTTCGCCGAGCTCAACGGCGCCTACCCCAAGTTCGTCGAGGACGCCGCCCGGCTCGTCTACGAGCGGCTCGACGCCGACCTGCGCGTGCGCGACTTCTGCGTCGCCTGCTCCCACCTCGAGTCCCTCCACTCCCACGACGCCGTCTCCGTCATCAACAAGGGCCTCCCCGGGGGCCTGGCGGCCGACTTCGCCGACTTCAGAGATCTCATCTGCTGACCTTCCGCTGTTGCGCGCGCCCCCTCCCGCCGCGTAACCTGCGGGCCAACGAGGGGGTAGCTCAGCCGGATTAGAGCAGCGGTTTTCTAAACCGCCGGTCGCGGGTTCGAGTCCCGCCCCCCTCGCCCCCCGCCCCATGATCCGGTACCATCTTGCGCGCGAAGGAGCCTCCCTCGGCCAGCTCGACCAAGCCGAGATCCTCGCGCGCCTCGCCGCCGGCGAGCTGCGTCCCTCCGACCTCACCTGGGCCCCCGGCGAGCCCGCCTGGGTGCCCCTGGCCTCGCGTTCCTGGTGCGCCGCCGCCGCCCGTCGCGCCCCCATCGGAGAGGGCCCCGCCCTCGAGCGCCCCGGCCTTGCCTGGTGGCGCGCGCTCCTTCCGACCTTCCGCGAGACCCTCATCGCCCCCGGCGTCACCTTCCGCCCCTCGCCCCGCCCGCCCCGCATCCTCCCCGGTCTCGCCTGGCATGCCTCCCTCGCCCTCCTTTCCAATCTCGCCGGCCTCTACTGGGCCGAGCGCTACCTCCGCAACCCCTGGCAGCGCTCCGAGCAGCTCCTCGAGGGCCTTCTCCCCAGCTGGGGCGCCGCCTGGGAGTTCTTCCAAATCTGGGCCTTGGTCTCCCCGCTGCTGGTCGTGGTCGGCACCCTCGTCGGCGCCACCCTCGTCCACGCCATGCTCCGGCTGATGCGGGGCGGCAAGGCCGGCTGGGTCTCGACCTTTCGCGTCCTCAATTACGTCGGCGGCTCCGCCAACCTCCTTCTCGCGGTGCCCTTGCTCGGCATCCTCGCCGGACCCTGGGCCCTCGCCTGCGCCGCCCTCGGCCTCGCCGCCGCCCATGGCGACACCCCCCTGAAGTCCGTCGGCGCCTTCGTCCTCACCGGCCTGCTTGCGCTGGCCTGCCTTCTCGCCGCCTTGGCGATCGCCCTGCTGCCCTTCCTGGCGCAGCTCTGAATTCCGGGTTCCCCTTACGGGTGTTTGTGCCTAGTCCTTTCCGATGGAAATCCACCTCGCACGCAACGGCTCAGCCTTGGGTATCTTCACCGATTCCGAGGTGCGCGAGGGCCTCGCGAGCGGCCGATTCCAGCCCTCCGATCTCGCCTGGCGCCAAGGGATGCCCGCCTGGACCCCGCTCGCCGGCTGGCCCGAGTTCGCCGGTGTCGCCGCGAGCGGCCTCCCCGCCGACGCCCCCGCCCCCGTCTCCGAGATTCCCTGGGAACAGTCGCCCGGACTCGGCTCGCTTCTCCGCACCCTCTGGCTGGTCCTCGCCTCGCCTCGCAAGCTGGCGTCGGGACGTTTCGAGGAGGGCCGCTCCTTCGGCCTGGCCTATGCCGCCATCGGGCTCGGCTTTCTCCCCATCCTCGCCGTCGCCGCGCTTTCCGCCGCCGCCCAGGAAGGCCAGCGCGAGGCGGTGGCCAGCCTGCTCGAGGGCCTTGACGGGCCGTTCTTCGAAGGCTTTAGGAGCTCGCTGGAGGAAGCCGACGGCGACGGTGTCGCCTTTGGCATCCTCGCCGCGGCCTGCGGCGCCCTCCTCTCGCCGCTGGTCTACGCCGTCATCGGCATCCTCGAGTGGTCGGCCTTGCGCGTCACCGGCTCCAGGCTCGCCTTCGGTCGCACC
>Ga0222712_10007405_pt1 | contig 10628 bp, 3 predicted proteins | sample C33_657DmetaG_FD_165043 | JGI IMG/M metagenome (GOLD analysis project Ga0222712, IMG submission 165043) | Estuarine water microbial communities from San Francisco Bay, California, United States - C33_657D | ecosystem: Environmental > Aquatic > Marine > Unclassified | place: USA: California... | reverse complement strand
CCGTTCCATCATTAGTTTTTAATAATCCTTGTGCGAAATAAGAAACATCTCCACTCGTATTGCCACTAGCAACATCATTTGTTGATGAGTCACTTAGACGGAATGTTTTTTCACCCACTCTAAATGCTCTATTTGGTAAATAGAATGATCCTGATTCTTTTCCTTTAACAGTTGTTTCTGGATATCCAATTGAATATATTGAATTGCTGTCTGGTACCGTAACCCAATCTTCAGATATATTCGCTGTACGAGTCTGTGCATTATATGCATTCATCGTTCGTAATTGGCCTCTTCCGGTTCCTGACACAATAAAAATCGCATTACTATTATTTGTGTTTGCATAAAGCTTTTCGTTATTCGCATTTGATGCATCAATTCGTAGCGTAACGGTACTTGTTGTTGCTGCATTAACGTTTCCGGAATAATGTAAATACCCTATTATTTCACGAGTTGTTCCTGAAGTTAAACCTACTAGATTGCATCCAGGTTGACTTACAACAGCATTAGGTTGTCCATCCACAATAAAAATAGTATTGGCTTGTGCATTTCTCGTAAGCGGTCCTCCTACCTGCTCTTCAATGGCACGTGAAGTTATAAGAATTTGATTATTCGATCTTCTTACAATTCGCACACGTTCACCCCGTCTTCCGTCAGGATCTATCCTATATACATAAAATGCACGAGGATCTGTTTTAGTTAAAACTCTATTTGCTCTTGCAACATTTTTTACAACGCTAACTCCATCAAAATAAGGATAAAGCCTTGCAAATCTTCTGAATTTTTTTGCTCTAAAAATAATTCTTTTGCTTCTTATATAAGGAATAACAGAAACATCAACAACTCTATTACCAACGCTTTGTATAATAGATTGATTTCCATTAAGAGTTTGTATTCCTGAACGATTTTGAGATGCAGTTGGATTTTGTGCTGCTAAACTGTAAGTTGCATCTCCTCTGTTTGTTGAGGCCGCATCTTGACTAGCTTGTTGACCAGACAAATTTATACCAGACCAAATATTTTGCCAGCTATTCCATTCCAACTCAGTTGAAGTTTTTGAACCTTCTAAAGAAAGGTCCCAAGCATCTCTACTTCCATTGCTATTAATTAAAACTTGTGAAGCTTCACGATTGTCATACCATGTGTCCGAATTTGGTTCAAGAGAAATTGTTCCTATATAATCAACAACATTAAATGGATTAACATTTGCTGAAGAAGATGCTTTTGTTTGCGAAATGAAAACTCTTTCAAAAGCTCTCATTGTTGCAAATTCTGCATTTGCTGTGTAATTTGTTGAATTTGCCAAATCAAAAGTAATCACATGATTTGAGATGTTAAATGTAGGACGAAGCTCATTTCGTATAACATCAATAGATACTGCATAATCTTCACTAGCAACATCACCAATAGAGTGTCCTGTAAACGTGTCTGCAATAACTCCGTTTTTAAATCTTTGAACGCCAATAGAATCACGTGTTGTCAAATCTTGTTGATTTAAAGTAGCTTGTTCAAGAATATTTAATGAAGTAAGCTGTTCAAGATTTTCAACTCGTTTGTCAATTGCGCCAATATCGCGCATAGTGTATCGTTTATGATCAATTGATTTTACTTGAATTTCTTTGACTGACGACACATAAGGAGTTTGACTTAAAATGAATAAAGTCATTGCGCCACTTTTATCTTTTGGTTCAGCAGGATTAAGTAATGGTTCTCCTTGCAATAGCTCAAAAGATTTGTTTTTATTGAGAACAACTTTATCAATACGAGGTAAATAATATTGATAGTCAAGATCAATGTTAGATCCTACAACCGGAGTTTTTTGCACAGAATCAAAAACAATTGCATTAGCTCGTGCTGGAGTTGTTGCTGCCACACGAACAGGACGAAAATCTATACAGTCACGAAGTTTATATACTTTTTGATTCGTGCGATACGTAGGTATGATATCATAATTTGGATAAGAAGTTGTAGTGAAATAGCCAGAACCAGTTGAAACATAATGATCAAAACGAATTAATATGTTGCCAGATGGTGGCGTGTTGCCAGCTCTTAATACAATGGAAGCAAAATCATAATAAGAATTTCGTTGACCTGTATTTAAATAATATCGTCCTGTTACATTTGTTGCTGTTGACAAATTAGCAGAAGTGACTGCATTTTCGCCAAAATCAAAAACACCCCTGAGTCTTGCACCATCAGGAATATATAACCACTGATGTCTTCCTGGTATTTTTACTACTGTGTTTGCAGAAACATGAACTTGGCCAATTGTTGGAAATATACGAATAGCACCGTTTGCAAAAACATCATGCATTGTTGTGGCACTTCCATCAGATACATTTTGAGCAGCCAAAACGAGTGTTTTATTTTTTTGACTTGAAGTTGTTACATCGATTGTTGCAATAATATTTGCTTTAAAGGTAGCACCCGCTGTAGTCACAGTCAAATCTTGACCAGCAATTGAAAATTGACTAGGATTTAAAATTTGTCCGTTGTAATAACCTGTTCCTGTTGAGTCGGTAACAATGACTGTATAGTTACTAAGTCTTGATGACTCGGAAGCAGCAGATGAAAGAGATTCACCAGTTGACAGTGCTAAAGTTGTTTTTCCAGAAGAATCAAAAGTTTCTCCTGATCCTGAACCAGAATAAAGTTTTTTATAAGAATAAACAAAGTCTGCTATACTATTATTTGCAATGTAGCTTTCTCCAAGAGGAAAAATCATAGTTTCCGTTGAAGTTTCCGACATTGCAATTTCATTATAAATTGAACCAGAATCTCTTGACCTTGAGTCAATATCTGCTGCAAATATAGGTCTTGCTGTAGAAGAAGCTGAAACATTTGCAATCATGCTTTTTGCATCATTAAATTCAAAATTAATTGCCCATCGTGATGTCGCAGAATTTGCCGCTGCGGTGGTGTTTGCTGCAACAGGAAGAGTAATGAACGGTTGATCTAAAGTGATAATCTGATTCGTTGCATCAAAACTTCTAATAACTTTTGGCAACTCTGTTGAACCTGGACCGGATGTAATTTTAAATCTTGCACCAGCGTATGCATTATTAGAATTACAAACAAAATGTCCTAATCCAGTAGCAGAGAGTTTAATTGCACTTGCATTAACTACAGTATTTGCCCAACCTCTAACTACATTGTTTACTCTAACGTCAAACAAATATGTACGATAAATGAACGTATTAGCATTTGCAGCATTAGTTGTAGTCTCATATGCAATAGATTTTACTCTTGCTGTGCCTATTCTTGTATTACCAACTCTTTGAGTATCCGTTCTTACGTTTGTGGTTGCAGTAAAACCTACCACACTATTGGGCACACAATGTAAATCAACTAAATCTGAACCGTCAATAGGTGGCGATCCATGTATATTATTTGCATAAACAAAATTACCATAATCTGCTGTAATTCTTTTATTTGAAACGCTTTCAGTTGTTCTTGGTTTAGGCGAAACAATTATTGTAGGCTCACTTGTTTCAAATTCATAACCAAAAACATATGCTTTACCCGGTGAGAGAATAACATTAGTTTGCGCTGTGTTAGCTGCATTTGTTTCAAGCGATAATTCAAATGGTTTAACCGTATAATTTCCTGATTCATCATAAGTTCTTCTTGCTAAAGTATCTTCTATAACACCAGACAATACTGTTTTTGAACTTTCTTCTATAAATCGTAATTTACTATTGGCTTCGTTAGGAGTTGAATCTATAAATTGTCCTAGTTCTACAAATTTTGTAGTATCTTCTGAATCTATATCTTTTCCTACAAGAGTAAATGTAATTTTAAATCTATCCGATCCCGGAGCTTGGTAATTACTGGAAGTTTGTGCTGGATCAAGTAATGATGTATCATCGAAAGAATTTACAATTGATTCTGTAACTTCAAAACCAACTTTAACATTTGTATTTGAATATCCGTATTTCGAAACAGCTATTGTTTGTTGTAAACTTTTAACAAAAAAACCTTCATAATAAAAAACACCCTCATCAACAGAAAAAGTTTGACACTTGCCAGTTCCCGTTGTATTTGCAAAAACGGGGTTTATTTCTAAAGTTGAAATTGTTTCGGAACCTGTAAATGGATCACCGAATATTTGTTTTACAATCAGCGTTTTTGGTTCGTTTGGACTTACACCGGTATTAGTATCATAAACTTTTAAAACTTGTGCTCGTTTTGTTGGTTCATCTTGATCATCTACAATAGTTTTTCCTTCAAATTCTTCTACATTAACTGTTGTGTCAATGTAAGAAGAAGAAAGATTAATGTATGTGGCCAATTGTTCAACGATGGCACCACCACTTATTTTAGTTCCATTTTGAAAAAAACTATCTCCCATACGAGATACTTGTTTTTGTAATAAAGTTTGAATCTGTGTTAATTCACGCGCTTGAACAGCGTATCCAGGTTTAAACAACATACGAAGATGAAGCTTATCTTCATCGTAGTCATCATAGTAGGGATTTACGTTAAAATTAGTATTAAGTGCCATTCATTAACCTTTAAAATCTAATAATGAGTTTAATATTTTCAGCTTGACCATCTTCACGATCAATTTTAGTAACATTTTCTGTATAAACAATATCGCCAGTGTATGGCTGTAATTCTGGATTTGTTGAAGAAACAATTACCCTTTGTGTTCCGCTAGTTGCGCCAGTCAAAACTTGACCAACATCAAAGGATCCATATTTGTTGGAAATTTTAATAATATTGGCGCTTTGATCAACAACAAAACCATATGCTTTTGAATTCGTTGAATCTGATCCTTGATAAACATATTCGTCTAAAAAATATGGTGCACCAGAAAGAACTGTAACATTAGAAGTTTGATCAAAGATGTTATTTGCATTTGCAAAAGATACTGCTCCATTGTTTCCATATTTATGTGGGTTTATAAGCAAACCATACTGTCTAAAGTTCGTGTTTGATGATATTTTTCCCTCTTCGGTAGCATCTATTTCACCAATTCTTACTGCAATCATAACATTGTTTGCAGACAGTTCTTTTGATGGATTATAAGCATGTCCATATTTTGGTGGTAATATTACTCTCGCGTTTGCTCCAGAACCAGAACCAAAGATATAAGCATTAGCAACGGAGAAGTTTTTGCCGATTGTGGAAACAACAATTTTTTCAATGTTTGCTTGTATTGTCGTTGCATTGATATTAGTATTTGACAAAACGGTATTTGCAAAAGCTCCTGTTCCGTCTCCATCAATATACACTCTAGTAGCAATTGATATTTGATTTAATACGTTTGATCCACCGCCATTTGAAGTAGTTGAAGATGTAAGTGTAATGTTTCCATTAGAATTTTCAATAAAAGAAATGTATGTTCTATCAGGAATGCCTTTTCCCGAAATTGACATGTTAGCCAAATTTGCTAGTGAAGGAACACTAAAAATACCTCGTGTTAAAACAGTATTTGATATTTGTAAATAATTTAAACCCGAAGTAAACGAATTTACAACAATATTAGAGGCTTCACGATAATTTGAACCGTTTGATGTAACAATAATTGACGTTACTTCGCCATCAACAACTCCTAACGTACTTACGGAATAATCAAATTGTGCGGTTGATTGTGGTATAGGCATCCATTCAGAAGTTAAAAACTTGTTTGAAGAACGCACATTATACATGTATTTCCAAATGTATCCATCAGACGTTGCAATATTGCCGTTCGATGTTGTAAAATCTCCAGTAGGCATTACTGTTGATTTTGAAGTCACTCCATTTGAGGAAATCCCATTTGAAACACACTTGTACACATTTTTTTCTGAAGTCATGACATACATGCCTTTCAGATTTTGTGTTGTGTTTGCAGAAAGAAGTGTATCAAAAGGTATTGTATCATCATATTGACGATATCTTGTATTTGCTGTCCAAAGAATACGCGGAATAATCAACTCAACATCACCGCCAGAAACTCTTTTTGTTGCAATCATATTGTTCCAAACATCTTTTTCCGCTTTTACGGTGTCTTTAATGTTTGGAGGAGTTCCTTCGTCTGGCCACGGAATATGATTTCCAATGAATACATATCCGATTGTTGCATTTGTGTTAGAGGAAAAAGCTTCCTTAAAATCTTTTGCAGCAATAATTTGAAGTTTTTTCGTAGTTACTGAAGTCATAATTTGTATTTATTATGGTATTGGAGTGTAGCCATTTAGAACGATTACAACATTAGCTAAACGCTCGATTGCTTGTGAAACTGTTATTGGTGCTGATGTTGCCCACAAATCGGTTGACAAATTGGCTGCAATGTAATCATCAGCGGTGTTTGCCACACCAAATGCGGCATTTGCATGAATGAATCCAGAGTTTGCATAAGAGCTTGCAGAGTTGGCTACGTAACTTGGTGTATTAGCAGCAATTGCAACGACATTAGCAAGTTCAAATGCTGAGTTTGCATAAGAGCTTGCAGAGTTGGCTACGTAACTTGGTGTATTAGCAGCAATTGCAACGACATTAGCAAGTTCAAACGCGGCATTTGCATGAATGAATCCAGAGTTTGCTACGTAACTTGGTGTGTTAGCAGCAATTGCAACGACATTAGCAAGTTCAAACGCGGCATTTGCATAAGAGCTTGCAGAGTTGGCTACATGAGATGGTGTGTTAGCAGCAATGGCTATACCATTGGCAAAATTGAATGACGAATTAGCGTGAATGAATCCAGAGTTTGCATGATCAAATGCTGCGTTTGTCAACGTAAATCCTGTATTTGCATGAATGAATCCAGAGTTTGCATGATCAAATGCTGCGTTTGTCAACGTAAATCCTGTATTTGCATGAATGAATCCAGAGTTTGCATGATCAAATGCTGCGTTAGCTTTTGTAAATTCTCCGTTTCCGATTCGTGTATCCAAAATACTGATCGTCATTTGTTTTGTTACCGGAGTTCCAGAGCTTTTATCAACAACAAGAATAACCGTATTATCGGTATTTGCGTCAAGCGCAGTCAGTGTTGTTAGTGACGTAATTTTAGTTGTTGTACTCATTTTTAGATTCTAAGAATTAGTGATGATTCGGTTTCCAATATAATTTCATCTTCAGTTACAACTAGTTGTGCGCTGAGATTGTCAGATGCAAGATTATCCAGATCGGGCAAAACTCTTTCAGATGTCAATATAATCATTGTCTGTTGATTAGCAAGTGTATTGAATGGACTTGATACAGTTAGTTCTGTATTACTTATAATACTATTTACTGTGCGTATTACATTATTTACTAAAATGTTCGAACCAATTGACAAGAATCCTAATGAATTTGCGGTATTAAATTTCGTGCCTGTACCAGTAACAAAGATTGTGCTATTAACATTAACTTTACCAGAAATTGTGTATGAATATTCATCAATTGCAAAATCTTTAGTTTCTGTTGATATGATAACATTGTCTTCAAGTGTGTTCTCTCTATTGTACCAACTATAATTTTTAAAACCAGCAGGATGAATTAATTTTTTAAATATATTTTTATATCTTAAAAATTCAATTTGAGAAGATGTAATATATGAATAATTGATATAATAATCTTTTCCTGCCAATTTCCTATCTTGTGATGACAGTAATGAATCAGAAGTTTTCCATCGACCTGGAGAATCTCCAATTGCCTGCTCAATTTCAACACTTCCTATAGCATCCGTACCCTGGTCGGATTGAAAAAACACACTAGGCTCATATTTATATGCTTGACCAGGATCAACCACTTGAACTGAAACAATTTCACCAGGCCTTTTAGTACCAGCAGCAGATAATCGTGCTCCATCCGAAATACAACAATAAATTGCTATGTTTGCGCCTGAACCTGTTTGAGATGAAACTGTCACGGTTGGAAAATTGTTTTGTGTATAGTTTATTCCACCAACAGGATATCGCTCATACACACCAATTCTTTTTTGTGTTGATGTCGAAGAAAACGAAACATTGACATTTGCACTTGTAGAACTTGCAATTGCATTAATAATTCTTGTCTCATTATTGACAATAATTCTATCACCAATGGATAATTCTGTGTCAAATTTGGTTCCTGTTCCAACAATAGTAACATTTGACGTTTGTGTGTTTGCTGTTCCTGTAATCCGACTCGGTTGAATATCTATTCGAATTATAGATCCTCCTGAACCTATTTTACCGACAACCGCGGCAGCACCCTCACCATATGTTCCTAAAGGATTTGGTCCGAACACAATTTCATCGCCTACAGCATATTCAGTTCCAGCAGCAATAACATCAATTCTTCCAATGCCTTTAAGTGATTTGGCTGATCGTTCTGGTAACACCGATGATGGTCTAAAAATTGCTCCATTTGCAATTAAAGTTGGTGTTACTGTCGTTGCGCCAGATGTTGAAATTATATTTAAAGATGATATAGAGCCAATCGTTAAAGTTTCAAAACTTAAAGCGTCTATAATTCTTGTATTTGCATTTTGAGATGGAATTATAGCAGAAGGAAAACCATAATCAGCAGACGAAATTAAATTGCTTGAGTGATTTGACACCAAATCAACAGCAACAGTAAATGTATTTGCTACCTCAAGTCCTGAAATATCAATTTGTCCAGCAACAATAGTAGCGATTTGATTGTTTGGAGATAAAGTAACATTTGATACTTCCGTAAATCCCGCGCCTCCATCTAGAACACTTACAATAGTAATTGCTCCAGAGAACACTTGATCAATTTTACCTATTGCTTCTTTTAGAGGATTTCCTCCAATTAGAATTACTGATTCTCCTACTTTGTAACTTTGTCCACCATCAATAACATTAATTTTACGAATAATCGAAAAAGTTTCAGTTCGAATATCAATTTCATTACCGTCTACGCCAATAATAGGAATTAATAAATCTTCTCCGTTTTGAAAAGAACCTACAATACTTTTACTATTTACTACAAATTCAATTGGAAAACTTAAAGTGTTTTCATCTGATGTGAGTTTGAAGGACGCTTTTTCGATAATCGCAAAAGCATTTGATTCTCTTCCCGTTATCTTTCTATTATCAAGTAATTCAATATTAAAATTTAAATACGAAACTATAATTTCCGCATTGTTGGCTGGTGCAGTATTGAATATTAACTTTGAATAATCTTTTAATATATAATAATTATTTTCCTGAATTTGCCCATTAACGAATACAACAATTTCATTAGGCTCTACTGGTTGAGCAATTATAAATTCTTTTTTTACTCCGTTACCTAAGTGGTAGCTTTGAATTTTTTTTGCTGCTCTAAGAATTTTGTTTGATGTCCATTTACCATCTGATGCACGAAGCACATTATCTTTTGGATAAATAATATCAACTTCTTGGCCAAACAATAAACGAAACAAAAATTGAAACGATTTTTCCGAACCCTTTGATAAATAAAATGGCAAAGCATTTTTAATAAGAATTGATTTATCAACTGCTGTCTCTTTTGGAAAAAGAGTAGCAAAAGAATTGAAAAAATTGTTTTCAAAATCATCGATTGAAACATCAACATCCGAAATTGATCGAAGTGCTTTTGATGCATTTGTTAAATCATTTTTTTGTGTTCCCTGCTTTTGCTCAAGAAACTCATAGTATGCTTCCAAAAAAGATTTGAACAAAGGATACTCATTCCGAACATATTCCGGAAGTTGGCGATTAATTAATAATGATGTTCTTAAATCTGTATTTGCTGTCATTATACGACTTGTAATGAGGTAACAATTGCTAAAGGATCTTCTTCATCTATTGTGATGATTGTGTTTTTGGATGTATTAATAATACCTCGATCCGCATTAAAAGAAAGACGAATAAAATTATCTGATGCAGATGTCGCTAAAATACGAATGTCTGAGATCGATACGATTCCTGTTTCATAATTAATTATTCCAGCTTCAGCATTAACTACTTGTTTTCGTGAAAGATTGTCATAATAAACTGTTTGTAATATTCCTGTTTTTCTATCGATGCTTGCACTAGCTATTGCACCAAAGCCATTACCACCAGTAATTGTTACAGTTGCGCGAGTGTAATTAATGCCTCGATTTATAATGTTTATGCTTTGAATTGAACCATTCACAATTGTGGCAGTTGCAATTGCGCCTACACCATCACCAGTAATAGTAATAGTTGGTGCTTCTGTGTAATTTTGTCCTGGATTTATAACTGAAATTGATGATATGCCTGTAAAAGATTGTGGCACTTCTTCAAAAAAAACTTTTTGGATTAAACCATCAGAGTCGAAGATAGAAAATTCGGTTGATGACATATTACTTGCAAATGTTCCACGAAATAAAGGAACATTAAAACCTATTGTGTAAGGAGTTGATGCTCCTAAAATAGGCATAAATCTTTTTTGAACACGAACAACTACTTCTGAACCAATAATTGCATTTGTATCAACCTTATCAATTGCGTCTTGCAACTTTGAAAGAACAAATGTGGACTCAAATTCATTAAGATTTGTGTCTTTGTAATCTAAAATAACATTCGTGACATTATTTTTTAATTCATCTCCAGTCGATGTAGTTTTTTTAGGACTATATAAAATATTTGATTGAATTAATAGATAAAGATATTCTGGATCACGGATAACTGAATTAATTGAGACAATTGCTTTTGGTTTAATTATCTCATCAATAATTTTTTGCTTTT
>Ga0222712_10007403_pt1 | contig 10631 bp, 7 predicted proteins | sample C33_657DmetaG_FD_165043 | JGI IMG/M metagenome (GOLD analysis project Ga0222712, IMG submission 165043) | Estuarine water microbial communities from San Francisco Bay, California, United States - C33_657D | ecosystem: Environmental > Aquatic > Marine > Unclassified | place: USA: California... | reverse complement strand
TTACCGCATAGTCAACTCGACCTCCGATTGCTGGCAGCGGCAGTCCGGGTCGATCTGCCACACCTCTTGACTCAATCGACCCGTTCGATGATCAATGATCGTGGCCTGGTTATCGCCGATCGCACCAGAATCGACCCAACTCAGGGTTCTCTCTAGCGCAAGCCCTGCGCAAAGCAGAGCGGTTTGCGAATCGTCTAACCGTTCGGTTCGGAATTTCAATTGGGTCATCATCGCCGCCCAACCTTCGTCGGCCTCCAACTCGTTCGTAATGCGGCAGTCGAGACACGAGGTAACGCCCGCGATGAGCACTGGTGAAATGCGCGACTGGTCGAAGCTCAACTCGACCATCAGACGGGGAGTCGAATTCTGGCCAACGGCCGGGTTCGCCTCACTCGAAACAAGATGGTTTGCGATCGTCACCGCAAAATCGGATGTTCGAGCCAGGCTCACTTTCGCCGGTTGCCGAGACCTTGCCAACAAATCGCGTGCCGCTTCGACTCGAGGGCGCCCGAGGTCGGCCTGTGAGTATCCGAGTGCACCAACATCGGCACCAGTAACCACCGCTCGATCTTCGGTGCAAATTTCACCGACACCGGCCGTTGCCAAAGCCTGTAGCAAAACCAGACCGACGCGGTTCAGTTCGCTTATGAAAACGCGTTTGCTGGCGCGATTCGCCAAAACCAGAGCACCATCGCGGTCGGTCGAAAAACTAGCTCGGATGATTTCGGCGAACGCCTGAGCGATGAACGGGTCCGAAACACCTTGCTCGGCCGGGCGCTTGGAGGCTTTTTCTTCGACTTGAATGAGTGCCGGGGCCACTCGCGCGACGAGAGCGGCGGTTTCTGACTTGGATGCTCCGACGTCACGCGCTACGTCATCGATGGCTGCGTCGGCCACCCCTCGATAGAGCAACTGCAGCAGTTGTTCTTGTGGGTTGGTTAGGTTATCGAGCCGAATCGAGGTGCTACCCAGCCCGAGCTGCAAGCTAGTGGGACTTCGCCAAACTGGCACCCGCGCCGGATTTATCTTGATAACCACGCGAAGAGTTTGGGGCAAGTGGTGAATGCCCGCAGAAACTATTCACAGGCAGGCGCAAAATGCCGAGTAAGACCTACGTGTCGGCTGCGACTATTCGCCGAGCCACTTCTTGAGCGCTTCATCCATCGCATCGCCCGAACCGAAGAGGTTGATTCGAGCCAGCAATAGGCCGGGGGAGTCAACTTCTTCGCTGGTCGGCAATAGGTCTGGGTGGTTCCAAAGGTCGTCACGTTTTTGAGTGCCAACGGCATTGGTGACCTCGCGCCAAAGGGCAGCTGCCTCGCGAATGCGTCGAGGGCGAAGTTCGAGCCCGACTAGAGTTCCGAAGGTAAGTTCGGCAGGGCCACCAGCCGCACGTCGACGCCTCACCGCTTCAGAAATCGCACCCGCAGTTGGCAGCAACTTGGTGGCCTCTTCGGTGACAACCTCCACCCATCCTTCGATCAGGGCGAGCAGGGTTTCGATCGATGCCAGAGCGCGCTCTTGTTCTTCGGTTCGTTTGGCAATCAGCGCGCCAGACTCCAGTGCTGCTCGAAGTTGCTCGGGGTCGTTCAGGTCTGCGCCTTCGGCAAGCTCGCGTAGACCATCCGTGTCGATGCTGATTTCGCTCGCGTAGGTAGAAATCTGGGCAACAACAGAGTCACGCAACCAGCGGCTGTTTTTGAACAGTCGTGCGAATGCCATTTCGCGGATGGCCAGAAAAATCGTTGCCTGGTCAGGGGCGAGTTCAAGCTCTTCGATAAACGCGGTTAGGTTCTGCGGCACGAACGCGGCTCGCTCCTGAAAAATAGGCAACCCGACGTCGCTACCGCTCATCACATTCTGCGAAAGTTTTCCGAGTGCCTGCCCAAGTTGCATTGCAAACATCGCTCCGCCGGCGGCTTTCATGAACGCCCCGGCACCGGCCATCATGCCGTCGAGTTCTTCTGGCAGGTTTTGCTGCATCGTTTGACTCAGTGCGGTTGCCATTCGTTCGGCAACCGGCTGGCTCAGTTCTTGAAACAGTGAAATCGAATCGGCCACCCAAAGCTCTCGAGTGAGCAGCTTCGGCTCGGTGGTCAGCGAACCAACCGTGGTTACCGCGTCAAGCCACAGCGTGCCGATAGACACCGCATCGGTAATGCTGCGACGGTCGGCATCGGCAATCGACTTTGAACCGGATGCTGCTATCGATTTCGCCTGATCGAGTGCAAGTTTCCAGTTCACGCCGCCTTGGCTGGCTTCGGAACTGGCAGTCATGGCTGCCGAGAAGTTTTTCAGTATTTGCTCAAGGGCTTTTGGGTCGTTGGGAATGCCAGCGGCTTTCGCCAAAGCCTCGGGGTCAATGCCGTTTTGCTTCGACAAAAACTCGCGCAGAAACTCGCTGAAGTCTTCAGGATTCATGCCATTTTGATTTTCGTTCACTTGCACACCTCGCCTTTAGGTTAAACCCGCCATTCGAAATCCGCCCGCGAAACCGAAGGGTTTTTGACCCTGTTCGCCCTAAGCGTCACCCAGCCTCAGCCTTGCGCGGAGCATCCCAGAGTCATGCACCTAGGCTTTAGAGCAGGAGGAATATCAGGCATGATCGGCGACCAAGAATGGGAAGCGAGCTTGGCTGCGCGTTCGCAGCAGGCGCGTGACGCTTGGCGTGCCAGTGTGCGCCGCGTAGTTCGCAGAACCCTCGTTTTGCTTGGTGTTCTCGGCGTAGTCGCCGCTCTCGCATCTCCTGCTCCCTACGTCATCGAAATGCCTGGCCCAACCTTCAACGCGTTGGCCACCATGGATGGTCGCGACATCATCAGCATCGAAGGTGCAAAGACCTATGAGGGCGAAGGAAACTTCGATGTACTCACCGTGCAAACTCGCGGCGGCCCCGAGTCGCTGCCGACCTGGTTTGAAGTTTTCTGGGCCAAGCTCTCGTCTGAAAACGAAGTTGTTGAATACAGCAAGATTTATCCGGCAGGTGTCACCAAAGAAGAACAAAAGGCCGAAACTACCCAGATGATGCTCGATTCGCAGCGCGATGCGGTTGCGGTTGCGCTTCGAAACCAGGGCTACCAGGTTGATTCGGTGATTGCCATCGACTCGATCAAAAAAGACGGTCCAGGCTTCGGCAAGCTCAAGGTAGACGACCAAATTCTTGCGGTGAACGATGTCGAAGTGAAGTGGTACGAAGACATCACCAACGTGATCGCCGACTCTGGCGGCAAAACTGTTGACATCAAAGTTCTGCGCGACAAGAAAGAAAAAACCTTTTCTATCGCACCCCAATTAGACACAGACGGCAAATACCGTGTCGGCATCTTCGTGGGCTACCGCTACGTGTTTCCGCTTTCGGTAAAAATCGATCTCGGTGACGTGACCGGCCCATCTGGCGGCCTCATGTTCTCACTTAGCATCATCGATCTGTTGTCACCAGGCGCCTTGAACGGCGGCAAATATGTCGCTGGTACGGGAACAATCGCGCCCGATGGTTCGGTTGGACCTATTGGCGGAATCAGGCTGAAGATGATTGCCGCCAAGAAAGCCGGAGCCGAGTATTTCATTGGCCCAATGACTAACTGTGACGAAATGGTTGGAAACGTGCCAGCTGGTATGAAAGCTAGAGCTGTCGAAACTCTCGACGATGCCCTCGACTTTTTGTCAGACATCCGCGACGGCACGCCTATTTCGCCAACACTCAACTGCCCGGCCACCAAATAACTTCACCCAAAGCCAAACCAGTTACACCGAAATCCAAGGAGAAAAATGTCGCAGACCACGAGAGTTAGTGCACCGAAGGGGTTCACCCCAGCTCGAGTCGCCACCCTCATTGTCGTCGCCATCGGCTTCGCGCTCGTCTCGAGTTCAGGTTTTTACACTGACCTTTTGTGGTTTGAGCAGCTCGGTTTCTCGAGCGTGCTGTTCACCCAGCTCTGGGCAAAGGTTGCGATGTTCGCCATCGGTGCTCTCACCATGGGCATTGTGGTCGGTCTCGCCATCTGGTTGGCGTTCAAAACTCGCCCAATCTACGCCCGCACCGCCGATGATCGCGACCCGTTTAGTCAGTATCGCGATCTGCTCAACCAGCTTCGCAAGGTCGTTCTAATCGGTATCCCAGGCATCTTGGCAGTGTTGGCCGGTATGGCTGCATCTTCTCGCTGGGAGCAAGCGCTGCTTTTCGTAAACGGCGTGGCAACTCCTGAAGACGATGCCCAATTCAACTTGGATGTTTCGTTCTACCTGTTTCAGCTTCCCTTCTTGACCGCGGCAGTGGCCTTCATCTCGACCGCTCTGTTCTTCGCAGCCATCGTCTCGGCACTGGTTCACCTCGTCAATGGGGGCATCAGATTCCGCGGGCGTGATTCGAGCATGACCAAAGCCGCGCGCATCCAAGTTGGAATCACCGCGGCGTTGTTCTTGGCGAGCCAGGGAGCTAGCCTTTGGCTCGATCAGTACTCGACCCTCACGAGCCCATCTGGCCTCTACACCGGTGCAACATTTGCCGATGTAAATGCCACCATTCCCGGCCTCCAGATTCTGGCCGGAATCGCCGCACTAGTCGCGGTGCTATTCCTCGTTGCCGCGTTCATCGGTCGCTGGAAGTTGCCGCTCATCGGCACCGCGCTGATGATCGTTTCGTCGCTTATTCTCGGATCGCTCTACCCATGGCTCGTGCAGAACTTCCAGGTTGTGCCTAACGAGCGAACCCTTGAAGCGCCGTTTATTCAGCGCAATATCGAAGCCACCATCAAGGCTTATGGCCTAGAAAACATCGAGAGCATCGAATACGACGCCAAGACCACGGCAACCCAAGGTGCTCTGCGCAAAGATGCAGAAACCACCGCAAACATTCGCATCATCGACCCTTATCTGGTCTCACCGTCATTCCGTCAGCTTGAGCAAATCAAGCAGTACTACGGTTTCGCAGATCACCTCGACGTGAGCCGCTACATCATCGATGGCAAGACCCAAGACACCGTTCTCGCGGTGCGAGAGCTAAACCAGTCTGGCCTTGGCGACTCGCAGAGTTGGTACAACAACGTGGTTGTTTACACCCACGGATACGGTCTGGTAGCCGCTTACGGTAACCAGGGTTCGGTTGACGGTCAGCCCGTGTTCCTGCAGGCGAGCATCCCCTCTGAAGGCGCGCTCGGCAAGTTTGAGCCGCGCATCTACTTTGGTGAAAACTCACCGCCTTACTCAATCGTTGGTGCAACCGACGCGGGCAAGCCACGTGAGCTCGACTACCCGGGCGGCGTCGACGGTGCCGAGCAGACTTACACCACCTTCGAGGGCAACGGTGGACCGAAGCTGAACAACCTGCTGGCTCGAGTTGCTTACGCGCTCAAGTTCCAGAGCGAGCAAATTCTGCTTTCAGACGCAATCACCGACTCGTCACAGATTCTTTACGACCGAAACCCAATCGATCGCATTGCTGCTGTGGCTCCTTACCTAACCCTCGACTCCGACACCTATCCGGCCGTTGTTGATGGTCGCGTGGTTTGGATCGTCGATGGTTACACCACCTCGAACCAGTACCCTTACTCGCGTTCTGAATCTTTCGATGACGCCATCGCCGACTCCTCGGGCGAGTACACCACCGGAAACCCTGACATCAACTACATTCGCAACTCGGTCAAGGCAACTGTTGATGCCTACGACGGTTCGGTGAAGTTGTATGCCTGGGACGACAAAGACCCAATCTTGCAAACCTGGCAGAAAATCTACCCAGGCACTCTTCGCCCAGTTTCAGAAATGTCTGGCGCGTTGATGAGTCAGGTTCGCTACCCGGCTGACATGTTCAAGGTTCAGCGATTGATTCTTGGTCAGTACCACGTTCAAGATGCCGGTTCGTTCTACTCGCAGCAAGACGCTTGGATGACTCCAAACGACCCGGTCAGCGACACCAAGCTCGAGCAGCCTCCCTACTTCTTGACCATGAAGGTGCCTGGCACCAAGGCTCCGGCCTATTCGGTCTACTCGACCTTCATCCCAAGATCTACCGGTGAGTCGAGTCGAAATGTTTTGACCGGCTATCTGGTGGCAAACTCGGATGCTGGCACCAAGGCAGGCCAGGTTTCAGAGGAGTTTGGAAAACTGCGCCTGCTAACCCTGCCGCGAACCACGATCGTGCCTGGTCCGGGTCAAGTGCAGAACTCGTTCTCGGTTGACCCAGAGGTTTCAAGGTTGCTCAACCTGCTTCGTCAGGGTTCAACCAAGGTGCTCAATGGCAACCTGCTAACCCTTCCGGTTGGTGGAGGCCTGCTCTATGTGCAGCCGGTTTACGTTCAGTCGACCGGTGAAACCTCGTTCCCGCTCCTAAAGAAGATTCTTGTTGCCTTCGGTGACAAGATCGCATTCGAAGATACCCTCGACGGTGCTTTGAACGCACTCTTCGGCGGAGATGCGGGAGTTGTTGACCCTGTTGATCCGGTTGATCCGGTTGACCCAGGTAACGCCAACCCGGCCGTAGCCAAGGCTCTGCAGGCAGCTAAAGACGCCTTCGCAGCCAAGGTCGCAGCCATGAAGGCTGGCGACTGGGCGGCATACGGTGAAGCCGACAAGGCTTTGCAGGCAGCTATCGAGGCGGCAGTTCTGGCCAACAAGTAATTCGCTGCTGCCGGCTGTTCAACCCAGTTTGGGGTGAGCCTTCCTTTCGTGTTAGAGTGGAGGTTCGCCGCGGGGTGGAGCAGTTCGGTAGCTCGCCGGGCTCATAACCCGGAGGTCGTAGGTTCAAATCCTGCCCCCGCAACCAGTAACAAAAACCCAGTCAGTTTGGCTGGGTTTTTGTGCGTTAACAAGCGCTGTGAATAACTCGCGCGGCCCGGCTTGAATCGACCTATTCTTCACGCATGAATCGACCCTTTTTTGCAGACAAGAATTTACGGCAAAGGGTCTCCGCTGCGATTCTGGCGGGTGGTCTCATCGCCGGGTTTCTTGCGGTGTCGGGCCCGGCTCAAGCGGCTGCTCCAAAATGCAACACGGATGCTGGCACGGCGCAAAGCCTAAAACTGAGTTCTCTCAAGACGGGTGACACGGTTACCGTCTGTGCGAGTTGGCTTGTGACACGCCAAACCACCTCGGTCGGGCCACCAGCCCAAAGCTCGGGTTCCGCGAGTGGCCAGGTTTCGTCTAAAGCTAAGACCACCAAGGTGACCGTTTCGCAGCGCAGGTTTTTCTCGACCACTCCAGATCGCCCAACCATAAAGAGCAACGTCTATCGTTCAATAAAGCCTGGTGATCCAGTGCTGTTAGCTTCAACCGCTACTCGCCATCAGCACCTGGCGCTGCTCCTAGGCAAACCAACCATGCTCAGATTCACACCCGTTTCCTATCGCTGGACCACCGGCGACGCGGGAGTTTCGGTTCGGTCTCAGGTGCGCCACCGCTACAAGAATTTCGGCCGCTACACCGTGAGGATGAGCGTGAATTACAAAAGCGAGGTGAGGGTTTTGCCAAGTGGGCGGTGGTTGACGCTACCGTTTCAAGTGACCAAGGTCGCCCCTTCGATCGAGATAGTTGTCGCCAGCGAGAAGCCGAACCTTGGCGGGGTAGCGGTGTTGGTCGGAAAAACTTGCCTCGAGCATCCGAGTGCTGTGGGGTGCTGATGGTTTCAAACTAACTCTCAGGATGTTTTCATAAACTATTCAGGTTGAGGTGTAAGAGTCTGGTTTAGACATACACAAACCTGAAGGGGTTGCCAATTGACCGATCAAAACGGCCCAGTTTCATCGAACCAGGTGAACAGACAGTTTTTGTTTGACACCCCGATTTTGCTGCCTGCCCAGCCGGCAGCTCCGGCTCAGAAGAAAGCTTCACTCGGCGTGCTCGGCACGGTGGTAATCGCCTCGCTGGTAAGCGGCGTGGTTGGTGGAGTGATTGGGGTAGGCGGCTACATGCTCAGCACAGCACCGGCAGCGGTGGTCGTGAACAACACCGACTCGGTGAACTGGGTAACCGGCGCATCTTCAAAAGCCCTTCCATCGGTGGTAACCATTTCGGTGAGTTCGGCCAACGAGGGCGGTAGTGGCTCAGGTGTCTTTTTGACCGCTGACGGCTACATTCTCACCAACGCTCACGTGGTCACGCTTGCGGGTGCTTCGGCTAACCCCAAGGTCACCGTCAAAACTCTCGATGGCAAAATCTACGTCGCAGACATCGTTGGCACCGACCCAAACAACGACCTCGCAGTTATCAAAATCTCGGCTGCCGGCGCATTTACTCCTATCGAGTGGGCCGATTCATCAATGGTGAACGTCGGAGACTCGGTAGTCGCCCTAGGTGCGCCTCTTGGCCTAGAAAACAGCGTTACCACCGGTGTAATCTCGGCTCTCAACCGAACCATTCAAGTGGCAAGCTCAGACACCAGTAAAGATGGCTCGAGTCTGCAGTGGTGGAACGGTACCGGGTCGGCTCCAGTTAGTCTTCGAGTCTTGCAAACAGATGCCGCGATCAACCCAGGCAACTCGGGTGGTGCGCTGGTAAATGCTCAGGGTCAACTAATCGGCATCAACGTTGCAATCGCGACAGCGGGTGCAACCACTTCGGCCAGCCAGAGTGGCAGCATCGGTGTTGGCTTTGCCATCACATCGAACATCGCCAAACGCATCGCCGATGAGCTCATGAAAGAAGGCAAAGCCAGCCACGCGCTGCTCGGCGCCATGGTTGGTAACGCTGGCCAAGAAACCGACGGATTCTCGTCTGGTGCGCTTGTCGGAGAGCTAACCTCTGGCGGTCCTGGCGAAAAGGCAGGGCTAAAAGTCGGCGACATCGTCACAAGTTTCAATGGCTACAAGATCGACACCGCAGCTGACCTAACCGCTGCTGTGAGGGCTGAGCCAGCTGGTGCGAAGGCAACTCTCGAAGTAACCAGAGGCACCGAGAACATCACGATTACTGTTGTTTTGGGCGATTTAGGCGACCTCAAGTAACAATCTCGTTCGTAGGCTAACGAAATGCTCTAGGTCGTGGCAGACTAAAACCATGTCGACAGCGCCGTCAGTTCAGTATTCAATAACCATGCGTCTCGAAGCGCCCGCAAAGCCGACGGCGGTGTCAGAGCTAACCAGTGTTATCGAAGCATCCGGCGGCAGTGTCACTGCCCTCGACGTAAACCACTCAGACTCAGAACGTGTGCGCGTTGACCTCACCTGTGCCACTCGCAACTCTGATCACGGCGAAGAAATTGTTGCAAAACTCAAAGCTCTCGAGGGCGTGGTTGTCGGTAAGGTTTCTGACCGAACCTTCTTGGCCCACCTCGGTGGCAAGCTGACCATCGAATCGAAACTACCGATTCGCAACCGCGACGACCTCTCGCTGATTTATACCCCCGGAGTCGCCCGCATTTGTGAGGCGATCGTCAAAGACCCTAGCGATGCCCGACGCCTGACCATTAAGCGCAACACGATTGCCGTGGTCACCGACGGTTCTGCGGTGCTGGGCCTCGGAAACATTGGCCCCCTTGCCGCAATGCCGGTGATGGAGGGTAAGGCCGCGCTATTCAAGCGCTTCGCCGAAATCGACGCTTTTCCGATCTGCCTCGACACTCAAGATGTCGATGAAATCGTTCGCACCGTCAAGGCAATCTCGCCAGGTTTTGCCGGCATCAACCTCGAAGACATTTCGGCCCCGCGCTGCTTCGAGATCGAAGAGAGACTTCGCGCGGAGCTAGACATCCCCGTTTTTCACGATGACCAACACGGCACCGCAATCGTCTGTGTGGCAGCGCTTCGCAACGCCCTCAAAGTGGTCGGCAAAAACATCGAGGATGTTCGTCTAGTCATGTCGGGCGCTGGCGCCGCGGGTACGGCCGTGCTCAAGCTGATGTTTGCCGCCGGGCTCAAAAACGCAGTGGTTGCCGATCAGAGGGGCGTTGTCTACGAGGGCAGACCAGATATAGCCGCTGGGTCGACGCTCGAGTGGGTTTCTCAAAACACCAACCAGGCCAAGTTCGTAGGAACGCTCAAAGAAGCGGTTCGTGACGCCGATGTATTCATTGGAGTTTCGGCGGCAAACCTTCTCAATGCCGATGACATAGCAACTATGGCCAAGGGTTCGATCGTCTTCGCGCTTGCCAATCCGAACCCAGAGATTGAGCCGGCTGAGGCAGCAAAGTACGCGGCGGTAGTTGCCACCGGTCGAAGCGATTTTCCGAACCAGATCAACAACGTGCTCGCCTTCCCAGGTTTCTTCAGAGGTTTGCTCGATGCCGGTGCGCATAAAATTACCGAGACGATGCTTCTCGCAGCAGCCGGTGCACTGGCCGACTGTGTTGAGGCCAAAGAATTGAATGCTTCGTACATCATTCCGAGCGTTTTTCACCCAGATGTCTCGAGTCATGTCGCCGAAGCGGTTCGTAAAGCAGCAAGGAAGTAAATGCCGGGTCTAGACGACAACGAAATTGGGGGAGGCCTCGGCGGCGGTTTGCTAGTCGAAGAGCAGACTCAAAACTTAGAGCCAGGCGACCACGAACGCTTCTCGCACTATGTGCGCAAAGAGAAAATCGTTGAGTCGGCCGTTATGGGAACCCCGGTTATCGCACTGTGCGGCAAGGTTTGGGTGCCGGGTCGCGACCCTCAGAAGTTTCCAGTCTGCCCAATGTGCCAAGAGATTTACGAAGGGCTACGCCC
>Ga0222712_10007402_pt1 | contig 10635 bp, 16 predicted proteins | sample C33_657DmetaG_FD_165043 | JGI IMG/M metagenome (GOLD analysis project Ga0222712, IMG submission 165043) | Estuarine water microbial communities from San Francisco Bay, California, United States - C33_657D | ecosystem: Environmental > Aquatic > Marine > Unclassified | place: USA: California... | reverse complement strand
GATTCACATATATCATCATAATATATCTCCAGAACGAATAATTCTATTATAAACGTTACACAGATAAAAGTCAAGTCATTTGTTGTATTTTTACAACTTACTGTAGCGTTTTTCTAGATAACCATAATCGTCATCATCATGTTGACGCTGGCGCATTCTCCGCAATTCTGCGGCTTCTTTTTTGCGCTTTTTGTTTCTGTTAAATTCCTTTGTTGAATTATATTCATTGGAATAATCATCCTCAAATGGACGAAACTTAGGAACAAATTTTCCCACTTCTTTTTCTCCGTAGTTTACAGTATGTCTGGAATGTTATCACGGATAAACTTGTAAGTCAATCCTTTAACACCAAAGTCTTTCTTAAAAATACCAATAACAATATCCGCTTCACGTGGTTCAAGAGATTCCAACAAAATCAAAAACAATTCTTCCGAACGTTTTGGTGATAGACTCTCTGCGGTTTCATTACCTTTACGAAACAAATACAGTCGTTTAATTTCAGTATCAAGTGATGCAAAAGAAATTCCAGGTTTTGTGTCTGGTTTCTTATACGTCTCCGGATAGGAATTAAATTTCCATTCCATTTCAGGTCGAAAAGCCAACTGGAGAACCAACTTTAGTGTTGGTGTCCAGTTTCTAGCTAATACATCAATTTTTCCCTGTTTGGTGTTCTCCTTTTCGAATTCATCGAACACCTCGTAAATATTTTTTCTCATTAAAATTCCTCAATTACTTCCATTAGGTTTTTCAGCTTCTTTTCCATGAAGTAGTTAATCAGCTTGGAACGTGGAGCCGGCTTTGTGTTATTATATGTATCAATAATCGAATTTTTAATATCTGATGGAATCTGACGTAGGTCAATCAGCGTTTGATTTCTGGAGAAACCAATACGTGCATTTTCATCTTCCCAGTCACCATAGTTTTCATTCAACAGTTTTTCAAGTCGATTTTTGTTAATCGGTGTTTGCCTCAAATCACGTACAAAACAATCAGCAGGAGAAAGAACATTAGGTATGCCATCACCTTTATCACCTTTAATAATTTTTTCCTTCAGTTCAGCCAAAGGATTTTCAGATTTAATATATTTCTTTTGTGCAGGATTGTATTGCTTTACATTCTTGTACATTTGAAGCTGTAGGAAATCTCCATCACTGGAAAGGATCAAAATCTTATTATCACCACCAGCATACATTGGAGTGAGTGTACCGATAATGTCATCGGCTTCGGCGCCGTCAACATCAATAACTTTGTATGGGAAATTGTCTTTGAGTTCTTGTTTTAGGTTACCAAGAATGTCAAAGATCAAGTGCCAGTCAAGGTCGGACTTTTCACGTGCTTTTTTGCGGCCAGCTTTGTAGAAGGGGAAGAATTCTTTACGCCAATATTTTTTATTGTCGCAACATAGAATAACTTCACCATATTCTTGTCGGAATTGTTTCACGTGGCCACGAATGATATTGAGTACCAAGTGACGAACCAAACCTTCTTCAAGTTTCACGTTTTTTTGACCAGCAATTTGCGCCATCAAGCCAGATAGCAAAACCTGGTTCAAGTCAATGAGAATCATTTTATACCTTATTTAATTACTCGTAGAAGGATTATATCAGAATTAATACGTCCTGTCAAGGCTTGTTCAACAGCATTAATGTCAGGAAGAACTTTCCTAAGTGCAACTTTACCAGCTTTCAATGTTGCCGGAAGAACAACTTCCGGTTTACGGATAGTTTTTTGTATGGAAGTTTCTTCGTTGAAATTGGTAAGTGTTGTACCTTTAATGTTCAACCCACCCACATCTGTTGCATTGTAGCATCCGAGTTTCCTTGTTTTGGTATTAAAAACCCACAACTGTGAAGAACCGATGATATCAGCAGGATTAATAGAAGCGACCTTATATTCATTGTCTTCCTTTTTAAATTGCACCTTCTCGATAATCTTATCGACAGGCTTCACTTTCTTCTTTCTAGGTGCACGTGTCAGTTTTGCAGTATGTGCAATTTTTGCACAATCGTCAATAATACGTTTCAGTAACAATGCATACTCTTTGAGTTCTTTTTTTGTCAGGAAGGAATAACCTTCGGCAAGTTGTGTGTCCTTACCCTTGAGTGTTTCTTCGATTTCTTCGAGCTTTTTCTGGTAGACAGGAACGATATGTTTGGTGTGAGCACCTTTAATATCCAAAGAACGCATTAGTTCATATGGATCGAAAACTGTTTTAAAGTCACGTACAACAAAACAATCATCAATCGCACCTTCGATTTCACCCATGTATTCACGTGTCTTGTCCAACACACGTTCTTGGATGGAAACCACAACCTTAGGTTCGGTTTCTTCAACGTCTTTTTTAATTGGTGATTTATTTTTCAATTCTTCAATGAATGTAGAAATCCATTGTTCGTTTTTCTCCGACAGTGGTGCACCACGGAGTTTCATGCGGCAAACGAAACCTAAATTTTGGAAATCAACATCCGAAACCTTTTCGATAGTTTCAAGGTCCTTTTTTGGTGTGCCAATTTCTTTGAGATATGAAAGCGTGAATTTTTTGCTTTCTTTTGAATCGGAATGATAGTTGTACCAATTCAATGCGGCGGACAATGAACCTTCACCTTTTTTCCAAGAGGGTTCACCGCCAGCCAATGCTTTTTCAAAATCTTTAACTGATGCGTGTCTCATGCGTAATTACAGCCTTAACAGAATCGGTACGAAAAGAACGCCAACCGTTATTTTCTGTATCCCATACCGATAGTGTACCAGGATTCTCTACTCTTGTCAAGCCTTCAGTTAAAAGTTGTTGTCCTTCTACAACAGGCTTTTGTGGTAGATATTCAGGCAAAAGTGTACACTTTAGTTGACGTTCAGTTCCGTCTACCTTAGTAAATACAACAGTTGCAACAGAATTTGTCAAAACCTCTTTCAATTCATACTTGTCAAACATTTTTAAATTCCTTTTCATAATATTCAATATATTCTGCCGATCTTTCACTGAGTGCATTAAATGCATCCTCTATGAAATCGGCGGAGGTTGTGGTAGTTTTTGCTACCAGTCCCAAGAATCCATTATCTATCAAATTCGTGATATAGTCAATAGGTGAAATCAAGATTGCCTGAAATTTTTCTGGCATTTTTGGTGGATCTTCTGGGAAGATGATAATATCATATAAGTCTCCGCTGGAGCTTCCCGGAAGTTTTTCACCCGGATCTTTATATTGAAAACAACCTATTTCCAAATCACCATCTTCATTCCGATAGAAATTTATTCCATCGAATGTTTTAGTCCTTAATACTTGCCATGATTCGCTCATTGAATGCCTTTATATGTGTCTTCCGAACTTTCACCATAATCCATGCGTTGTAATAGTCTTCCGATTCTAATACACATCTATCAAATTGTTCTTTAGCTTCAAGGTATCCACATTCACCTTTTGTTTTACATAAATGTAGTATCTCTCTTTTGAAATTATCTTTCCCCAGAATTTGTACATCATTTTGCAATTCAGAATTGGAGCCATAATAACTTAGCCAATCAGAAAACACTTTAGTTTTTTTCTTTTTACCCTTAATCACTTTTGTTCGTGAAGAATAAAAAAACTTTTTACCTATGTATTTTTTATTTGTTGACAGATTTGTTATGATGTATACGAAACCGTAGTTTTCACCTATGTCTTGTTCTGTAAAATCATTATCTTTGTAAATCCAATTTATTTCCATTCCTCGTTCTCATCAAAGTCCTCATCATCTATATATTCTTCGTTGAGGACTTCAATTCTTTCACCACAGAAGGGGCAAAAGGATGGACTTTCATCGGACACATAATCTTCTTCAAATGCAACTTCAAAAGTTGACTCACAGTTTTCACATTCTGCTGTTGTTATTTTCTCTGACATATTTACTCCTTAATTAGCCCAAACGTCACCCCAGTTTCCCGTTGTAGCACCTTTGGCATAGTCTGTTGCACGATTCTCAAAGAAATTTGTATGTGTTGGAGCATTAATCATTTCTTCAACCCACGGAAGTGGATTTCTCTTGACTTTCATAATACCTTTCAGACCTAAAGAGATGAGGCGGCGATCCGTGATGTAGCGAATGTATTTCTTAACATCTTCAGAATCTAAACCTTCCATAGCACCCATAGAGAATGCTAAGTCGATAAATTTATCTTCAAGTTGAACCATACGTTCAGCAATCGTATAAATCTTACCCTTTAGTTCATCATTCCAAATTTCTTTATTTTCTTCTATGTAGGTTCTGAATAATTTAATCATTCCTTCGGCGTGCATCGTTTCATCAACGATAGACCAAGTAACAATCTGACCCATACCCTTCATCTTACCTGTGCGTGGGAAATTCAGCAACATGATGAACGAGGAGAACAACTGCATACCTTCGGTGAAAGCGGAAAATACAGCAATATGTTCAGCCGTAGACTCTTTTGTTCCGTTACGTGAAGATAAGTCCATAACGTAGTCATGCTTATCTCTCATTTCTTGGTAATCTAAGAACTGATTGTATGTTGTTTCCGGAAGACCTAGAGTTTCAATGAGGTGTGAATAAGCCGCAATATGAAGTGCTTCACGTGCCGCAAAACCAGATAGCATCATACGAACTTCTGGTTGCGGGAAGTAAGGAAGGTAGTTACGAACATATCCACCAGCAACGTCAATGTCACCTTGAGTGAAGAAACGGAAGATGTGTGTGAGGAATTGTTTTTCCTCATCGGTCAACTTCTTTTTCCAGTCTTTAACGTCCTCAAGCATTGGAACTTCTGTGTGAAGCCAATGCGATTGTTCATGTTTCAACCATGCATCATAAGCCCAAGGATAATTGAAGGGCTTAAAATGATTTCTTTCATCTATTAAACTTGTAGCATTTTTCTTAACCATTTAACCACTCCGATAAGTCTTGTTTTGATTTCATTCCAACCATACGTTTCATTTCAATATTTCCGTCTTTCATCACTAAAGTTGGAACTGAACGAATATTATAGTCCATTGCAATATCAGAATGTACATCAATATCAACAACTTCAATAGGAATATCAGTATTAATTTCCTCTAGCGTTTTAGCTAACATCTTACAGGGTTGGCACCAAGATGCCGTGAATCTTAAAATTCTTTTCATTTGTTACACCAAGTAGTTTTGGCTTCACCGTAATATTCACGTGCGAAACCATTGTTAATTAACATCATTCTGAGACTCTTTCCGTCTAACAGAACATCACCTAGAACACGGCCGCCATATTTGTCCCAATCCATCAAAACAACTTGGCGCTTTTGTGCGGCGTTGATTTGAGCTTTGGTGAATGCTGATGCGGCTTGGCCACGTGCATCTTCTTCTGGACACTGAGCACGGAATCCTTTTTCTGGTGTATCAACACCAAAAACACGAATACTTAATTCCTTTTTAAGTGGGTCAGGTAACCAGTTAGCCTGGAACGCTACTGTATCACCATCCACAACTCTTGTCAATACTGCATCATAAATTACTCCAGCTTTTTCCTTCTGTGCAAATGCAATTAGTGGTACAAATAATAGTGTTAATAGTAGTTTTTTCATTTTTCTTTTCCTTCATACATAACGGTATCAGTATCACCTAAAGCCCACTTGGCTTCAGTTTCTACCGACCACCTTTTGGTTGATACTTTAAAATCCGGATACTTTAATTCACGAGGATTACTCGATGGTTCAAACACAATCATTCTATTGTTGGGTTGACATGCGAACTGACCATTGTCACACTTGATGAAGTTATAAGATTTATGGTCTTCAACATCCTCAGAAAGACCAGTATCTATAACGTTAAAATCCGGATGTGCCGAATCTACTGTGAACATATATTCACCGTACATCCAGCCACCATCTTTCAATTTGAATTTACACTTCATCGATTGAAGTTGTGCCTTTTTCAATACTGTAATATCGTAACTTAGGCAGTCCCACAATTGCAAATAGTCAAGCGGTAATGGATCACCCTCAATTGGCTTCCAGCAATATGCACTGATAGGTAGCTTATCATACAATGCACCATATTGATTCAAATAGGATTCAATACGAAATGCTTGTCCCCTCAGTGATTTAATGCTAACCCACCAACAAGGCTCCAGTTCACCGAAACCTTTTTGGAAGTCATATAGAAATTCTTTGCGAACAAAACATTTAACTGTTGGTAGATTAGCAATTAGATGTGCCATATTTTCCTGACGCTAAGACTATTTGACAAATATGTTCCAATCTTTCAATGTGTTCAAATGCACGCCATGGACTACTATCAATAGCAACGACACCGTGACCTTTGATTCCAACAATATCATAAGCAATATTTCCTCTGTCATCCAACTTTAGATTTTTGTGACATTGGTCGGCCAACTCTTGGCTAATTGGTGGTACATCACCAACGTTAGGAGCAACCTTTGTGTAACGACTCAATTCAGGGAAATCGTTCGCTAAACTAGACAATTCAATACCTCTATGCATGGCCGCTACACAATATGTCGGATGCAAGTGGACTACAACTCTAACATCATTACTATGCTGACCCATTGCTCTTTGTAGTCCAAAATGTAAAGGCAACTCACCACTTGGTTTCAGATTTGCACTAATATCGGTGTAAGGAACTTCTTGCCAAAATGATACGACTCTTTTAACGATTTTAATCTTTTTGAACTGGTCAGGTTGCATCGTTTGCTTACGAACACCGCTAGGTGTGATATAGAAGTGGTCACGATCGTGATGGCGAATACTCACATTGCCATCACGACTGGTAATCCAATTCCTTCTGTATGCTTCAACTAATGTATCGCAAATTGTTTCTAACATTTAACCCTCACAAGCAATGCAATCATTACCTTCTGCAATAGCAGTCATATCAATTTCTTTGATTACGTCACGTTCAATTTTCTTAGAAACTTTATCAGCTTTTGCCAATTTTTCTGAACGGCAGTAATAGAGTGTTTTCACACCTTTCTTCCATGCTAAGAAGTGAATAGCATGTATATATTTGATATGGGAATCTGGTCGGAAGAACACGTTCAATGATTGTGCTTGGTCGATGAAAACTTGACGATCAGCGGCATGTTCAATCACCCAACGTTGGTCGATTTCCATGGAAGTTTTGAAAACTTCTTTGGTGTTTTCGTCCATCCAATCAAGATGCTGAACGGAGCCATCATTAGCAATAATAGTAGACCAAATTTGCTGATATTCATCCTCACCCTTTGGTGTCAATGGAGAATTGTCAGGTGACAGATATTCCATAATGACTTTATCGAGCCAACGATTCTTATTTAAAAATGAGCCCGATAGAGTGTCTTGACGGTAAGCGTTAGCACGATAAGGCTCAATGCTAGGGCTAGTATTTCCCATAATGATAGACGAAGAAGCATTTGGAGCAATAGCCATAACGTGACTGAAACGCTTGCCAGTGCCCACGGCATCGGGTGCTTCACCACGTTCAGTGCCGAGTTGAAGATTCGCTTCATCCAGTTTCTCCCTAATATGTTTGAAAATCTTGTTATTTAATACTTTCGCCATCACACCTTCAAATGCTACTTTATTTTTCTGTAGAAAAGCATGAAAGCCGAGAGCGCCAACACCAATGCTCCGTTCACGGCTAGCGCTATATCTTGCACGTGATATGCTATCAGGAGCATTATCAATGAAATGCTGAAGGACGTTATCGAGCATCTCCGCAACGTCCCGAAGAAATAGTTGGTTATCTTTCCAATCATCATAATACTCCAAATTCAAAGAAGAAAGGCAACACACAGCGGTGCGTTCCTCGTTAGTGGGAAGAATGATTTCAGAACAAAGATTTGATTGATGAACCTTCAAACCTTTATCTTTCAACCATTGTGGTAATGCACGATTCGATGTATCAATATAGTGAATGTATGGTTCACCTGTGTGCATACGCAGTTCAAGAATTTGTTGCCACAGGTGTTTAGCGGATACAACTTCACGTACTTCACCTGAATGTGGATCAACAAGATTCCAATCATCGCTTGCTGTAGGATCAATCATACACTTTTCGATGATATTCATAAAATCATCGGTTATATTGATTCCGTGATGGAGATTCAAACAACGAACGTTTGGATCGCCCGTTGGTTTACGCATCTCTAGAAAGGGAATAAGATCAGGATGACTAATATCAAGGTAGGCAGCATAAGAGCCACGGCGAGTGCGTCCTTGACGATACGCAAGACTAGAGGCATCGTAAATTTTGAGGTGAGGCATAACGCCAGTACTCTTATCATCCGCAGAGCGTATCCCAAAGCCGATGCCAACACCGCCGCCAAACATAGACAGCCAATTAGTTTCAGAAAGATTATCAACTAGACCCTCCGCAGTATCTTCAACATAGTTAAGAAAACAAGAAATAGGTAGCCCACGCTTACTACGACCATAAGAAAGAATTGGAGTAGAATAACTGAGCCAATGATTAGAGGCGTAATTATACAAACGCTGAGAATGCTCTGGATTAGAGCCAAAAGACGATGATACATATGCGAACCTCTGTTGTGGTGATGTTTCATCATCACGCATGTACGATTCTTTCAATCGTTTAATACCTAATTCATCAAATAGCTTATCTTTTTCCAAGTCTATTTGGATGCCCATATATTCCATATTTTTACCCTTTTATAATTGCTTTAATGTTAGGTGGTGTCCAGCCTTCAGGCTTTAATACTTTTCCATCTTCACGTTTGATAACTTTTCCTGTCGAGGAGATTTTACTTAGGTTACTTCTGGCCACTTCATCCCAAACTTCTTGCTGTGGAATCTGAAGTGTGTGTTCAAGACCCTCAATAACCCATTTCAAATCTGCACACGCATCGGCAATCTCAACATTATCTCTATTGCCAAATGCTACCATCAATTCTTTGAATTCTTCAACAATTAAATCGATATAGAGATTTGCTTGTTTTCCATAATCAGTCTCAGTTTGGTCACATGCGTTCATAAATCTTTTTACATCGTTCCTGCTATCCATATTTTCTCCTTAATCCCACGTTTTTAACCATGTATCATTTTGCACATAATGATTTACAACTTGTTCAAGTTTTGCATCCAGTTCGGTTGCATCAACCCATCCTAATTTTTCCATACGTTCACCACATACAGAATATCTATTATCGTGTCCTGGTCTGACTGAGTGTGAATCAGTCAGTGTATATTTTAATTCTTTATCGAGTATTTTTGCAATCTTCTTAGCCATTTCTAAATTATCGACTTCATATTTGGCAGTGATATTATATTTTGGGCAAGTAATACCAGTACCATCATCGGAAGTTAGTTCAGAATTTGCCAGGAAGATTAATGCTTTACCAACCTCACTCGCATAGATGTATTTCCTACTTCCAGGTTTTCCATCTTTGTCTGTGTGAATAATTAGTGTTTCATCATTTAAAATTTTTCTAATACACAAAGGAATAAATTTTTCTGGATGTTGCCTCTCACCAAAAACATTCATCGTATGTGTAATGCACATTGGAAGATTATATGTATTATTAAATGCTACACACAGTTCTTCACCACCAGCTTTTGTTGCACTGTAAGGATTTCTCGCATTGTATCTTGAATATTCATTAAACGTAATGTCAGATTTTGCAGGACCAAACACTTCGTCTGTGCTAAAATAGAAAAATCTTTTAAGTTGTTTTTGCTCTCTAGCGAAATTCAAAATGTTACAGGTACCAACAACGTTATCAAGAACAAAATTCATTGGGTTTTGAATGCTTCTATCAACATGACTGCTTGCCGCAATGTGAAAGATGTAGTCAACTTCACCTATTTGTTTTTTGAGTAGTGGACCGATTTCAGACCTAAGGTCGTGGTGAATAATTTTAATTCTACCGTTTCCCTTGTCCTTAACGATCTCATTCAATCGATTCAAATTTCCAGTGAAACTCAACCGTTCAAGTGTAATGATTTTCCAATCTGTGCTTTCCAAAATTTCTTTGACAAAATGATGTGCAATAAATCCTGTCGCACCAGTAATCAATACTTTATTCACTGACAAATTCCTTAATCATTGGGAAAATTGGTTCAATTGCATTAGCACATGCCAGTGCAACATCACGGTGTTCTTTTTGTGTTCCGTTACCCGAACGGAGCTGTATATAGTGTACCCAAGAACGTAGAGTTCCATTCATGTACATACGTGATTTTGTATTACCTTCTGGTAAAACTGCACGTGCTTGTTCTTTGGCAATACCTTTGTCCAAAGCCCATGTGTAAACATCTTTTGTTCGCTTCAACAAATCACTTTGCAGATTTTCCCACTGATATGCAAGCTGGCGCTGTTCGTCAGTCATCAAATCCATTTCAATAGAATTTTGGCGATTCTTTGTGTCTTGCAATCTTGCTTCACGTAGTTCAAAGCCTAGGTCATCCGCACGTGCGTACCGCTGAGAAAATTCTTGGAATGAGAATGAACGATGACGGAGAATCTGTCGTGCAATGTCACGTGTGGTTTCAATCTCCATGCATACGGAGACCATCTCCAATGGTGACCAATGTTGATGCTTAATCAAATAACGCACCAACTTCTCAGCAGTATCCGAATTGTTTTGATTAGATGGATTCGAAACACGTGCGGCAAACGCCACCTGTTCCAACAAATTCATACCATCCAGACTTT
>Ga0222712_10007401_pt1 | contig 10636 bp, 4 predicted proteins | sample C33_657DmetaG_FD_165043 | JGI IMG/M metagenome (GOLD analysis project Ga0222712, IMG submission 165043) | Estuarine water microbial communities from San Francisco Bay, California, United States - C33_657D | ecosystem: Environmental > Aquatic > Marine > Unclassified | place: USA: California... | reverse complement strand
CCCGTCCTGCCTGTCCATTCTTGGTCACGGTCAACGGACAACTGACGAGGCAGAGCGAATTCCCCTTGGATGTCGAGACGCTGCCCGCAACCATGGACAACTCCAAGGCAATCCTCATCAGCAATGCCCGCCGGATACATCCCATTCGCCTTCGCATCGAGAGCGCAGACCCAGCGCTGTGCAGTGTGTCGGCTGGCGAGGGCGGCTTCATGTTGACGGGCAAAGGCGTCGGCAGCACGACGGTCACGATGCATGTCACGGACCTCGACGGCAATGCTGTGCCGGGATCTCCATTCAGCATGGTCGTCACCACCAGCAACGACTTCCAGCCCCCGCTGATCACCAGACAACCCTCCCCTCTCAACTTGCTGGCCAGCCAGGACGGTGAGCTACGAGTGGAGGCCAGTGGCACAGGCCCGCTGACCTATCAATGGCTGCGCAACGGCGTTGAATTGGCTGGCAAAACCCAGGCCACCATCAACCTTCCTGCCAGTGATGCCCTGCTGCGTGCAGGCAGTTATACCGTGAGAGTCGGCAGCGAGGGCAGCGGCCAATCCATCCTCAGTCAAGCTGCACTGGTCGAGGTCACTGCCAACGCCAAACCCAGCTTTCCCCTCTCACTGGCCGATGATCACCCTTCCTACCCCAGAGTGCTGGTGGTGGAACTGGGCCAATCCATCGCGCTGGACCTCAAGGCAGAGGGGCAACCCGCCCCCACCTATCTGTGGAAACGCGGTGCCACCAGCCTGCCAGCTCAGCCGCAATCCAAACTCGAAATCAAGGCCGTCAAGGCCACCGATGCAGGTGCGTATCTGATCGCGGCGCGCAACACTGCGGGCATCACAATGGCTCCCCGCGTCTGTGAGGTGGTGGTGGTGGATAAGACCGCGCGCAGTTGGGTGGTGGCCACAGGGAAAAACACCACCCTACCAGCCACCGCTTGGGGCAACATTGCCAATTTCACCTGGAGACGCATCGCTCCTGGTGGCAGCAATGAAAACTTCGTCCGCGAAGGCGTGTCCAGCCTCACATTGCTCTCCGCCAACGACGCTGCCACCCCCGGAATTTACTTTTGCCGGATCACCCCACCACACGGCGCACCCGCGGTGGATGGCGCCAGATTCGAAGTCTTTGTCACGGCACAGAAGCCGACCCTGCTGACCCCGCAATTTGCCCGCGCTGCCGTGGGGTCCCAATACCAACACCGCCTCACCTACACTGCAGACGGCAGCAATGTTCCCACGGAATTCATCGCCCGGAACCTTCCTCCCGGCCTTCTCCTGGATGCGCGAACCGGTTTGATCACCGGCACCCCTTCGCGCGCGGGGACCTTTGCCGTAAAGATCAGTGCCGCCAACAGCAATGGCGTGGGGCCGGAAATCACGGCGCCCCTCGTGGTTCAAACACCGCAGAGCGCAGCGGCGGGGGTTTATGTGGGATTGGTTTACCCCAGTGCCAGCATCAACAGCAATCGAGGCGGCAGGTTGGACCTTACGCTCAACGACCACGGCGCTGCCAGCATGAGTCTGCGCCTGGGCGGTAGCACCCAGCGACTAACAGCACAACTTCTCATCAGCAACAGCAGCGATGGCAGCGGATACACCTACAGCCTCGAGGCACCGCTGAGAATCAACAATCAAAGCGCATTCATGAGGCTCGAACTGGATCACGGCAATTCTGTTCTCTCGGGCGTGATCTCGAACTTCAGCCAAAGCATCATTGTCGTCGGTCATCGCAATTCATGGCTGATCAAGGACAGCCTCAACAACTACCGCTCCTGCTTCTACGCCGACCGTGCTGGCCGCCCCTTCAACCTCGCCCTGAAAACCAACGCCGTGGAGAATCCACCCACACCCATGCCGCGTGGTCACGGCTATGTCGCCCTTCGCATCAGCCCTCAGGGGCTTGCCACATTCTCAGGCAGAACCGCAGATGGCAGCCCAATCACTGGCTCCTGCCCGGTGAGTTACCAGGGCCAAATTCTGCATCAACAAGTGCTCTACAACCAGAGGGGGGGCCTGCTTTGGAGGCTGCAGGCGCAGCGTGCCCGCCTTGGCAACGATTTGGAATCCGCCCTGCAAAGCAGCACCGTGCGGATTTTGGGCTCTGCACTCTGGGACCGCAGCCCCAACAGCATGCCCATCGGCCTGTATCCGCTGGGATTTTCCCTGCTCAACCTCACCGTGGACGGCGGGCCCTATCCGCCTGCATCCAGCCAGACCGGCAACCTGATGAATCTGCCCAATCTCACGGAGGGCGGCACGCCACGACCCAACGGCTCGGTCACCTTCGACGCCGAGCAACTCCAACCCTCTGAACTCAACCGCAGCATCCAAATCAAGGGCAGCGACATTCTGCTCACCGCACCCAATTCGGGCAACCTCCGCATCAGCGCCAATGCCCAGAGCGGGGTTCTGACTGGAGCCTTTACCCTGACGCGCAATGCCGTCAGCCGGACCCACAGCCTTCAAGGTCTGGCCATTCCCGCCATCCCCTGGATCCCCGACCTGCCAACTGCTGAGGTCAGGGGGATTGATCTCCCCGCGCAGACCGGCATCAACCCTGAGCCGCCCCAAATGGTGGGCTATTGGCTCAGCAGCCTGTTGAAGAGCGGTGAGAGCATCAGCGGGGCCGTCAGCATTGGGCCGCCGGAACTTCGAATCACCCAACAGCCGCAATCCCAAAGCCTCAACCCCGGCGGAAATGTCACCCTCAGTGTCACTGCTACTGGAGGTTACAGCACTGACGCCCGACTTCGCTACCAGTGGCGGAAGGACGACAAAGACCTCGCCAACGGCACCTCGGCCAACCTGACTCTCTCCAACCTGAGCGCCAGTGATGCGGGAGCGTACTACTGCGTGGTCACCCAAATCCATCAGGTTGGTCAAGGCAGTGAGGTCACCAACCTCAGCAGTGCGGTCAGCCAACGAGCAACGCTGACCATCAATCAAGCCATTTCCGAAGTGAGGCTGGAGCAGTCTCCGCCAAACTCCGTCCTTGCGACCTCAAGCCGCGTTGAACTCAGCGCGAAAGCCGATGGAACCGGACCATTCACCTACCAATGGCGACGCAACGGCGCAGACATTCCCGAGGCCACATCATCAACCTACCTCATTGAGTCCTTAAACGATGGCAATGCCGGCACCTACACGGTGGTTGCGCGCAACAGCGTCACCAGCGCAGGCCTTGTCAGTCGCGGCAAGACAATCACCCCTCTGCCCGCAGTTACTGCGGTGCAAATCAGCCGCAGCCCCTCCAACCGCATGGTGGTTGCAGGCACCCAAGTCACGCTGACAGCCAGCGCCATTGGCAGTAGCCCGACCTATCAATGGCTGCGCAATGGCGATGAGATCGCGGGGGCCACCAGCGCCACGCTCACCTTCACCATGAGCCAGGCTGACGAAGGGATTTATCAGGCGAAGGCAACCAATTCGGCGACCATCAACCCGGTGATGAGCAATCTAATCCCCATCCACCAACCCACGAGCGTGACTGAACTACGCGTCATTCGACTCGACGACAACAATCAGGAAGTTTCCAGCAACGCTACCCTGGCACTTGAGGGATCCACCCTGAAACTTGGCCTGAAGATTCTGCCTCTGGCCAACCCAGCCCCAACCTACACGCATCAATGGCTGCGCAATGGTGTTCCGATGCCCAATCAAGACGGCTCACAACTCATCGTGACCGCTGAGGCAAATCAGAATGAACCCGCTACCTACACCTGCCTGATCAAGGGCGAAACTCTGCACCCCGAAGGCCTGTTGAGCCAGCCCTACACCTACCAGATCCTGCCCACCATTCCAGATTTCCAAATCTCCGCATCTTCCTCGGCAGTCAATGCAGGAGACTCCATCACCCTCAGCAGCACGCTGCAGAACAACGCCTTCACCTACACCTGGAGCCGCGATCCTCCCCTGCCCCAAAGCCAAAGTGGCTATAGCTTGAGCCTGGCGAACCTCAGCAGCGCCGATGCTGGCGTCTACACCCTCACCGTCAGCAGCGCGCTTCAGCAGCGCAGCGCCACGCTGGCGCTCTCAGGGGTTGATGAAAGTGGCACGGTCAGATTGCTCAGCGGCGATTATGCCGCCAGAGGCAGCTTGGAGTTCCAGGTCACGACCAACGCCTCGGCAACCCCAAATGTCACTTATCAATGGCGCCTGATCGGCCCTGGGGAAACCTCCACCGATCTTGCAGCCACAGGCAGCACCGTGAGCGTGGACAGCGACCCATTGAACGCTGGCAGTTATCGCATCGAGGTCACCGTCTCCAATGCCTTCACTGCCACTCCGCGCAGCTTTAGTCTGAGCTTCAGCCTACCCTGACGAAGGCAGGGCAAGTGTCACTCGCCCAACCAGAGGACACCCGCACCGACTTGAGTGGACGGCGCACCCGTCGCCGTGGCGCTTGATGCCAATACCGAGGCCACTTGCTCGGGCCTGACCCCACGGGCAATCAACACTGCCGCAGCAGCACTAACCATTGCCGCCGCCTGCGAGGTGCCACTGCCAAGCACGCGGCGATCGCGATCATAAGCCGATGGCACGGCAACCCCTGGAGCGGAAAGAAACAGACCCTGCCCCGAATTGGAAAAATACGCCTGCACCCCCTGGGCATCCACCGCGCCCACACTCAGCACACCTGGGTAGGCCGCTGGATAATCGAGTTGTGCTGCCCGTTCATTGCCAGCGGAGGCCACCACGATGACCCCGCGGGACTGCGCATGCGCAACAGCCTGCGCCAACCAGGGCGAGTCGCCGTTGGAACCAAGGCTGATGTTGATGACTCTTGCCCCCTGATCCACAGCCCAGAGAACTCCCTCGGCCACTTCCGCCGTGTTGCCCACACCCTTGCCATTGGCCACCCGCACATCCAACAACTCGGCGCCCTGGGCGATGCCGTAATCAGGATCCTCGGCATCCCGTCCCGCAATCAGCGAGGCCATTGCCGTGCCGTGGCCATGCCATGGTTGGCCATCGCGAACAAAATCCTGATGCTGCACGGAGACCCCATTGAGACTGGGGTGGGGCAGTATCCCGGTATCCAAGACTGCCACCTTCACCCCAAGTCCCCAATGGCGGCGGTCTGCGGCAGCACCAATCATGGAAAGGGCCCGCTCGCCCACGGCTGCCTCGCCCCCGGCATTGTTGGGGTCAGGCTGTGGTGAAGTGCCAATTCCCGGAACCCAGATGAGGTGATTGGGCGAGAGCGCCTTGATTCCCTCCTGCTCGCGCAACAGTTGCGCAAGCTCGGCGGTCTTGCCGGCAAAACCCACTCGCAGCAACTTGAGAGCCTCGCGGCTGGACACCATCCGCAAGCCTTGCTTGCCTGCCGCAGCCATGAACCGGCGCATCGCCTCAACACTGTCGAATTGCAGCAACAACTCTGAGGCAACAGCAGACCTCGCGCGATGCAGGCTCTCCAGCGCCTCCTGCCAATCGACTGCATTGGCCCGCCCCGGCTTGGGTTCAATCGCCGATGTCTTGGCGGATTCACCGGCCCTGGGACCTGAATCCAGCAGGTGGGACAAAATTTCTTCGGAACCCAAAACCACGGTGCCAGCCTCAGGCTCCTGAGTGCTCAACCAGGCCGCGCGCGTGAGCAACATCAATGCCGTGGCCAGGCCAAGGACGGTCAGCAGGAGCACAGCACGCAGCAGCGAATTCATGAATCCAGCAAGGGGAAGACAGGGCACCCAGCAATGCCATTTTGCCGCTTTGCCTGAACATACGCAATCCCACAGCCTTGGCAAAGGCACTGAAAATCACCATGAAGCCAACACCTCGTAGGCATAGCCGACGAGGTACTCGGACTCAGGGATGGTCGCAATCACGGGGTGATCCGGGCTTTGCCCATAAACCGCCAAGCGCCGCAGCGTGCGGCGCACATCCACCGCCGCGTCCTCCAGGCTGGCATGGAACTCACCGCGACTGACATGATGCGAGCAACTGAAGGTGGCCAGGATGCCGCCGGGCTCCAGCATCTTCAGGGCCCGAAGATGGATCTCCTTGTAACCGCGAAGGGCGTCCTTGAGCGCCGCCTTGGACTTGGTGAAACTGGGCGGATCCAGAATGATCAAATCAAAGCGCTGGCCGGCAACCTCGCGGGCCTTGAGATCATCAAAGCAATTGGCGGCCGCAAACTCCACCGCCGCACCGCTTTTTTGCGCATTGATGCGAGCGCGGGCAATGGCGTCCTCGCTCACATCCACGGCCGTCACCGAGGCGGCACCGGCAAGCGCACAGGCCTGCGCAAAACCGCCCTGATTGCAGAAGCAATCCAGCACCCGCCGCCCCTTGGCCAATGAGGCCACGCGTTGGTAGTTCTCCAACTGATCGAGATACAAACCCGTTTTTTGTCCATCGAGCAGATCCACACCAAACACGCTGCCGCGGTGGCTGACTTCAAGCTCAGTGGGCAGTTCACCCCACAGCAACCCCTTGACTGGTTCCATGCCCTCGGAGCGGCGGCGGTTGCTGTCATTGCGCTCCACAATGCAGCGCGGCGCAAGCAACTCGCGCAACGCCTCCACCAACAGACCTTTGCGCTGGTCCATGGCCAAAGTCAGGGTTTGAAGCACAAGGCAGTCACCATAGGCATCCACAATGACGCCGGGCAGGCCATCGCCCTCGCTGTTGATCAAACGGCAAAGCTTCAGATCCACGCCCGCCTGCTGACGCAGGTTCATGGCGCGCTGCACCCGCCGGCGGAAGAAATCCGCGTCCAAATCCTGCCGCCGATACGAGAATAGGCGCGCACTGATCTGCGAGTGAGGATTGTAGATGGCACTGCCCAGATGCTTGCTGCGCGCATCGAGCAGACTGACCACATCCCCGGGCTTGGGGTCCCCCAGCCGGGCCTTGATCTCCGTGGCATAAACCCACACATGGCCATGAAACAAACGGGCGCGGGGGGCAATGACGAGGGCAGACATAAGGGTTGAAGAAATGCCCCAAGGGGCACATCCAGAGTCATTCAACGGCCTTGGGCCCTTGGCAAGGGGGCAAATCCCCACCCCTGACCGCCGCCCCAGGAAACCCAAATGCCCGATTGCCAACGCCCCAGATGCGCTTAGGCTCCGCGCCCCCCTAGTTCCGGCAACCTTCCGGATCAGCCAGACGCCTCATGACCCCTCCCTCCAAAATCCGCAACATTGCCATCATCGCCCACGTTGACCACGGCAAGACCACCCTGGTGGACAGCCTGCTGCGCGCCAGCGGCAACTTCCGCGAGAATCAGGCCATCGCCGAGCGCGCCATGGACAGCATGGATCTGGAACGCGAGAAGGGCATCACCATCAAGGCCAAGAACACCTCGGTGCATTGGAACGACCACATCATCAACATTGTTGACACCCCTGGCCATGCCGACTTTGGCGGCGAGGTCGAGCGCGTCATGAAGATGGTGGACGGCGTCATGCTGGTGGTGGACGCCTACGAAGGCCCACAGGCCCAGACCCGCTTCGTGCTCAAGAAGGCCATGCAACAGGGCATCAAGCCCATTGTGCTCATCAACAAGATGGACCGCCCGCACATCCGCCCGGACAATGTGCATGACAAGGTCCTGGAGTTGCTCATGGAGCTTGAGGCCACCGAGGAGCAGTTCAACGCCCCGTTCATCTACGGCAGCGCCCGCGCCGGATGGGTCAGCGACAGCGCCGATGGCCAGCAGCACGACATGACCTTCCTGCTCGGGCAGATCGTCAAGCACATCCCTGCGCCCAAGGCAGAACTGGAGGGCGACTTCCAGATGCTCATCTCCAACATTGATTGGGACAACTTCGTGGGCCGAGTGGCCATTGGCAAGGTCAGCCGCGGCAGCGTGCGCATGGGCGACCGCGTGTTCCTCCTGGGCCGCAACCCTGATGAAAAACCCAAGGCCGTCAAGGTCACCAAGGTGTTTCAATACACCACGCTGAGCGTGTCGGACTCCGTCGAGGGCGGCGCTGGTGACATCGTTGGCATCTCCGGCTTTGAGGATGTGGACATCGGCCAGACCGTGACCGGCAACCCCGAGGTTGAGGCCCTGCCCTTCGTGGCCATTGACCCACCGACCATCGTCATGCAGTTCTCGGTCAATGACGGCCCCTTTGCCGGCCGCGAAGGCGACCATGTCACCTCGCGCAAGATCCGCGAGCGCCTCGATCGCGAGCAGAAGATGAATGTCACCATCAGCATCAGTGACACCGACACCGCCGGCGTGTTTGATGTCAGCGCCCGCGGCGCCATGCAGATCGCCATTCTGGTCGAGCAGATGCGCCGCGAGGGCTTTGAAGTCCTCGTCTCGCGCCCCATGGTCATCACGCGCCGCATCAACGATGTGCTCTGCGAGCCCTACGAAACCCTCTATGTGGATGTGCCCGACGATTACCTCGGCGGCGTCATGAAGACCATCTCCGAGCGCAAGGGTCGCATCGAAGACATGGACGCCCACGGTGGTCGCACCAGCCTGCAGGCCTACATCCCCACCCGCGGCCTGATTGGTTTTGAGTTTGAACTCATGAACCTCACCAGCGGCCACGGCATTCACAGCCACCTCTTCCGCGAATACGCCGAATACGCAGGCCACATGCAGACCCGCAACACCGGCACCCTGGTCTGCTCGGAAAGCGGCGAGGCCACCGGCTATGCCCTGGACACCATTCAGGAGCGCGGCAAACTCTTCATCGCCGCTGGGGATCCAGTCTATGAAGGCATGATCGTCGGTGAGAACCCCCGCTCAGACGATCTGCCCGTCAACCCCACCCGCTCCAAGCAACTCACCAACTTCCGCGCCGCCGGCTCCGACAAGGGCATTCAACTCACCCCGCCGATCCGCTTCTCCCTGGAACGCGCCATCGAGTATGTGGCCGCCGACGAACTGGTGGAAGCCACCCCCAAGAGCATTCGCCTGCGCAAACGCATCCTCGACAGCAATGTCCGCCTGCGTGAACGCAAACGCCTGCAGACGGAAATCGAAGGCTGACCCCAACGCCCATGTCATCCGTCGAGGACTACGAACTTCTCGACAGCGGCGAGTTTCAAAAGCTCGAGCGCTTCGGTCCCATCGTTCTGCGTCGGCCCTGCGCGCAGGCCCTGTGGCCACCGCAGCTCCAGCCCCGTCAGTGGCAGGGTGCCACCGCCTCCTTCCAGCGCCGTCAGCAACAGCAGCAATGGCAGGATCGCCACCAACTGCCCGAGTCCTGGATCGTCCAGGTGGCAGGCATTCGCTTTGAGTTGCGCAGCACGGACTTCGGCCATCTCGGCATCTTCCCGGAGCAACGCAGCAGCTGGTTGCAGATTCGTGAGCTCTGCCGCCAATTTGCCCACCGCCACGGACGCCCGGCCCGCACCCTCAACCTCTTTGCCTACTCCGGCGGCAGCAGCCTTGCCGCAGCGCAGGGCGGCAGTGAAGTCTGTCATGTTGACGCCAGCAAGGGCATGGTGCAATGGGCCCGCGAAAATGCCGCCCACAACCAACTGCAAAACGCCCCCATCCGCTGGATTGTCGATGATGTCATGCGCTTCCTGAAACGCGAGGAACGCCGCGAACGCCTCTACGACCTCATCATCCTCGACCCGCCCAGCTACGGCCGCGGCGCGCAGGGCGAGATCTTTAAAATCGAGGAACACCTCGGCCCCCTGCTGGCACAGCTGGCCAACCTCATCAGCGCTGAGCCCATCGGCGTGCTACTCTCCTGCCACACCCCGGAGTTCACCGGCCTGAGCCTCAATCACCTGCTGGCGCACCACTTCGGCCCTGAGGGCCAGCGCAGCCATGGCGAACTCCTGCTCGAAGGCGCCCCCAAAGTGCGCCCCGTACCCAGCGGCCACTTCTGTTGGTGGCTCGGCAAGGGCAACTCCCTGCCCTGAATTGCCGTTCGCAAGGCCGCGTACGCAAGGCTGCATCCTCGGGGCGCTTCGACAGCGCGAGAAGTCACCACAAATCCGCCTGCGCACTGGTGGGCGGAATCAAACCCAGATGCCGATACGCTGCCGGCATGGCCACGCGACCGCGCGGCGTGCGCTTCACCAGACCCTGCATCACCAAATAAGGCTCGTGCACATCCTCGAGCGTTGACACATCCTCGCCCACCGCCACAGCCACACTGCCCAGTCCAACCGGACCGCCATCGAACTTGTGAATGAGGACCTCAAGCAGGCGCTTGTCCATTTCATCAAGACCGGACTCATCAATGTCGCGCATGGCCAGAGCCTGCGCCGCCACCTCGGCACTCACGACATTCTGTGCCCGCACCTGCGCGAAATCACGCACCCAGCGAAGCAGGTGGTTGGCGATGCGCGGCGTGCCGCGAGCACGCCTTGCAATCTCAAGCGCCCCGCCCTCCTTGATCTCACAGTTGAGCATGCGCCCGCTGCGCAACACAATGTGCTTGAGCTCCTCCACCGTGTAATAATCGAGGCGGTTGGGGATGCCAAAACGACTGCGCATCGGCGCGGTGAGCATGCCGGCACGGGTGGTGGCACCCACCAGAGTAAAGGGCGGCAGATCAATGCGCACGCTGCGCGCCTTGGGACCCTGATCAATGATGATGTCCAGGCGGAAGTCCTCGATTGCCGGGTAGAGATATTCCTCGATGCTGGCCTGCAGACGATGAATCTCGTCGATGAAGAGAATGTCGCGCTCCTGCAGGTGG
>Ga0222712_10007398_pt1 | contig 10637 bp, 9 predicted proteins | sample C33_657DmetaG_FD_165043 | JGI IMG/M metagenome (GOLD analysis project Ga0222712, IMG submission 165043) | Estuarine water microbial communities from San Francisco Bay, California, United States - C33_657D | ecosystem: Environmental > Aquatic > Marine > Unclassified | place: USA: California... | reverse complement strand
CACCTGTACCGGATGCTCCATCTTTGTGAGTGGATTGAATTTGGAAATGAACGCTGGTGCATTTTTTTTCTTGCGCAGGTTTGACCAATCAGGCGAATGATATACACCCACTTCTGATTCGTCATCCTGATCAACAGCAATACGGCATTCTTCAAATGGGATGTGATTGATTTTGCTAATTACGCTGCGATCATTACTCCAAATGACTTCGATATAAAATCCACCATGCAATTTGTAATCATGTGCGCAACCATACACAACCGTATCAACATGCAATGCATCTAATTCATTTTGGTATTGCTCTGATGATACACCTTTGCCTGCAATCATATCACCGATTGCTTTAATCAATGCACCATGTGTTGGTGATGTCTGCGACAATTCACGCAGGTACATTGGAAACAAATTGTCATCACCAAAATTTACCCATCCTTTGCGATCTACCTTTTCAGTATCAGCAACAGGTGAGTAAGCAGCCATCTGCAAATGCATCACATCGGATGGCAATGGTTTATCATTACTGATAGATGATATCATCTTCGATGGTGTTGTCTGCGACATCGTAATATGTAGTATTATTTGTTAGTACAGCTGTTCCGCGTTCAATCAATCCTACTACTGATGCATCTGTTGGATCAGTATTGACTGCTGAATTTTGACCATACACTTCATAGCGATAACGCCCGGCTAATGTTAGTGTATCTGTGGTAATGGTAAGCTGCGTGTATCTTCTATTTTCTGCGACAATGGTGGCAACCTGTGCTAATTCATTACCCACTGTGCTGTTTTCTTCGTGCGTTAATACAATCAGGTAATCAGTAAACGCTGTTGCGTAATACTGCCTGCCTTCATCCAATGACAATCGCACGGTTTGATTCGCTGTATCTGTAATTAGATATATCATTGGTTTACTAAATTAAAAAAAAGAGCAGGCGTTATACCTGCCCTTTTTAGTGATTATTGAACAAGCTATTAGTAAGCAGGATCAACAGTGATATCACCGAAGTTGTCGAATGGTACGCTGCTGTATGCTTCCAAATGCACAGCTGGTTCAAGTTCCTCTGCTGTGAATGTGACCATGTAACCCATCAAATCAGCTTTCTGCTGACCTGATTGTACTGATCCTTCTGTCATCCATGCACCGGCACCTAAACCAACACATAAAATTTGGTCATCGTATGTGCGAACAAAGATGATGCACTTTGCTTTGGCAAGATTTAGGAATTCGTTACGCTTGTCTTGTGACAGTTTACCGAATGTCCAACCCACTTTTTGTTCAAAGTACAATGTACCATTTTCAATGTTCTTCTGTGGTGTTTCGATGTACGAAGCAGATGAACGGAATGGTACGTATCGGAAGATTGTTGCTGTGGGCAATGTTTCAATTTCACCTGTGGTGTTATCGAATGCAATGCCTGCTGCGAAATCATCCCAATTTGCGATGAATACTTCTTTTACACCACCGATACCTTCAAGGCAATCGAGTGTATATCCTTTTGTTAACGAACAGGGCATATTAATTTGTATTAAAACCACTGCACACACGTGAATGCATGCAGTGGTTTGATTATTTATGATTACGATAGACCAGGACCGTATGCTGCAACATCAGCAGTAACAGCAATCTGTGCACCCAAGTAGAAACGTGCGCCATAACGTACGTTCTGTGATCCATCAAGTGGTGTCATGTCGATGATTGATACATCATTCATGTCATTGGTCAGCCATGTGCCAAAGTGTAAGTTAGATTTTTGAACCATGTACATGGTGTTCGCAGGCATACCGGGGCATACTGCAATTTCATACAATCCAACAAATTTCTTTGATACTTCTGGTCCTGCTGTTGCATACCATCCGTTGCCTGCTGCGATTTGAGCTTGCATGTAAAGTTCAAATGTAGTTTGGCTCATGTAGATCAATGGCTTTTCAGCAGCACCTTTCACAGCAGCTGGACATTTAGCAATCAATAACCAAATTTTATCAAGGATGTTGCCTGATGTCAATGCAACAGGTGATGCAACAAAGTTTACATCGCTTCCTGCGTTAGCATCAATGATGGTATTGAATCCATCGAATTGACCTGTAGTAGCATTTACACCTGTCCACATTACTGATTCAAGATTAGCAGCAATACCATTAACCAAACGCTCGATAATAGCATCTTGGATTTGGGTATTTACTTTACCGGACATTACATCGGCAGATGACCAATCACCAAAGAAATCTTTTTTACAGATTTGACGCTGCACTTGGAATTCTTCAAGTGTTAGGATACGCTCGGTTAATGTAACAGTGCCTGTTGGTGTGAAATCACATGTGCCGGCAGCGAATGTTACTGTGTCATCAATTTTGCGCACCACTGATTTGTATGGGATGTTCTCACGCAGGTTCACGTATTGCATGGATGTGTTCTGCAATAACGCTTTCTTCACGATCTCACCTGCCAATTCACCTGCATATGTGGTGGTGAGGGATAATGTAGTTGCCATTTTTTAGATAATATATTTAATTGGTGATGAGATTACTTATTACTGCGTAGGCGTTCCATCATTTCGCTCACGCTTTCTTTTTTTACTGCTTCACGAATAGCAACACGGCTGAAATTTTCACGTACTGATGCAGCAGCTGGTGCTTTCTTCAATGCGCTCAATTCAGTTTTGGTGTTTGCTAATTCAGTGGTCAATGCATCTTTGCTTTGTGTTGCATCAGCAAGCTGTGCAGACAATTCAGTGCGCTCTGATTCCAATGCAGAAACACGATTCGACAAAGAATCAATCACAGCCAATAGATCATCGCTGCTCATTTCTTCCTTTGCTGCTTCCGCAGGCATGATTTCCGCAATCATTCCATCAGCACCAACGCTGATAGTGCTGCCATCTTCCAACGTGTATTCACCTTCTGCTAATGCAACAGGATTGCCGTCTGCATCTTTTGTAAATACATCAACACCAACGCCCCATGCATCTGCTGTGCTGTAAATTTCAGTGCCATCAGCAAGTTTACCTGATGCAGATAATTTGATTTCTGCAACAGCATCAGCTGAATCATCACTGAACTGCACACCATGCACTTCCGGATTGATATTGAATTTTTGGAAAATAGCTTTCAAGTTTTCTTTTATGTTCATAGCTATTTATTGTTATGTATTATTGTAGTGCATTCGCATGCATTACCCGTGCGTTAACATATCACGCAATTAATTTCATATAAGTTATGGATGTAACCATCATTACCTGCTTAAACAATCGCCCTGATGTATCACGCATACTATTCAATTGTATTGATCGCTTGCGTAGTAAATCATATCACCGAATTCAGGTAGTTGCTGCTGTGACTGAAAATGAAGATTATCAATTAAGCAGCGATTATTGTGAGCATGTAATAACGTTGGATAACATAGCAGGTAAAAAATGGAATGCTGCTGTATTGCACGCGCATGTATGGACGGATGCTGATTGCTACATGATAATCGGTGATGATGATTGCATCAGTACAACATACTTTGATCAAGCTGTTGAACGTGTGATGTTAGGTGCGCACCATGTCGGATTGAAAAGCAATGTGTATTACGAACTGTGCAGTGGTAATGCAATGCAACACACATATCAGTTCACCATTGACAAATTGATTGGTGCTGGTCGTATGATTAGTAATGATGCATTAGAACGAACGGCATACACATCATTGGTGGAAATCACACGTGATTATGATGATGGCTACATGCTACTGAAAAAAGGCGAAAAGAAATGGTTACAAATAGATGCTGCGCGTTATTTAGTAGGGTATCATTACGCAAAGCTGATAGAAGCAGGTAGATTCGTTGGTCTGTTTCCTGATAATGCACAGCGTTCATTGGACCATACGTGTGAAATGCGATTGGCTTTGTGTGGGTATAAACCACACGCTATTGATAATGCTGACAGGCATGATTTGATTGACTTCAAAAGCGAACGCAACATTTGGTCCTATTCCATATTGCAGGACAAATGCAATGCAGTGAAAAATGGTATTGATCCATTGTGGTTTCTATCCGATACAGAACGTAAATACGTGGAATCATTCCAAAAGAAATAAGGTGCAGCCATTGCCACACCTTATACACATAACCAAAAATCAAAGTTTCCACACAAACGAGCGACAAAGCTACACAGAAGCAAACAGCTTTTCTATCTCTGCCAAAAATAATTTTTCATTTGTATTGCATTCAGCAAGCGATACATTGACTTCACTGAAATAACCTTCGATGCTAAATCCGCGCACCTTACCTGCTTTGATATCATTCCACACACTTTCATCTTCAACCTTTGCACCAATGAACCATGTACCATCAGGCAGTTCATTCATGCCTAATGCAATGCTTTTATCTGCATCACCTTCTTTGATCCATGATTCCACAACAGTAACACCGTTCACCGGGTATTTGTGATCAATGTTTGCATTGTGGTGCAGATTCTTTTGAAAGAATTGATGCGCCACTGATTCAATTGTTGGCTTGCGAAATACAACATAGTATTCTTCTAACGTGCCTGCATCAACGCGCAGTATTTCCTTATCAGGAATCATCGCAGGACCATAGATCATCCTGCGCTCATCATTCACTGCTGACAATTTAATGTGCTGTAATGCTATCCAATTTTCTTCAATAGCAGGTACATCCACCAAACCCATTGCGACAATGCCTAATCTGCCTGTTTCGTCAATGGTGCATTCTACTAACTTTTTTTGTGTATCCATTTTTGTAATTATAGTCGTGCTAAATCTTGTACTTTATGCCGTGCTTCCTGTGCGCTTGTGACATCACCTGCCAACACGTATGCTGGTGTTGGTCCTGTTTGCCCCGGTCTATTGTTTATGAACGCTGATGCAAGTGGATTGAACTGTGGCGCTCCACCTTCTGCTCCACCGGGTATTGATGGATTAGGTGTGTTATTACCACCACCACCACCTGAATCAAACTTTGTCGCTGCAATTTTAGCAATGTTGGCTGCTGATGTTGCTGCTGTGAATGCAAGTGCTGCAATACCTCCCGGACTTGGCACACCTAATATACTAACAGGCGATGCAGCTATTGATGCCGTGATTGCTTTACCTGCGTCAATGATTGCACCTGCCAATTGCATCTTCTTATTGAACTTAAACTGCTTCTCTGCTAATGCCTTTGATGCCTTCTCATCACCCTTCAATTGATTTTTGCGAATGGTGAAATACGCATCACCTAATGCAGACAATGCACTGAATCCTTCCTGTGCAAATGATAATTGGTCCTGTATTCCTTTTAATTGTCGCTGCCTATCTTCTTCATCTTTTTTACGTTTATCTTCTCTGTATTTATCCTCAATAGCTGTTACATCGGCAATATATTTTTCATCAATTGCTTTTTGTAGTTCAGCATTTTCACCTGCTGCAATTATATCCGCATCATATTGTGCAGCTCGTAGTTCTAATTCTTTATCAATACCAGCTTGCATTTGATCAATACGCAGCTTTTCCTCTGCATCTAACTGCTCACGTATTGCTGCATTTGCTTCCTCATTTGCTTTTACACGCTCATCTAATAATTTCTGTTCCTGTTCTGCACGTGCCTGTGCTTGTTTTGCATAGATGGCTGCTTCTTCTGTTGCTTGTAATTCATCAATCTGTGCAATGGCATCTGCATTACCTGCTGCCTGTAATCGTAATGCATCAAATTTCTTTTGTGAATCCAACAGCTCAATGGTATCTGCTGACAAATTCGCACGCTGCTGTTCCTCGCGTAATGCGGCAATATCTTCATTGAGTTTTTTCTGTGCTGCTAATGCCTGATCTGATTGCGCTTTTGCTTGTGCCCTGCGCTGGTCTGCTGCTGCTTTATTTTTTTCTGCTTCCTGTTTACGCGCATCCGCATTGATTTGTTGTGCTTGTTTTGTGCTGTATTCGAGAATATATTTTTCTGCTTCTATGCGCTGACCTTCGCTCTCTAATTTTGATGCCTGCTCTTGTAATTGCTCTACCTCATCATTCAATGCTGCCAGCTGTGCATCCTTTCCGCTAATACCTACGCGATCAATTTTCTTACCTAATTCATCCAAAAATGCACCACCTTCTGTAATGCTTTGATTCATGCGCACTTGTGCATCAATTTCCTGCTGTCTTAATTGAGTTTTCAAATCAGCAAGCTGTTGCTCTTGTTCTGCACTCAAATCATAAAAGCTGTTCTGTAATGCAGTCAGGTTAGCAATCTTATCTTTTGTGCCTTGAATCTCACGCTGTTCTGCCTGCTTTTTAATCTGTGCTACTTTTTGATAATCATTGCCTGCTTCACTAATTCGCAATCTATCCTTATCGCGTGCTGCCTGCATGGACTTATCAATGTCCTTATTCATGTTGTCCACTTCTTCACGTGCGTTATCACGTAATGCTGCGAACCCTGCGACAATTGCAGCAATAGCTGCTACCACCAAGAAGATTGGATTGGTTAGCAACGCACGTCCTAATGTGGTGAATGCTGATGCTGCACCCTTCACGCCATCTGCAACAGATTTGAAATTCAAATTGCCGATGTTACCTGCCATGCCTTTTGCTGCACTGCTAACACCTTCAAAATCCAATGACATCAAACGATCACCCAACAACGATGCGTTATTACCAAATGATTCAAACGCATTACCTGCATTCGCACGCACTGCTTCTGCTGCATCATTGATTTGGTCTTTGACCTGACCTGCTTTTTGTGATAATTCAGTAAACGCTTTGCTATTTGGATCCAGCGTTGCCAATTCCGCTTGCATTTCACGCAGCTGTTTCTTCAATGATGATGTGCTGTTGGCAGCTGTCTGCATGCCTTTGCTCACCTCATCAGTTGCCTGCAATGAATTACCTGTATCTACATCAAACGTACCTACAATCTTAAACGCCATACTGAATCAATTTAATTGTGATGTATATCAAACACGCTGCGACAATTACACGCCACACCCATAATGTAGTAATGTACGCTGTTTTTTTCCATTTTGCCCATGACCATTTACCATGTTCAGGTAATGGCATTCCCAAACGCAGCAGATTAACTACGTTGCTGATGCTATTATTTTTTTTATCAATCATGTGATGAATTGTGTGTAATGCAATGCACCAACAATGCGAATGTTACTGTGTGGAAATCCTGTGCCTGTTGCTGTAATACGTAACCGATGCTGTGCAGTATTCGTTGCTGTATCAATAGATGCATTTAATGTGAATGTGGTGAACGTGTTTGCTGTATAAACAGTGTTCACTGCGCTTGCACTTGTGGTGGTAGTTTTCTTCAAATAGAAAGTGAATACACCATAACCATAATTTCCGATGTTATCTGTTGCTACGTTGACAATCAGCATGCATGCCCATCCTGTGTTGTTTGGTAAATTCAATCTGTTGGATGCAATGCCTTCAATCAACAATTCAATCGCATCACCGCTTGCATTCCATCCATCCTTTGCACTGAACATCACCGTGCCTGATTGTACCTGTCCATTGCTGTTAGTCCTGTCATCCGTCATCCATCCACCACCCAAATGAAATCCTGATGTTTTGGTCAATGCATTTTTACCAATGACAGCAGCACCGCGCACATCACCGCTAATGGTTAGCGTATCACCTACTGCTAATGACCTGCTGTTGCCTGAATCAGCTGTGATGAATTGACCTGCAAACACTGACTGTGTTACGTTGGCTGCTGCATCTAATCTAAACGTGGACATGATGTTGTTAAATCCTTCGCTTGTTGATTGTATTGCTAACGACCTGCGCACACCACCCGGATCATCAGGCACAATAATATCACCGCCTATGTTAGCAAAGCAATCTTCACCGTTCCATGCATAACCATAACGCAAACAACATGCTTCTGTTGCTGGTGCAGGATCACCTTCCTGATTGTTGAATACGACAATGCCATCTAAACCAACAGCCACAGGAATCAACGCGCAATCAGGTGCTGGTGTCACAAGCTTCATTAGCTTCACCTGCGTTGTTTCAACATCACCAATTTTGTAATCATTGATTTCGATGATGCGCCAATATGCTTCCTTCACATAGATTTGATCACCAAATGAAAAGCTAATGATGTCGGTTAAATCAAGTGCAAAGTATGCTTCCATGATTCGCGCTTCACTGCTGTATATACCATTCAAATAATCACGCCAATACAGATTGAATAGGTTATTGTATGGATTCGTTGTGATATTATGTATGGGCGTTTCAGGTGACCAGTTCAAATCGTAATCATCAAACTGCGCATTGATATCGCTGTAATGATTCCATGTGCGCACGTTTGTTAATACAGATGCTGATGTGCCATCATCGTACATGATGATATCATAACCACCTGCATCGTATAAACATCGCGGACCCGGTGCAACAAATTCCTTGAATTCAGGATTAAGAAACATGGGTATGGTGATGGTCGTGCCGGGTATGTTTGCACATGGTGTTGGTCGCGTAACCAATTGCACTGTCATTTCACCTGTGAGAAAATCGGATGGTACATCTTCTGCACTGATACGATATCCATTGATTTCGTAATTGCCATATATGCGCCCATTGTCAATGAATAATTTATTCAGTGCATCATCCGCAGATGCATAGGTGAACGTGGTTTTTTTACGCTGCAAATCCTGCGTGCCGTAAATTGTAATATCTTTACTAATGTCTAATTTGGATGTCCAATCCACAATGTTACCACTGCCTATGTAATCAAGTGCAGGTATCACGCTAACTTCATTTGGGATTTGGCGATTAGGAATGATCATGCAATTGTGCATCGCAATCACATCACGCACAAAATCAATTTGCTTCATGTCAGGTGCGTTCAATGGCATGTTCATAGTATGACCTGCAATTGGTGCAACACTGATTATTTGAAATCCACATCCTTCATTCAATACACCGCTGTCTAATTCATGTAATAACGTAATATCAATTGGTGTATAATCTTCTATTGGACTGGTGATATTGCCGAATACCTGTACATAAAATTCGACTGTATCACCCATTTCCAAATTGATTGATGCCTGTCCTGATAACAGCAGTACATCATTTGCTGATTGCGCGTAATACGTGTTCGATGCCAATACAATTGGAAATACAACATTTCCATTTTTAGCTGCAACCAATTGCATGGTGATATTTTGGTAATCTGTAACTGATGTGCCAATATCAAATTTGATCCATGCTTGAAACGTAACTGAACCTAATATCGGTGATGTATATGTGTATGTGAGTTCATTGTAATCACCGCCATTATCATACAATTCCTCATTCGCTTGGATTTGATGCATACCAAATGTTGTGATATTCAAATCACTGTTAATGTATGCACTGAAAAAAAACTGCTGTTGTAAATCTGTTGCTGTGATATTCTTACTGTTGCACCATACCATCCAATACGATTCAAGGTATGCCATCAGCGTTGATGCATTCAATACAAATCCTGCATCATCAAATATCTGTTGCATGATGTATGACCACTTCAATGCTGGTGTTAAATCACCTGCGTAAACGGGCTGCAATGCATTTAACACAGGGCGTGTCCCTTCCTCACCTAATTCGCTCCATCGCTGTCCGCGATCACACAACCCATACATCAAATCAGTACTAACAGCAGCAGCTTGCACGTTATCGTAATTGACAACGTGATTTAGATTAACCAAATCAGTGAGTTCAGCTAATTTTTTTTCACCAATTGCCTTTACTAAATCAGGTGTTTCCGCATAGAATGCTACTTCAAAATCGGTGAACTTATCCAATTGTTTATACACCTTCATGACGCGCAAATAACCTGATGCGATGGGTAATGTATTCACACGTATTTCAGCAGGCAATTTCACGTGAAAGTAACTGTACGTATTGTATTGCGTATTGTTGAAATTGGCATCATCTAATGCACCGATGATGTGCACATTTGTACCTGTTGCTGGTATCCTAAATTGGCGCGTGAATGCACCCAATGCGTTGAATGTATTCAGGTCCTGAAATTGCCAATTTTGGCTGATGCTTTCATTCGGATATAAATCTAACATCACTGATTCAACCGTGTTGCTTGTGATATCCATTGTCACTTGACATGTTGGTGGTGTTGCACCTGTCCATGTGATTGCATTATCAATGGTAATTGTACATGTGTTTGGATCCCATGTCAACACTGTACCTTGTGAATTGCCATCTGAATTCACTTGGAAAATACTACCAACAGGCACACTGACATGTGGATTGCCACAATCAAATCCAATCAATACAGCAGATAAATCTAATGTTGTTTGACTAGCAATCAAATCCAATCCTGTAAAGATGGTAGGTTCAGTCACTACTGCACCCACATTAGCAATCAAATGCACTTCATTCTTCATTACGCGTTCAATTGATTAGTTAGTGTAATAGTGATTGTCTGATTGTACTGCTTGCCATCACGAATGATGCGCTTTAAGTACGTGGTATCTTCAACGTTAACCGGAATGAATGTACCATCATCCTGAATCCAATGAACTTCATTCGACATAAACAATGATTTCAGGAATTCAAATTCGCCTTCCTGAATCCAATCGGATGTTGCCTGTATCTGTTTGTTCACTATGTTACCGCGCTCTGTTAATCCGCGTGCATTGGCGTTGAATATATTCGTGGTG
>Ga0222712_10007397_pt1 | contig 10638 bp, 7 predicted proteins | sample C33_657DmetaG_FD_165043 | JGI IMG/M metagenome (GOLD analysis project Ga0222712, IMG submission 165043) | Estuarine water microbial communities from San Francisco Bay, California, United States - C33_657D | ecosystem: Environmental > Aquatic > Marine > Unclassified | place: USA: California... | reverse complement strand
CACGGGTGGACGGGTGGCGCCGTTGGGAGGCGTGGCGTTGGCTGGCGGCTGGCCGGCTTGAGTGGGAGCACCGGCGTTTGGCGGCGGCGGCACTCCAACTGGCGGATTGGGGGCCCCTGTGGCAGTGCCACCGGTGGGCGGCGCTGGCGGCGGCTGGGGCGGCCGGCCTGTGGAATTCTGTCCCATGGCGAGTCCAGCGCTGCAAAGCAGCAGCAGGGCCCATTGATGCGCATTGGTTTTCATGGCGGTCTTGGGGTTTGGTGTTGTGGTTTGAGGCCAGTAGCCTCTCTTCACCGCTACCCTGCAAAGTCTTAGTTAAACCCTGATGTCAAAACCAGCCTCAAATTGTAAAGACTAGGTAAAAATTGAGCAGTTTTGCGCCTAAACCCGCCCCTTCGATTGCCTAAGCAGATCCTCCAGGTAAACCGGGAGCCCTCCTTGTTGTGCGCTGAGTTCTGCCGCCATGAGGAAGGCGTGAAGGCGCAGGGTTTCGTCCGCTGAAACGGGTGGCTCAAGGTTGAAAAAAAAGCGCACAACCGCCTCCAAAAGACCTTGATAATTAGCGCTTTGTTGCATTGATCGCGCCGGCTTTCCCGGGTCGAGTCGGCGCAGTCCGTAGGCGCGGGAGTCCATGGGCTCGTCGTGCAGGGCCAGCACGCTACCCCTCCGCCCGCCAGACCAAAGCCCTTGGGCCAGGCTGCGATTGCCCTTGCGCTGGCAGCTCACGGACTCGCAGCTTGCTCCCATCAGGGTAAACAGCGCCTCGGCGCTGTGGATGGCGTAGAAAAACCAATCGGGGTGGCCGGGCAGGCTGGGTGCAGGCCCGCTGGCCTCGGCACTGACGGCCGGGCCGCCTTGAGCCATGGCCTGCACCTCAGGCCAGAAGCGCGTGGCTGATGAACTGAAAAACGGCACCTGCGCCTCAGCGGCTTCCTCGACCAAGGCGATGGCGTCGCCAAGGCTGGCGGCGAGGGGTTTGTCCACGAAGAAGGGCTTGCGCGTTGCGATCACCTCGCGGGCCTGGGCGAGATGCCTGCGCCCATCCAGGCTCAAGATCATCACCGCATCGCAGTGCTGAGCCAGCTGGTTGATGTCCTGCACCAGATGCAGGCCGTGCTGTTGTTGCAGTTGGGTGCAGAAGCCGTCAATGCGGCCGCGGCTTAGTTCCAAATCGGCGCTGTGCTGTGGCCACAGCGCCGTGATCACCGCGCCCTGCAATGCCGCGGGTTTTGCATCCGCATTGAGCAGGGCGGCAAAGGCCGGCGCGTGCGAGGTGTCGCCGCCGATCACGCCGATGCGCAAGGGGTCGGGGCGCGCAGCGCCCATGTCAGTTCAGGGGCTTGAGTTGTGGCAGGGTGAACTTGCCATCCTTGCGAATGAGCTTGCCATCGAACCAGATTTCGCCGCCGCCGTAATCCGGGCGCTGGATGCAGACCAGATCCCAGTGCACCTGGCTGCGGTTGCCGTTGTCGGCAATGCCTTCATAGGCCTGACCAGGCGTGAAGTGGAAACTGCCGGCGATCTTCTCGTCGAAGAGAATGTCGCGCATGGGGTGGCGGATCTCGCGATTGAAGCCAATCGCGAACTCTCCGATGTAGCGCGCGCCATCATCGGAATCGAGGATGCGGTTGAGCGCCTCCGTGTTGTTGGCGCTGGCCTTGACGATGCGTCCACGGGAGAACTCCAGGCGCACCGAGTCAAAGGCGATGCCCTGATAAATGGTGGGTGCATTGTACTGAATCACGCCCTCCACGCTGTCCTTGACTGGAGCGCTGAAGCACTCGCCATCGGGGATGTTGTGGGTGCCGCCGCAGGCAATGGATTTGAGACCGCGCAGCGAGAATCTCAGGTCGGTGCCTGGGCCCTTGATGTGGACCTCGCGGGTTTGGTCCATGAGCTTTTTGAGGGCCTGCATGGATGGCTTGAGGGCGGCATAGTCCAGCAGACAGACGCGGAAGAAGAAATCTTCGAAGGCCTGTGTGCTCATGCCGGCCTGCTGCGCCATCGAGGCCGTGGGCCAGCGCAGCACGCACCAGCGGGTGTGGGACACGCGCTGATTCTGCAGCGGGCGCAGCGCGGCCTGCACCAGCTTCATCTGGGTGGCGGGCACATCGCTGGACTCCGTGATGTTGTGGCTGCCGCGCACGGCGATGTAGGCGTCCATCTCCTTCATCATGGCCAACTGGTGCTTGCCGATGAACTCATACTGCTCAGGCTTGGCGTGCAGCAGCATCTCGCGACTCACGCGGCTGTCGTGCAGGAAGATCACGGGATGGGCCTTGGCCTGGGCCACGGCGCGCACCAAGGCCTCACCAACGCTTGGCGGCGTATCGAAGCAGTCAATCCACACCTTGTCTCCCTTGCGGATCTTGGTGGAATGGGCAACCAGGGCGCGGGCGAGTTGATCAATGCGGGGGTCGTGCATGGCGTGGAAAGGTGTGGGCTCTCAGGCTGGCTACGCCTGAGCACAAGGCAACGGTTATTTTTTGCGCGCCTTTCTGCGCTCAGCAAACCTCGACACCGCGGGCGCGGGTGGCGCGGAACCACTCGACATAACGCGCCACGCCCTGGGCCACGGCGGTGCCTGGCTGGAAGCCAAGCAAGGCGCGGGCCTTGCTGACATCGGCCGAGGTCAGGGGCACATCGCCGGGTTGATCCGGCAATTGCCGAATGACGGCTTTCTTGCCCAGAGCCGCCTCGATGGTGGCGATCAATTCGTTGAGGGTGACACACTGCGACCCGCCCAGATTGAACATCTCGCAGGGCTCGCCCTCGCGGCGCTTGAGCGCTCCCATGATGCCATCGACAATATCGTCGATGTAGGTGTAATCGCGCGCGCTGCTGCCATCGCCAAATTTGTCAATCGGCAGACCGTCCTCGATGAGACGGGTGAACTTCGAGATGGCCAAATCCGGGCGCTGCCCAGGGCCATAGACGGTGAAGAAACGCAGGCAGACGGTCTTGATGCCGTGCAGGCGGCTGTAATTGGAGCAGATTTGCTCGCCCGCCAGCTTGGTCATGGCGTAGGGGCTGATGGTCTGCAGAATCGGGTCCTCCTCGCTGAAGGGCACCTTGCGGTTGATGCCGTAAACCGAGGAGGAACTGGCAAACACGAACTGCGTCACCCCGTGAACGCGCGCTGCCTCAAGCAGGCGAAAGGTGCCCAGGATGTTGGTGTTGATGTAAAGCTCGGGCTCCTCAATGCTGGGGCGCACACCGGCCCGCGCCGCCAGATGCAGGACTGCCTCAAAACCGCCTTGGGCAAAGACTTCCTCTAGCAGGGCCGCATCCGTGATGTTGCCCTCAATCACCTTCACCTGCGGGCCCAGCGCGGCGATGTTGGCGCGCTTGATGGCTGGGTTGTAGTAATCGTTGAACTCATCGAGGATGGTCACCTTGCAGCCCATGCCCAGCAGACGCCTGGCGCAGTGCGAGCCAATGAAGCCGGCACCGCCGGTGACCAGGATGTTGGAGGGGGTGAAGGCTGAGGACACGGCTTGGCTTGCAGTTGCGGCATGTTGGGGGGCTTTGCAATCCCGCGCCAATCAAAAAAAACCGCATGGCCCATGGGGTACCGCGATGAGGGCTTGTCTGCGCGCCTTGTTTGCGCTGCACTGCCCACCCATGAGAGCATTGGTTCTGTTGTGGGTCTTTACCGGTCTCGCCCTGGCCGCCCTGGTCAATGAGGTCTCCATCAAGACCGAGGGCCAACGCCGCATCCTGCGCTCAAACGGCATCGCCGATCATCCGGTTGGCCAGTTCCCCAATCGCGGCAACCCCAACCGCATCAGCGCTCAGGCCTACGAATTCACCCTGCCCCTGAAACCCGTGCTGGCTGCGCAGCCTCAGCCCGCGGCCTTTGCCTTTTTTGGCGTGGCCATCAACGGCGTGCCCTTCGAGGCGGGCACCGGTGAGTTCTGGAATGGCAACCGCGCCTGGAACTACGAGGCCAAGGGAGGCGCGATCCAACTCGGTTTGGACGAGAACGACGCCCATGTGCAACCCGGAGGTCAGTACCATTATCATGCGCTGCCCAAGGGCCTGATGCAGCGCTTCGCCCAGAGCAAGGGCATGAACCTCATCGGCTGGGCCGCCGACGGCTTTCCCATTTACGATGGACGCGGCCATCAGCAGCCCATGGAGGCCGGCAGCCCACTGCAGCCTCTGCGCTCAAGCTGGCAGCTCAAGACCCAGAACCGGCCCGGTGGCAACGATGGCCCCGGCGGCAAGCCCGACGGCAGCTTCACCGCCGACTGGGAGTATGTGAAGGGCAGCGGCGATTTGGATGAATGCAATGGCCGCGTGGGCGTCACGCCCGAATTCCCGCAGGGCACTTATCACTACCAAGTCACCGCCAGCTTTCCCTTTCTGCCGCGCTTCTGGCGCGGTGAGCCCGATGCCAGCTTCCGCAAAAAAGGTCCACCCCCCGGAGGCGCTGGGCCGCGCCGCGGGCGTCGCGGTGGCCCAGGCTTTGGCCCATCGCCCTTCTCGCCTTTTGGTCCCGGGTTTTAGACTTCAGCCTCTGCGCTTGCTGCGCTGAACTCAACGCCGCCGCAGCACCAGCACGATGTCGCTGTACTCGTCATCGAGGCGGCGTTCGGCCTGGATGTCATGCTGGAAGTCGTGGCAGGCCAGCAACTCAAACTCAGGCAGGGCGCGCAGCAGTTGCCGCACCTGTGCCGCGTTGTAGGTGCGGAACTGCCAGTGGGTGATTTGGCGGTGAGTCTTGCTGCCATCGCGAATGCTCAGGCAGGTGGAAATGTCCTCCAGGCGGCGGCGCTTCTGTGCGGGTTGGGTGCGGGTCTCGCAGCGCACCTTGATGCGGCCGCGGCTGGCGCTCCAGCGCTCCACCTCGCCATCGCGGTTTTGATCGTCGCTGAGGTGAATGCCCAGCACCATGAGGCCGCCGGGATGCAGCGCGTTGGCGATGCGCCTGAGGCAGTTGCAGGCGTCCTGCTCGCTGAGCAGGTACTTGAAGCTGCTGACCAGAATGTGCGCCAGATCCACCTTGCCCATGCTCTTGGGGGCCTCAAAGGATTGCAGCCAATCCTGCCAGAGGCGGGCGCGGACTGCGGCCTTCCTCAAGCGTTGGCGGGCAAAGGCCAGCATGGAGGGATTGCCATCAAAGCCGCTGACCTGCCAGCCGCGCCTGGCCATGGCCAACAGCAATCTGCCGCTGCCGCAGGCCGGCTCCAGCAGGCGGGGGCGGCGGCGCAGCGGACGGCCATGGCGTTGGTGCAGGGCCTCGAGGAAGGCGGCCTCGCGCGGGGTGTCGGCATCGAAGATGATGTCGTAATAAAGCGGGGTGTCGTACCAGTCGCGCTCAGTGGCCATGCAGGGGCAGTCCTGACCTGCGGCAGGGGCCTTGTCAATGCCTGTGAGAAGGTCTGCCCTGCCCCCGTAGGTTTCGGGTCGCATTGTTCTGGTTCCATGAAGGCCCTCCCCCCCAGTCGTTTGTTGTTGTCGCTGCTTGTGGCCGCGTTGCCCATGCCTGCAGTTCTCTCGGCGGCAGAGTTGATGTTTGAGAAGGATGTGCGCCCCATCCTCAAGGCGCATTGCACGCACTGCCATGGTGAGGAGGAGAAGCCCGAGGGCGGCGTGGATCTGCGTCTGCGCCGTTTCATGGATGAACTCATCGAGCCGGGGCAACCGGCTCACAGCAAGCTGGTGGAGGTGATCCGCAACGGCGAGATGCCCAAGAAGGGCAAGCCACTCAATGAGGCTGAGATTGGCATCGTTGAGCGCTGGATTGCCCAAGGGGCCAAGGTGGCCAAGGCCGAGCCCAAGACCCTGGCGCCCGGGGCCCTGATCACCGAGGAGGAGCGTGGCTTCTGGTTGTTTCAGCCGGTGCGCCGTCCTGCGGTGCCCAAGCCTGCGGATCCATCGCGGGCACGCAACGCGCTGGATGCCTTCATCCAGGAAGAGCTTTCCAAGGCCGGTTTGAAGATGGCGCCAGAGGCCGATCGCCGCGCACTCTTGCGCCGCGCCTCGCTGGATCTCACGGGCCTGCTGCCCACCCCGCAGGAAGTGGAGGAGTTTGTCAATGATCCCGATCCGCGCGCCTACGAGCGGCGCGTTGAGCGTTTGTTGGGCAGCGAGGCCTATGCCGAGCGCTGGGCCAGGCACTGGTTGGATGTGGCCGGCTACGCCGACAGCAATGGCTTCACCGAGGCCGACAGCCTCAGACCCCATGCCTGGCGTTATCGCGACTATGTCATTGAGTCGATCGCCGCCGACAAGCCCTGGAATCAATTCATCGTCGAGCAATTGGCTGGCGACGAATTGGCTGGCGCCACGCATGGCGATTATCAAGCCGCCGTGCTCGATCCCCTGCGTCGCAGCCAGTTGGTGGCCACCGGCTTTTTGCGACTGGCGCCCGATGGCACCGGCGACACGGTGGACGATGCCAAGCTGGCCCGCAACCAAGTGGTGGCCGAGCAACTCAAGGTGCTGGGCTCATCACTTCTTGGGGTGACTCTGGCCTGTGCGCAGTGCCACGATCATCGCTACGACCCGATCACCCAGCAGGATTACTACCGCCTGCGCGCCATCTTTGACCCGGCTTATGATTGGGAAAACTGGCGCGCGCCAGGCTCGCGTTTGTACTCGACCTATTCGCCGCAGGAACGGCAGAGGGCTGCGGACATTGAGCAGAGAGCCAAGGCCATTGAGACCGAGGCCAGAGCCATGAGCAAAAAATTCCTCGATGAAATCTTTGAGGTCGAGATCCTCAAGCTGCCTGAGGCGGAGCGCCCGGCCTTCCGCGTTGCCCGCGCCACCCCAGCGGACAAGCAAACCCCGGCACAAAAGGCGCTGATCAAAAAATACCCCTCCGCGCTGGCCACTTATTCGTTGGATCTCTACGACGCCAAGAAACAGGAGCAGGTGAACAAAAAAATGGCTGAGGCCACGGCTCTGCGGGCCACCAAACCCGTGGAGGGATTCATCATGGCCCTCACCGAGGTCAAGGGCCGCCTGCCCGCCTCTCATCTCTTCAATCGTGGCGACCACGAGCAACCCAAACACCCGGTGCAGCCCGGCGAGATGAGTGTGCTGGCGCATCTTGGAGCCGAGGCCCTCAAGCCTCAGGCCACGGCGGCAGGCAGCTCCGGGCGCAGGCTGGCCTATGCGCGTTGGTTGACCAATGGCAAACACCCGCTGGTGGCGCGCACCTTGGTCAATCGCTTCTGGATGCATCACATGGGCCGCGGCCTGGTCAACACGCCGGGTGATCTTGGCTTTCAGGGCGAGCGTCCCACGCATCCGCAACTGCTCGACTACCTGGCTGATGAATTCGTGCGCGGTGGCTGGCAACTCAAGCCTCTGCATCGCCTCATCATGCTCAGCGCGGCCTACCGCCAATCCGCAGTCCATCCGGCCTCACTGAGAGCCGACCCTGACAACCGCCTCTATGGACGGCACTCGCTGCGCCGTCTCGATGCAGAGAGTCTGCGCGATGTCATCCTGCAGGTCAGTGGCCTGCTGGTGCGCCGTCAATGGGGACCGCCCAGTGGCATTGGCCGCGATCCGCAGGGCCGCGTCATTGCCGGCATTGACCGCGGCACCATCACGCTCAACAAGGTTGATCCCGCCGGGGCCGATGATTTCCGCCGCAGCATCTACATGCAGGTGCGCCGCAGCAAGCCCTTGACCGTGCTCGACACCTTCGACGCGCCGGTGATGCAGCCCAATTGCGAGAAGCGCGCCCAGACCACCGTGGCGCCTCAAGCCCTGCTGCTGATGAATGACCAGTTCGTGTTGGATCAATCCCGTCAACTGGCCAAGCGCCTGATCCGCGAGGCCGGCGTTGAGCCGCAGGCCCAAGCCCGCCTGATCTGGCAGTGGCTGTTGGGCCGTCCAGCCCGGGCCGATGAGCTGCAGGGGGCCACCGAGCATCTGCGCGATCAGGAGCGCGCGCTAAGCGAGTATTACCGCAGCCATGCCCCGCCCAAGGGCGTGGTGGTCAATCCCCGCGAGGAGGCGTTGGCCAGTCTGGCTCAGGTGCTCTGCAGCAGCAACGCCTTCCTCTACATCGAATAGGCTGGACTTGGCGCGGCACTGCGGCAGGCGCCGCAGACCCCTCAGGCTTGAGGGTTGCGCCAGTGCGCATGCTGGCTTTGTTGAGTCAGGCCCGATCATGCTGATTGTCTCCCAGTTGCTGCTGCCCGTTGATCACACGGAGGAGGATTTGCGCGCCGCATTGATTCAGCGCCTGAAGTTGCCGGCGGCGCGTCTGCTTGGCCATGAGATCAAACAACGCGCCGTGGACGCGCGGCGCGGGCAGGTGCTTTTGAGCTACACCCTGCGCGTGCGCGTCAGCAAGCCCGACGAGGATGAGGTTTTGGGGCGCAAGCCTGCCGATGCGCAGATTCGCCGCGATCCCGGCATCGAATACCAGCCGCCCAAGGCCATGGCGCCCGCGGGCTCGGAGGGTGAACCTGGCCGCAGGCCGGTGGTGGTGGGCAGTGGGCCTTGTGGACTGTTCGCCGCCCTGCTCCTGGCCCGCGCCGGCAAGCGGCCCATCCTGCTTGAACGCGGCAAGGCCGCAGGGGACAGGGCACGCGATGTCACCGGCTTTTGGCGCCGGGGCTGGGCCTTTGATCCGCAAAGCAATGTGCAGTTTGGCGAGGGCGGCGCAGGCACCTTTTCCGATGGCAAGCTCTACACCCAGATCCGCGACCGCGAGCAGCGCATCCCGTGGATCCTGCGCGAGTTGGTGGCGGCCGGAGCGCCAGCGGACATTTTAATCAAGGCCAAGCCGCACATTGGCACCGACCGGCTCATCACCGTGGTGCGCCATCTGCGCAGCCAGATCATTGAGTTGGGCGGCGAGGTGCGCTTCGGTGCCCAGGTCACCGATTTGCACATCGAGCGCGGCGTGGCCCGTGCCGTGGAGCTTGCGGACGGCAGCGTGATTGAGGCCTCGCTTGTGGTCATGGCGGTGGGCCACAGCAGTCGCGACACCTTTGCCATGCTGCATGCGCGCGGGGTGCCGATGGAGGCCAAGTCCTTTTCCGTGGGCGTGCGCATCGAGCATCCGCAGCGCATGATGGACGAGTCGCTGTACGGCCGATGGTCCGGGCATCCGCGACTGGGTTCTGCCGCCTACAAGTTTGTCGCCCACTGTGGGCAGGGGCGCACGGCCTACAGCTTTTGCATGTGCCCCGGTGGTTTGGTGGTGGCCGCCAACTCCGAGCCCGGCAGCGTGGTCACCAATGGCATGAGCAGCTACGCCCGCGCCGAGTCCAACGCCAACAGCGGCTTCATGGTTGATGTCAGCACCCGCGACTTCGGCAGTGATCATCCGCTGGCCGGCATTGAGTTCCAGCGCGCCATCGAACGCCGCAGCTTTGAGGTGGGCGGTGGCCATTATTTTGCACCGGCCCAGCTGCTTGGCGACTTTCTCGCCGGGCGCGCCTCCACCGGCCCTGGTGCCCTGCAACCCAGTTATGCTCCAGGGGTGAAGTGGAGTGATGTGCGCGAGTGCCTGCCGTCCAGTGTCACGGACACCCTGCGTGCCGCGGTGTCCCAGGTGGTGCGCAAGCTGCCCGGTTTTGATTGGGCCGAGGCGGTGCTCACCGCGCCGGAGACGCGCAGTTCCTCGCCGCTGCGCATCACCCGCGATGAGCAAAGCCTGCAGTCCATTGGTGTGGCGCAGCTCTACCCGGCAGGCGAGGGCGCGGGCTATGCAGGCGGCATCATCAGCGCCGCCGCCGATGGCATGCGCGTGGCCGAGGCGATTTTGCGCAGCACCCAGATTTAACCGACCCAAACGCCGCACCAAAAGATTGGCGCGGCTCCCTGGTGGAGAGCCGCGCCGTGGAGTCAGTGCAACTTCAGGCGCTGCGACGGTCAGCTCACGTCACGGGGCAAAGCGGAAGGTGTGCGCGTCGCCATCGCTGTCAGGATTGGGAGTGAAGTCTGGCTGCAACGAGCTGCTGTCTTCACCGATGACCATGGTGCCCAGGTTGGTGTCGAAGGAGCGTCCGAACTGATCGTTTCGCGTATTGATCGGGGCCTTGATGTAGGCGAACTGGCTCCAGCTGCTGCCGATGCGATTGAAGGCGAAGACCGCTCCTGAAGCCGGGCTGCTGGCATTGTTGGCGTTGCCATTGACGCCCGTGGCATTGCTGGATTCACCAGGGGCGCCGACATACAGGGCATCGCCATCCACATCGAGACTGAAGCCAAACAACTGGTTGGCAACGCTGTTGCTTGCCTTGACATAGGCCTGCTGGGCCCAGATGTTGTTGCTGCGGGTCCAGACATACACTGCACCTGCAGCAGGCACGCTGTTGTCGTTTTGGTTGCCGTTGATGCCAGTGGCAGAGCTTGCCTCCAGGTAGGCCGAGATGGCCAGGGTGTCTCCATTGATGGGCACCCGCCAGCCAAATTGGTCTCCGGCGTCCGTGTTGCTGGCCTTGAGATAGGCTTGCGTCTGCCAGTTGCCCGCGTTGAGCAACAAGACATAGGCCGCCCCAGAGTCCCGAGCGCTGTTGTCAAAGCGATTGCCATTGATGCCGGTGGCAGCGCTGTCTTCAAGAGGGGCGCCCACGGCCAGGGTGCCCTTGTTGAGGCTGACATGATTGCCAAAGTGATCACCGGCATCCGTGTTGATCGCCTTGATGTAGGCGAATT
>Ga0222712_10007396_pt1 | contig 10639 bp, 7 predicted proteins | sample C33_657DmetaG_FD_165043 | JGI IMG/M metagenome (GOLD analysis project Ga0222712, IMG submission 165043) | Estuarine water microbial communities from San Francisco Bay, California, United States - C33_657D | ecosystem: Environmental > Aquatic > Marine > Unclassified | place: USA: California... | reverse complement strand
CGTGTACCCCCTGCAAATCACCCACACCACAGCCGACGCTCACGCTGGCACCAACACCGCCTGCTGTGGTCTGGGGGTTTACCGGGGGCAACTCATGAAGGAACTGCACAACCAGGTCTTTGTGCCGGATCCCACCGGACAATTGATCACCCGCTACGAGGTCAAGCCCGAGGGCTCCTCGCTCAAGGCCCAGCGCATCGGCAAGCGCAGCGAGTTTTTCCGCAGCCGCGATGAATGGTGCCGCCCCGTGAACTTCACCACCGGCCCCGATGAAGCCATTTATGTCTGCGACATCTATCGCCGCTGGATTGACCACGCGCGCTTCTTCCCCGAGTCCTTCGTCAAGACCCACGACATTCGTCAGGGTGAGCACCATGGCCGCATCTGGCGCATCGTGCCCAAGGGCTTCAAGGCCCGTGCCATTGCCGATGGCCGCTTCCACGCCGTGCCTGAAAGTGGCTGGGGCGAGCAACCCGCGGAGCATCCCCAGCGCGCCGCCATGCTCGCCGCAGCCAAGCTCAGCGATCCCAAGGAAATCGCCGCCCTGCTGAGCCAATATCCCGAAGACCCCTGGATGGCCAAGATGGCGGCCAGTGTCAGCGCGGGCAGGATGGGTCAGGTGCTCGCCGCACTCAAGGCCGACTTCTTCGCCCAGGCCAGCAACAACCGCAGCTCCACCCTGAGACTCTTCGTTGCCGGGGCGCTGGCCGATGCCAAGGGCGATGCGGATGCGGATCTCCTTGCCGCCCTGAGCCTGTTGGACAAAAACCCAGGCAAGCTGACTTGGTGGAAGCCCTCAATCCTGCTTGGTTTGGGGCGCTGGTCCGCCGGGGCCAAGGGCGCGGTTGGCGAGGAATTGGCGAAACTCAACGCTGCGGTGGTCAAGGCCGCAGCTGATGCCAGCACGCCGTTGGATGAGAAGCTGGCCATCCTACCCATCTTGGCACAGCGCAGCTTTGCCCAGGTTGAGCCATTGCTGGAGGGTTGGCTTGAGGCACGCCAGCCCGCAGCCCTGCAACAGGGTGCCCTGGAGTTGTTGCGCAAGTATGCCGCCACCCAAAGCAGCGCCCTCATCTACCGGTTGTTGGAGCGCAGCGGCCCCAGCCTGCGCCGCGAACTGGTGCCCATCCTCACCGCCAATGCGAGCACGGCATTGGCCTTGTTCAAGCAGATGGAAACGGGTCGCTACCCCAAGGCCTGGGTGGATGTGGAAACGCGTTGGCGTTATCAGCGTGGCAGCGGTGAAATGACCGACCTGGCGCGACGCCTCTTCGGTCAGAGCAGCGCAGACCGTGCCGCGGTGCTCAAGACCTATGAATCTGCTGCCCTTGCCCGCGGCGATGCCGCGCGCGGCAAACAGGTGTTTTCCAGTGTCTGCATCAGTTGCCACCGCAAGGATGAGCTGGGGGTGGATGTTGGCCCCTCACTGGCCGATGTGAAGGTCAAGCCCCGCGAGGCCCTGCTCACTGACATCCTCGACCCCAACCGCATGTTTGAGGCGCGTTGGAGTGCCTATCAGGTCGAGACCAGGGATGGTCGCAGCTTGAGCGGTTTGATCGCCGAGGAAACGCCGGACCAAATCGTCCTGGTGATGATGGGCGGCATTCGCGAGACCTTGCCACGCAGCGCCATCACCAGCATGAAGAGTCTGGATCGCTCGCTCATGCCCCTGGGTCTTGAGGCGGCGATCACCCCGGATCAAATGCGCGACCTGCTCAGCTTTCTGACCGCCTCCTGAGGCGGGCTTGAGTCCAAGCCATGCGGCGAAGGCCTTAGGCCATCACTTCCTTGACCACCTCACCGGCCACATCGGTGAGGCGGAAATCGCGACCGGCATACCGGAAGGTCAGGCGCTCGTGGTCCACCCCCAGCAGGTGCAGCATGGTGGCGTGCAGGTCGTGGATGTGAACCTTGTTTTCCTGGGCAAACCAACCGTAATCATCGGTGGAGCCATGGGCAAATCCTGGGCGTACACCGCCGCCGGCCATCCACATCGTGAACCCATGGGGGTTGTGGTCGCGACCGTCCTTGCCCTGCGCCGTGGGCGTGCGCCCAAACTCGCCGCCCCAGAGCACCAGCGTGTCCTCCAGCAAGCCTCGACTGCGCAAATCGCGCAGCAAGCCGGCAATGGGTTTGTCCACCTCGGCAGCGTTCTTGCTGTGTCCCTTGTAGAGATTGCCGTGCTGATCCCACTGCACCTCGCTGTCGCTGTGCGTCACCTGCACGAAGCGCACGCCGCGTTCCAAAAAGCGCCTGGCCATCAGACACTGGCGACCAAAGGGCGCGGTGACCGGATTGTCCAGGCCGTAGAGTCGGTGCGTGGCTGCGCTTTCACGCGAGATGTCCTGCGTCTCAGGCATGGTGCCCTGCATGCGAAAGGCCAACTCGAAGCTGCTGATGCGTCCTTCCAGCGCAGCATTGGCTCCGGCCTGCTCCAAATGCTGCGCATTGGCCTGCGCCAGAAAGTCGAGTTGCAGGCGCTGCTCCCGCGCACTCAAGCGCGGGTTGACGATGTGGCGAACCATGGCCTGGCTGGAGTCCACACTGGCATTGCCAATCGGGGTGCCCTGAGTCCAGGCGGGCAGGAAGGCTGCGCCCCAATTGTTGACGCCGCCATGGGCCAAGGTGGGGCAGATGGTGATGAAGCCTGGCAGGTTGTTGTTCTCGCTGCCCAAGCCGTAAACCACCCAGGAGCCCATGCTGGGGCGCACCTGCGTGTCGCTGCCGGTGTGCAATTTCAACAGCGCGCCACCATGCGCCGGATTGGTGCCATGCAGGGAGCGCACCACACAGAGCTCATCCACCATCTTGGCCACCTCGGGAAACAACTCGCTGACCGGCAGGCCGCTTTGCCCGTGTTGCTTGAAGCTCCAAGGCGACTTGAGCAACTTGCCCGTGGCGGCAAAGGTCACGCGCGGGGTCTTGAATGGATAGGGCTTGCCATCATCGCGCTGCAACAAGGGCTTGGGGTCAAAGGTGTCCACCGCGGAGGGACCGCCCTTCATGAACAAAAAAATCACGCGCTTGGCGCGGGGAGCATGGCGCGCCGCCTTGGCCAGCACCGGATTATTGCCCTCGGCGGCAAGCAGACCCTGCAGGGCCAGCATGCCGAAGCCTGCCGCCCCCTGCCCCAACCACTGACGACGGCTGAAGGGCTGTCCTGATTGCAAGGAGGCGAAGGGGTTCATGGCAGATAAATGAATTCGTTGCTGGCCATCAGACTTTGGCAAAGCAGCGCCAAGCCGCGCTGCCCACCCTGCGCGAGAATGTTCTTGGCTCGCTGCCACTCGGCCTCAGCGGGGCTGCGTCCATACGCAAGCTGCCAGGCCCGATCCACGCGTGCCCGGTCATCGGCTCCGGGGCGCTCGCGCATCAGCCTTGAGGCCATGGCCTCCGCGCTGTCCATCACCACCGGGGCGTTGAGCAAAATCAGGGCCTGTGGAGCGACCACCGTGGCGTTGCGACTGCCCGTGGGCATGGTGGGATCCGGGTAATCGAACTGCTCCAAGATGTCGTAAAGATGATTGCGGATGATGGGCAGATAAAGCGCGCGACGCGGGCTCTCGTAGCGGGTGTGATCACGGGAGGTGTGATTGAAGACAAACTCGCGATTGCGCAGAGGGATGGTTTTGCCGCCGACTTCAAGACTGAGCGTGCCTGCCATCTGCAGCATGGCATCGCGCAACTGCTCGGCCTCCAAACGCTGCACCGGGAATCTCCAAAGCAGACGGTTTTCCGGGTCCAGCTCCGTGGGGTCTGTGGCACTGCTCGGGGCCTGGGCCGCAGGATGGCGTGAGGCCATCTGATAGACGCTGCTGTTCATGAGCAGGCGATGCATTTCCTTCCAGGACCAACCGCGCTCCACCAACTGCATGGCCAACCAATCGAGAAGCTGCGGATGCGAGGGGCGATCGCCCAGCACTCCAAAATTCTCAGTGCTGCCCACCAACCCGCGACCAAAGTGCCAGCGCCAGAGACGATTGGCCAACACCCGCGCGGTGAGGGGATGCTCGCCGCTGACCAGCCAGCGCGCCAATTGCAGGCGGCCACTTTGCTTCTGCGGAAAAACCGCAGGCACGCTGGTGGAGCGCATCACCACCGGGAAGGCCCGCTCCACTTCGCGGCCCAAGGTCAGGTAACTGCCGCGGATGTGAATCGGCATCTTGGGCACTGTCGGCCCCTCCGCCACGCCCATGAAGCCGGGCAGATCCGGTTGCCCGGACTCGCGCCTCATGGCCTCCTCTTGCATGGCCTCGAGCTGCGCCAACACCGGTGCATCCAAGGCATGGGCATCCTTGTCGGGGATGGTGAGGATGCCGGCCAAGTCCTCGAGTGCCGCCTTGGCCTGCTGCACTGCAGCCGGCAGGGATGGCGCCTTGTCCTTGACGGCGCGGGCCTTGAGGGCGGCAGCAAACAAGGGCGCGTAATGGGCGCGCAGGGCTTTTTCATCGCGCCGTTTGAAGGCCTCATGCCAGGGCACGAAGAAGGGATTGCCGCGTTGTTTGACCAACACCAGGCGACACTGCAGCAGGTAGCGCGGACGCAGACCGCGCTGCTGAGCGAGAGCCTGCACGGCATCAAAGCCAGGATCATCCGGAAGTTGCAGGGCCGCTGCGAGATAATCCACGGCTCCCTCATCCAACTGTCGGCGCAGTTCGGCACGGGCCTTGGCGGCAAACTCCGTCACTGTTTTGCGCTGCGCAGCAAGCATGGCATCGCGCTGCGCCTTTTCCTTTGTCTGCTCAGGCGTGGCCAGAGAATGCTCAAAGGCAAACTTGATGGCGCCCATTTTTTCATCGGCCAAGGAGCGCGTGCTGCGGAAGATTGCCGCCATGGAGTAATAGTCGGCTTGGCTGATGGGGTCGAACTTGTGGTCGTGGCAGCGCGCGCAGCCAAAGGTCATGCCGAGGAAGGCCTTGCCCAGGGTGTCGAGCTGCTCGTCAATGATGTCCAATTGCATCTTCTGCACATCGGGCTCAGCCAGCACTCGTCCGCCCAAGGCCAGAAAACCCAGGGCCGCCAAGCTCTCGTGGCGCGAGGCCTCATCGCGGTTGGGGAGAAGATCGCCGGCCAACTGCTCAATGACGAATTCGTCATAGGGCTTGTCTTGGTTGAAGGCGCGCACCACATAATCGCGGTACCGCCAGGCATGACCGAAGGCGATGTTCTCGTCCATGCCGTTGGAGTCGGCGTAACGCGCCACATCCAGCCAATGTCGGCCCCAGCGCTCTCCATAAGCCGGTGAGGACAGCAGCCGCTCCACCAGGCGAGAGAAGGCATCGGGGCGCTCATCGGCCACAAAGGCAGCCACCTCCTCGGGGCTTGGCATCAAGCCGGTGAGGTCCTGGGTGGCACGGCGGATCAACTCCTGCTTCTCCGCCATCGGCGCCGGCGTCAGGCCCTTGGCCTCCAACTCGGCGAGCACGAAGGCATCCACGGGGGAGCGCACCCACTCGCTGCGCTGCACCCGCGGCAGGGCTACGGGCTGCACCGGCTTGAAGGACCAGAAATCGCGCCCCTTCTCCGCGCTCATGCCCATGCCGCCCTCGGCCTTGGCCACTGCGGGAGCCTCGACACGGGGGTCAGGAGCGCCCATGGCCACCCAGCGCTCCAGCGCAGCGATTTCGGCCTTGGGCAACTGCCCCTTGGGAGGCATCTTGAGATCATCGTGCTGGTAACGCACGGCCTCGATGATCCGGCTCTCCTCCGGCTTGCCGGCCACCAAGGCCGGGCCGCTGTCTCCGCCGCTGAGCAGTCCCGCGCGGCTGTCCATCACCAAGCCACCCTTCTTCTTGCCCTTGCTGTTGTGGCACTCAATGCACTTGGCCTCGAACAGGGGGCGAATGCTCTTTTCAAAAAACTCCAGTCCCTGAGGCTGCGGCACTGCAGCGCGCAGACCCATGGCGGGCAAGGCCAGCAGGGCCAGCCAGCCCAGACGGGGCAATGGGCGTTCGGTCTTCATGGGGGGTCTGGAGAACTACGGCCAGCCGCCAGCACTTTTGTCACGGCTGGGGCAGGTTGCGGCAGAGTGCAGAAAATCCGTGGACAGCCCCACTGGCAATCGTAGCATGGTCAACAGCATTCCCCCATGAGCGAGTCACCCACGCCTGCCAATGACCGTGCCAAGCAAGCCGAAAAAATTGCGCGTAACCCGCAGCAATACAAGGTCTGTGAGGCCTGCGGCAGCATCGTGACCCTGCGCGCGGTGACCTGCCCAAGTTGCCACGGTTACCGCTTCGACGGTAGCCTGCCCAGAGTGGTGGCCCAAGCGCGGGAGCTTGCCCTGCGCGCTGCAAACTCCGTGCTCTCCTCAGACCTTCAATGAGCCTGGCTCAAGGCCCCCAGCGTCATGTGTCCTGAAGCACCCTGCGGCCAATCGGGCACAGCCTCCAGCGCAAGGTCTCTGGCCTGTCTGGGGCCCGAGGGCAGTTTTTCCCATCTGCTGGCGGGCAAGCTCAAGGCCGGGGAGGGCGAACGCATCGGCCCCATTGTGCCGCTGCCCTCGATTGGCGAGGTGTTCGATTATCTCGCCACTCAGCCTGATGCGCTGGGCTTGGTGCCCATCGAGAACAGCTCTGGCGGGTTCATCATTGATACCGTGGATCGGCTTCTTGATGAGCGCTGCCAGCTGCAGATTCAGGAGGAACTGACTCTCGAAGTGCGCTTGGCACTGATGGGAAAGGCCAGCACTCAGCAGGTGCTGCAAATCCACTCCCATGCCATGCCCTTCTTTCATTGCGATGAGTGGCTGCAACAGCACTACCCGAAGGTGCAGCGGGTGACCGCGTCGAGCACGGCGGCAGCGGCCATGGCCGTGCAGGCCTCAACGATCACCCAAGGCCTCAGCGCCATTGGCCCAGGGCCTACAGCCGCGGCCTATGGCCTGCAGATCCTCTGTGAGCACATCGCACCAGAGGTTCTCAACCTGACTCAGTTCTATCTCATCGGCCATGGGGCTGGGGCCTGCAGCAACCCGGCGCAGCGCACTGCTCTGGCCGTGGATCTTCCCGATCGCCCAGGCAGCCTCTGCCGTTTCCTTACCCCCCTGAGCCAGGCCGGCATCAACCTCAAGCGCCTGGAATCACGCCCCCTGCGCGGCAAGCCCAATCAGTACCGTTTCTTCCTCGAGCTCGAAGGCGAGCCCGCGCAGGACTGCTTCCTCGAGGCCTTGGAGCAAACCCGACGCGACGGCGCGCAACTCCGGGTCCTCGGCAGCTTCGCCGCCCATCGTCGTTTTCGAAGCTGAGTGCCTGCGCCAAGAGGCCATGCATCCCTGGCGCGTAATACCTCCCCAAAACCCCCTCTTCAGTCCATGCCCACCTACGATTACCAGTGCGAAACCTGTGGCCACCGCTTTGAGGCCCGCCAGTCCATGAAAGACCCACATCTCACCGACTGCCCTCAGGACTCATGCCAGGGCCCGGTCAAGCGCTTGATTGGCGCGGGCTCAGGCTTCATTTTCAAGGGCAACGGGTTTTACATCACCGACTACCGCAGCGAGTCCTACAAGGCCGCCGCCAAGAAGGACGCTGCCGCAGGCTCAGGCAGTGCGCCTGCCTCGAGTCCGCCCCCTAGCTCAGGCTCGTCGAGTGCTGGCAGCAGCGCGAGCTGACAGCCCTGCCTCAATCCACTGCCTGAAGCCGAGGGGTTTTCCTGTTGTCAGCGCTGAAGCGCGGACCTACCCTCGCGGCGGCGGCAACTTGGTCCGCCAGCAAGGCCTTGACTTCCCCCGCCTCAACTCCAGCACCAGACAGCCGTGAGCCAACTCTCTCGGTGGTCATCATCGCGCACAACGAGGAGGGCAACATCGCCGAGTGCCTGCGCAGTGTGGCCTTTGCCGATGAGTGCATCGTGGTGGATCACGCCAGCACGGATCGCACGGTGGCAATCGCAACCGCCATGGGTGCCCATGTGCTGCAGACCTCGGACTGGCCTGGGTTTGGTCCGCAAAAAAACCGTGGCCTTGAGCAGGCCAAGGGGCGCTGGGTGCTCTCGCTGGACGCCGATGAACGCGTCAGCCCTTCCCTTGCCGCTGAGATTCTGAGCGTCATCAGGCCCGATTCTCAAGGCATCTACGCCATGCCGCGCAGAACTCAATTCTGCGGACGCTGGATTGACCACTGCGGTTGGACACCGGATTTTGTGGCTCGCCTATTTCCTCGCGGGCTGGCCCGGTTTTCCGATGCTCTGGTGCATGAGTGCCTCGAATTTGAAGGCCCTTGCGGACGGCTCAAAGCTCCCCTGCTGCACTTCAGCTACCCTCATCCTCAGGCCTATTGGGACAAGCTGCAGCGCTACAGCGTTGCCTGGGCCGAGCAACGATTCTCCCAGGGCGAGACCAGCTCGATGAGTCGCGCCTGTTTTTCCGGCCTGTTTGCCTTCCTCAAAAGCTATCTCCTGCGGCTTGGATTCCTCGATGGTGCACTCGGGCTGGCCGTCTGCCTGATGCAGGCGCAGGCGGCCTTCGGGAAACACTTCCACCTCTACTGCCTTCACTTGCCCCAGACCTCGGAGCAAGCTCCTGGCCCGCACTCCTGAAATGGCTCCGGATGATTCAGCCCCGCAGATGCTGTCATGGCTAGCGCCGCTTGCGCTGCTGCTGCTTGCAACGGTGACAGGGCGAAGCGCACCACCAGCCGCCCCGACGAACTCCGACCGCAGACGCGCCATCGCTTCATTCGGTCTGGCCACGATGATGGCGTCGCTACTGCCGTTCTTGCTGCAGCAAATCAGTTGGGTTCAACAGGCATTGCCGCAGGCCCTCACTGGGAAGGCGGTGGCCATGGCCCAGCTTTGCCTTCTCCTGACGCTGCTGCTGACCTGCGGCGCACTGCGGCTTGTGGTTGACGGCATCGGGCTCTGGCGTGGCCTTGCCATGTCCCCCACAAAGCACGCGGCCCAAGCCTGCTCCCTGTTTGAGTTCTGGCAGCGCCTTCTGCCTGCGATGATGCAACCGGGCCGCGCCAATTTCATTCAAGCCATGCCGGCAATGGCCCTGATTGCCGCCGCGGCGGCACTCTGGAAAGGAAGCCTGATTTCCAGCGCCGTGTGGATCACGCTGCAATGTCTGGCCCTGAGCCTTGAGCAAGCCTTGCAGCGAAGATCGCGCCACAATGTCCACCCCTTCCTGCGGTGGCTTTTGACCATGCTTTGGTTGGGCCTATGCAGCCTGCTTTGGATCGCGCCGGACACCCAAACTGCCTGGAACACGCTCGGCCTCCTGGCCACAGAGACGCCGATCAACAACTTCAATCTCCTGCTCAACAAACGCCTCACGCTACAGGTTCATCAAATCCAGCTCATCGCCGCGCTGATCCTCGCTGCCAGCCAAGGACCGTTGCAGCGGATTCTGATCCTTGGCGCCACCCCCAAGGGCCACACCTGCCTCTGGCTGGGCAGCCTGTGCATGCTCATCGCCTCGCGCGACCTGCTGCCATGGCCGGCGGCGGTGAAACAGGCCATTCAACAGCCTCTCTGTTCCTGGCTGGAGCACGGCAACAGCGCGGTTCACCAAGGCTATGAGGGGTGGCTATTCGACCAGCGCGAATGGGATCGCCGCACCCTCAGACGGCAGGAACCCGGGCTGCTTGAGGGATGCATTGAGCTCAGCAAGCAACTCAAAGCCAAAGGGGCTGAGCTCGTCATCGTTGCTGCTCCCGCCAAACTTGCCATGGTTCCCGAAATGGCATTGCGAGCCCAGTACCCGGGGCCCGTGCAACCCCCGGATTGGGCGCAGACCCTTGAGCGCTTGGAACAGGCCAAAGTCCGTCTGCTGGACCCAGCTCCCGCGCTTTGGAACCGCATTGAGTTTGAGCCCTCGCATTATGCCAGCGCGAGCCATTGGACCTTTGAAAGCATGAAGGCCGTGGCCTCCGCGTTGGCACGCGACCTTCGGGCACGAAGGCCTGATCTGGTCTCGCAAGAGACACCTGCCATTCAGGCGAGCATCGCCGAGCACAACGGACCCGGCGACCTCGCCAGTCTGCTGCTTCCCCTGAGCCCCCTCGCCTGCTTTGACGCGGAACAGGAGGAGGTGCTCACCATTGACGGCTTGCCCGATGATCCTGCTGCTGCCATCGCGGTGGCCAGCGGAGCGCTGGGCCAATGGTTTGGATCCCAACAACCGCTCTTTGACAGCGCCCCAGCCGCCACCGCTGGAAGCGGCGACTTTGCCACCCAAGTCTCTGCGCTGGTCGGCAAGCCTGTCCACCGCCTTGAGGCTCTACCCATCAACGCTCTGGCTCAACGCCTCGGCAAATCCCGTTTGCTAATTCTCCTGCTGCCTGCCGACGAACTCTAGGGGACGAAGCGGGCTTTCGCGATTTCAGCGCGATTTCAGCGCGGTTTCAGCGCTTGGATTCCGCATCGAGAATGCGGCGATCCACCCAGCCGCGGTTCGGAATGTAAAGCCTGCCCAAAGATTCTCGGGTGGCGCCATGCGGCAGGACACTGCCTGCCGCAGGAAGGGACTTGGAAGCAGGGCGGGGCGAATCTTCATTGCTGGCTCTACCCACGCCGCTGGAGATCCCGGCATTGACGAGGCGATCACTTGTTGAGGTGGCAGAGGGCCGAGAAGCCCCGAAAGAACCCAATGAAGCAGCACCAGCCGACGACGAAGGTGAGCCCGTTGAGCCGCTCA
>Ga0222712_10007394_pt1 | contig 10641 bp, 9 predicted proteins | sample C33_657DmetaG_FD_165043 | JGI IMG/M metagenome (GOLD analysis project Ga0222712, IMG submission 165043) | Estuarine water microbial communities from San Francisco Bay, California, United States - C33_657D | ecosystem: Environmental > Aquatic > Marine > Unclassified | place: USA: California... | reverse complement strand
ATGCGAAGTATACCGACAAGAACAAGCAAGTCACTCGCAATAATGTGTCTTTCTGTACGGAGTGTGCGGATGCATTGCCTTCCCTTATCAAGTGCCCTAACGACACCTGCGACTTCGCCCCGCACTACTGCACCGAGACCCTCAACAAGCAGAAATGTCCGCACGAAATCTGCGACATTTATGATTGCCCCAAGCACACCCGAGAGTTTAACATTCAATCTCTCGCCAAGATTGGAATGACGATTGTTACAGGCGGGTACTTGCGTAAGGTTCGTGCGAAGAAGGCCAAGTAAGCACACCACCAACGACACGGGGCAAAGTCGCCAACCCCACATTTTTCCATCGGTAAGGTAATGCTGATGACCTACAAGCGCCGCTTCAACAAGCGCCACGGGTTCCCGCTGGACGAGGCGCACAGCATCGCGGAGATTAGCCAACTCACGGGCTACAAGAAGGGGGGGCTTGAAACCATTTTTGATAAGGGGGTCGGTGCGTTCAGGACGAACCCTGCATCCGTGCGTCCAATGGTGAAGTCGCCCCAGCAGTGGGCTATGGCACGTATCTACTCGGCCGTCATGGGCGGCAAGGCAGCACGGGTTGATGCTAACCAACTTATCAAGAAATAACCTGTGGGACTACACAATGGACGAGAAGAACTTTGTTGAAGTGATGCCCGGAGAGAAGAAGCCCAAGGACCCGCGCATGGAGAAGATGGACGCCCAGTTCCTACCTGCACTCCCAGCCACAATCCTTATCCTCGGCCAGTGCGGGTCGGGCAAGAGTTCGGCGCTGTGGAGCATGATGACGAAAGGGTACGTGACGGGGAAGACCAAGAAGAAGTCCATTTTTGATGAGGCACTCATCTACATCGGGACACTGGACGCCAAGACCTCGTTTGAGAAGATGCCCATTGAGAACAAACTTATCATGACCGAGTTTGAACCCGTGAGTTTTGATGAGTACCAAACCGACCTCAAGAAGCACCAGTTGGAGCGTCTGGAGAAGGGTAAGCCGATGATGAACACTGCGATTGTCTTTGATGACTTTGCGGGTGCGTCGCTGATGCGGAAGGCCAAGGTGGGTGGTGCGCCTCCCATTGAGAAGTTGTGCCTGACCTCGCGCCACGAGAGCAACTGCACCCTGTTCTACCTGACCCAGTTCTACAAGAACACGGGTTTCACAAGTCCTGCAGTCCGGGCGAACATCACCACTATCATTCTCTACAAGATGCCGATTAACGAGGTGCGAAAGATTGCGGAGGAGTACGCAGAGCAGTATGACATTGACGAGTTCATCGGCCACTACGACCGGGCGATGGCTCGGCGGCCGTACAACTTCCTCGTGTGGGACAGGCGTCGGCCGATGAATGCTGACCGCTGGACGGAGGGCTTCACTACGCCTTTGCCCCCTTCAAAGAAACTGACGGACATGCAGAAGTTAATGGAGCGTCGGGCGTCGGTGTCGTCTGCGGTGTCTGGCTCGTCAACTGACCCTGATTGACCCAACGCTGGTGTCTCTTTGATGCCTGGTGGATTCCGCTGCGTGCGTTGTTCGGGTGGCTGGTGCGTCCACCACACGGGCAGGATTGAGTGAAGGCAATAGAACACGAAGACATTGTGTAGCGTCAAGAATAAAAAGAATGGCGTACGACCTCGTCAAGATGGGCAGCAAGTTCGCAGTCAAGACCACATCGGGTCCCAACAAGGGCAAACTCCACGGCCTCACGACCAAGCCCAAGGCCGAGGCGCAGAAGCGGCTGCTGGAGATGATTATGATGCGGGGGAAGAAGAAGTGATGGCTTTGTCAAGGGCGGGTGCGAACACTGCAAGGTCCCGCTTAAACCCCTCTAGTCGCTCTGCCCGTGCTTGACTTTCGGCAATATGCTCGGCACACTTACCCTTGTCCTTGAATAAACACTTACCAGTGAAGACGGGCTTGTTGCATCGGGTTCCGCTACTCCCATTTCCGCAGCCGACACGAGCGAAGCAGGTTTGAATGTTGTTAGTAGTAGAAGACATTTTGACTTGAGACACAACTCCTATCCATTTCAAAAACCGAAATCCATTTTAGACGATTAGGAATACGCGTGTCCGTCCCATGCCGACTCTGTAGGCCTAGGCGTAGGGAAGCGGCAGGTCTCGTGGTCGCAGTTCTCATGGACAGGCGCATCCACTCCAATCGTGCGGTCCCGCTCACGCAGGATGGTTTGCCGGGGGTCGTCGTGCTTCAAGTTGGGAACGACATTGTCGGCCTGCATAAACTCGCGTAGGGCGTGCTTCATCATGTCCTCCTCATACTGGAAGCGCTGGCTCCACTCCCGATGCTCCCCAGCAGAGTCGCTGAACCCGTCGCTCTGCTGCGCAAGGTACGGGATACAGGCCATCGTGTTCATCTTGTGCGAGTACCACCCATCAAACATCGGCTTCCCCTCGGCCTCCCAATCCTCCATCTTCTTCAGTGCAGAATCAACCTTGAAGTATACGAAGTGTGCCATCGCACCCCGCCATACTCCAAGCAGCATCGTCGGGTCCTTCCCATCAGGGTAGTCCAGCCGTATCACCTTCTCCACGCAGTCCCGAATCATCAGCATACCCCCGTTGAAGATGTCCCAGTCGTCCATCTGGTGGAGACAGCACTTGATGGACTCCCAGTGCCGCGCGAAGTTCTTGCCGGGGACAGCGTCGTCCTCCATGATGAGTATGTACTTCTCACCCATCTTCTGTGCCGTGGTCAGGATTTCGCGGTGCTTACGGAAGACGGCGTGATAGACATCCAGAATCTCCACACCATCGGGCTTGATTGCATCCCGACGGATAGGGGTGATGGGCTGGTCCTTCCATGCTGCTTGGAAGGCCTCCCACCTGTCCGTACGCTCCTTCACATTGATGACATGTGCTTCCGTCGTCATTTGTATTGTCTCGCAGAAAGTAAAATGAATGTCCTGTCCCTGTTTGATGGAATCTCGTGTGCGCGTGTGGCTCTGGACCGAGCGGGTATTGAGGTCAATGCGTACATGGCGGCCGAGATTGATAAGAACGCCATAAAGGTCAGCGAGAAGAACTACCCGGACATCATCAGGGTCGGGAGCGTGGTGAACTTGGAGGTGGAAGGGCAGGTGGACTTGCTCATCGGGGGGTCGCCCTGCCAAGACCTCTCCATCGCCAAGAAGGACAGGAAGGGACTGGACGGCAACAGGTCTGGTCTGTTCTGGGAGTTCGTGCGTATCAAGAAGGAATGCACCCCGCAGTGGTTCATCTTGGAGAATGTGGCCTCTATGCCCAAAGCGGACAGGGACATTATCACCCGAGAGATGGGCGTGGAACCCGTGATGTTCAATGCGTCGCTGGTGTCGGCCCAGTCCCGTAAGCGTCTGTTCTGGACCAACATACCCTTTGACCTGCCCGAGGACAGGGGGATTCTGCTGAAGGACATACTCCAGCCCGACGGCGAGGTGGACGAGCGGATGGTGGTGAAGGGCAAGGCGTACACACTCACGGCCTCTTACGCAAAGGCAACCCCGTCTCCCGCGCAGGTGGAGCATAACATAGAGAAGGGACAGAGGACGATGGTGAAGGTCGGGCATGTTGAACCCAATGTTCAGGGCAACCGCGTCTACTCCACGGATGGCAAATCCACATCTCTATCCGCAGACGGCGGCGGCCTTGCGGGTGGGACGACGCTGGTGAAGCAGGAGGAGCGTATCCGCAAATTGACCCCGATTGAGTGTGAGCGGCTGCAGGGACTTCCCGACAACTATACCGAGGGCGTGGCGACGACCAATCGGTATAAGTGTTTGGGGAATGCGTTTAATGTGGATGTCGTGGCTCACATCTTGGGTCGCGTGAAACTCATGTACTAGAGAGGGAAACGACGGCAATGGCGGATATGGCGGCCATAGATGCGGAACATTTACCTTGTCGCAACATTTTACGCGCCGACGACGGACACGCTGCCACCCTGGGCCTTCAGGAACTTCAGCGCCGTCAGGACCACATACGGCGTGTAGGCGACACCCGGAGCCGAGACCAGCGAGATAATCAACTGCGAACCCGACGCACCCGCGAGGGACACACCATCCACCGCCAGCGGCTCGGCATCGCCCTTGACCACCTGGAAGCCATACGACGGGATGAAGCGGTCGCCATACGCGAACTTGACCGTGCCGCTCGCACTGGACTCGGCCGTCTCGTAGACCGCAGCCGTACCCGCAGTCGCGCCGTTCGTGCTGTTGGCCCAGAGAACCCGGTTGGTGACCGAGCCGTTCTCCTGCATGACCGAGCCATACGCGGCGAGGGACATGTTGAACAGGTCCGCGTCGCCCTGCGCGGCAATCTGCGGGTACACACTGGAGCCGATGCGTGCCTGGAAGGAATACACGCCAGCGTGGCCGAAGCAGGACTGCGACGGGAAGCCGATGAGCGTGGAGGCCACCGTCGGGGTCTGGACGACCGAGGTGCGGAGGAGGTGGTTGGTCGCGCGGGACACAATCAGGTCGTACTGCGTCAGCGAGGAAGCCGAGGCAGCGATGGCCGCACCCGTAGACACGATGGACGACTCAAACGGCATCGTCAGGCCGACCGCGTCCTCCATTGCGACCTTCTGGAGAACCGCGGCGTAGCGGGCATCGGGAACCACGATGTCGTAGGTGCAGTTGACCGCCTGAAGGGCATAGTCGCCAGCCGTCACCGAGTCCGTGGTGAAGCACACCTCCTGCGGGCTGCCCGTGATGAGCACGATGCTAATCTCCCCCACAAGATTGAGCGGCAAATACTGCTTAAGACGGCCGAAGCCGCACATCATACCGAGGGGGATGGACTTCTGCTCACCGATGGCCTGGTTGAACACCGCGGCCGCCGCACGGCTGGTGCGCTTGGCCTCACTCGGCTGGTTGCCCGCCACATAGCCCCACGCCGTCGCACCGCAGAAGGTGGCAACGCTCGTGCTGGGAATCTGCGTGACGAGGTCGTTGTTCAGCAGCGCCCAGCCCTGAAGCGAACCCGCCGTCTGGTAGTAGGTCTTGCTGCCCGCAAGGCACATCTCCACATTGGCGAGTTTGGGGGCCTGCTGGATGTTCTCCAGCAACTGGCCGTTGCAGAGAATCTGGACCGTCATGAACGGGTGGCCGTCGTCCATCGTGTGCGTGGCGCTGGAGGCCGTGCTGGTCTGCACATTGTAGTTGATGACCACGCTGGCGAGGTCAAGCATACCACCCGCATCGGCGATGAGGAACTGGATTTGCTGGTTGCCGCCGCCCGACGCCGACGAACCGCTCGTGCCGTAGTTCGCGCCCGTCTGCGGGGTCACACGAGCGCGCTTGCGCTGGGTCAGGATGGACGAACGCTCCGGGGCGCCGAACTGGGCCGAGGCAGGAACGACTTCGCTGAAGGGGAGCAGGTCGCCCGACTGGTTGAGAAAGGACATTCTTGTTTATGATATAGTCGCCCGACGAGTTTTTGCCTACTTCTTATTCGCTGACTCCATCGCATCCAACCGCTCCTTTGCCTTTTCAGCATCGGTGGGTCCCTGCTGCTTCTGCTTCCGTGTCTTGCCGCCAATGTGCTTCATCATGGCCGACATGGACATCCCCGACTGGCTCTGGATTTCGTGGTAGGTCTTGGGGTTCTGCAGGAACGAGGTCTTGGGGTTGTTGAGTACGGCTTCCATCCCGAGTTGGTAATCTGTCTTGCGAGGCATTTGGAAACTACGGAGAAAGGATTGTGTCCGTATTAGCAAATGACCTCCTATGTTGTTGCCCCTACTGCCGTGAATGCTCTTGTCCCGCCTGTCCTCCTGAATACCAGCACGAGTGCGGCGGTTGGGAACGGACAAACGAACATTGTGACCTCGCCAACCCTCCCTGCTGGAACATACTTTGTGGGGGGGAACTTCCAGGTGGTTTCCACGACGACCTTTACGAACACGGACACGGTGTTCTTTCAAATAACGAATACGGGGGAAACTCTTACCGTCTATCCTCTTACGGCACTCACTGGGTATAGTCAAATAGGCAGCAATCCTGCTGTGATGGCGGTGTCCGTATCGGGTGTGCTGGTGCTGACGACATCAACAACTTTGAGTTGGGGTGTGGAATGTGCCTTCACTCTGGCGACGGGCAAGACAGGATATGTTGGCAATGCTTACTATCAGCGTATCGCATAAGAGCAATGAGCAAGTGGTGGGGGGTGCATAACGACGAGGACGAAGTGGCTCACGAACACCCGAGACCTGCTGTAAGGTATGAACCAGATAAAGTAATCCTGCCGTCTACTAATGGACGAAGCCGTAGCCGATGTGGTCAAGGAGATAGAGGAGGAAAAGGCACGGGGTCGCATATCCGGGGTGTCCGTATTCCGCAACATGCTCAATCAACCCGCGCTGATGTCCATCTCGTCCGTAAATGCACAGCCACAGGAAAGCGGCGATGGGTTCTCGTCATTCGTGATTGACTTGCCCCGTCCTTTGCTGTCGGTCAAGGCGTTAGAGATGCTGACCTGCAATATGCCGTTGTGTACGCAGAACATTCCCGATACGGCCTGTGCCTTCTGGTATTACCGCCTGTCCCTGTACTCGGGCAAGTACCCGAACGCAAACAATCTGTATTGGGTGCGCCTGCTCCCCTCGTATTACAAGCCCGAGTTTATCCGGGACTTTGAGAACTACGGGTACAACCAGACCTTCAATGGGTATACAGATTTGGCTGCACAACTCGCACTCGCCACCACGCAGGATTTAGCCCAGGTGAACTTCACGGACAGCGACCCAGGGCCGCCCTACTACCGCATTCAATATTTCAACGACAACTATGTCAAGATTACCTACGACGAGGCCATCAACAAGTTCAAGTTCGCAGGCAACGGTGGTCTGCCGATTGATGAAGCGTCGCAGTCGTTGATTGTGAATAAGTACGCGGCTGGAACGACCTATGCACAGGGAGACATCGTCAAGGACACGGTCTATGTTCAGGGGTGGGGATACTTGTGCTATACCTCGCTGTCAGCCGGGAATGTGGGAAACCCGCTGCCCGTCTACCCAGATGACGAAACTGCCTATTGGGTTCGGGACTATGCGAGTGAAGGCGTGGCTCCGTATAGCGCCACGACGGCCTACAAGACGGGTCAGTATGTGGAACGGCTCAATGTTCTTTACCAAGCCGCTACAAACACATATGCTAGTCAACCACCCAGCGCAAACTGGACGACGAACCCCGTGTCGGCCATCCCACTCTATCAGTATATAGCGACGGGACCGCTTGACCCGAATGTGGCGTTCATGCAGGGGAACTCGCAGCGTACATGGAGTCCTTATACTTTATACGAGGAGGGGGATACTGTGTTGTATAACGGTATAACCTATACAGCGTTCAGGCAGAACCTTGGCAATGAGCCGTTCCCTGTGCCGAACCCAACCGACAATCTCTATTCGGCCACCAAGCAGTATCAGGTGGGCGACTATGTCTATCTTGCAGGGACACCGGGCGTGTACTATGTGAACATCTTGGCCTCAAAGGGGATTTCTCCAACCTTTGGATACTTCAACAACGCAAACTGGAACTTCATTGAGTACGATACGACTCGTCCAGGGCTTCCACCCGCGCCAAGGAATCAGTTCTATCAGGTTGGGGATATTGTGACCTATGTTGGTTTATACACGACTATCCCCTTCTTCAAGTGCATCAAGGCATTCCCTCCTGCTGCTTCTCTTTCCTCTGGGGACACCGTCAGGTATGGAAACAACGAGTTCTGGCAGGCGACTTACTGGACCACGGGAACTCCCGTAGCACAAGTGCCGTATGTCGGGTTGGCCAAGATTTCTTCGCAGTTTGATATGCTTGATGAGTTGGAGGGGGAATTTCAGTACCCGTTTCCAGAGGCCATACCTCCGCAGCCCTTCAACCCTAACCCCAAGCGCCTACTCAACTCCATCCTCGGCTTCACATGGAACGGCAGATTCAATCCCGACACATTCGGCGTGATTTATAACCCCGTGAGTGTATCGGGCAACACGGCGACCAGCATACTCCTCAATCGTGTTCGTCCAGTCCCAATCTACATTGCGGGGTATGCACTCGGGGGAACATCTGGAGCAGGGTCTGTCGTGTATGACCCAACCCTGACGGCTGCAGGATACGGCAACTTGGTCTACTCGTCCGTCATCAATGTCTACGCAAGCATCGCCGGGGCAAAGACGCTAGACACGCAGAGGAACACCAACCTCATCGGCACCATGACGGCCTCGGCGGGCAACCTCGGGATTGCCTTTTCTGCTTCCTTCATTGATACGCCGCTGAACCAGTATGAGGGCGACATCTATTCCATCACCTTCTCTTTCACTGACGAGTTCGGCGACCCATACCCATTCACGAATAATGCCGCCGTGTCTATGACCTTTCGCATAAGATACAAGAGCGACGATTAAAAGAAGGCGTGGAGTATAAATGGCTACACTCAATCGGCCGAACCGCCTGACGCTCAATGCGTTCAGCGACCCGAACCGCGGAGGCGCTGTGTACTCCCGCTTCACCAACACGCTCAAGAACCCGATTCTGGGTGCGAAGGGATGCCAGTTGGTCAATGCCAACTTCATCAACTCGTCTCTGCAACTGCACGACTACAACGGGCAGTTGTTCTTCTTCTACTACGCGAGCAACACAAAGGCGGGTATTGTGACGCTGGCGAACCTGCGCTGTATCCGTCTGCTGCCCTCGTGGTATGTGCCGTATTCTGGATTCACGGCGTTCACATACAACAAGTACTTCAACACGGGCACGGAACTCGCGGCGGCGCTGACCACGGCGGCGACTGCGGGTGGTGATTCGGCAACCTACAACCCTATCTGGGTCGCCGGGCAGGTGACCTTCTCCTTTGATACGACGACCCGCCAGTTCACCGTTACGGGCAACGGCACGACCTTCATTGCCCCTGCGGCGGCAAATGACCCCAATGTGCTGGACCAACTGCGCGGCACGACCAACGCCGCCAACCGAATCAAGATGAACGCGCACAACTCGTCCAACACCTATGCGACTGCGACCTTCCAACCCTTCACGGAGGGAATCACCATGAACGCCCGTCTGGGATTCACGCTGGCATATGGTGTTGCGGGCCTCTGGTACGGTGCGAACTCGCAGGTTGGAGTTGCGACCTCCACGGGCGAACCGCACAACACGACGGGCATTCCCGCAGACACACTGCCTATCCTGCTGGGAGTGCAGAATGTAGGTGTCTATCTGTCCATCAGCACGGGCGGAGGTATGGACGCGTTCAGGAAGAACCTGATTGCCTCAATCCCGATTGATGCCGCACCCTACGCCATCAACTCCTACACCACGAACAGCGTGGAAGTCCCCTCGCTCTCAACTCCCAACGAGATTTACGATGTGACCGTGGAACTGCTGGACGACAATGGTCTTCCCTTCTTCATCCCGAACAACATGAACACGCAGATTGGTCTTGTCTTATATTATTAGGTAATCACAAATGAGCGGTCCATCAGCGCCGAACTGGGCGGGGAATACCCGCTTCATAGGACCGACGGGTCCAGCAGGGCAGAACGGAGCGGCAGGCGGCCTCACCCTGTTCTTGGACTCGGCCACATCTACATCTGTACCAACCACCGGGGCGCTGCTTCTCGCTCCCGTGCTTACGGCACAAACCACAATCTCCTTTGCAGCCACAAACTCTACCGTGCTGATTGCCAAGTTTCCCTCGGCCGTGGGCGCCATTGTGGAGGAAACCATCACTCCGGGGTTTTGGGACCTGAACATCTATGCATCAGCGTCCTCGCTCACCAATGCGCCCCTGTTCTACTGGTCTCTGTACTATGTGGACGCAGACGGGTCATCAAACCCAGTTTTGATTGCCGATGGGTCTGCGAACGAGCAGGTCATTACCTCGCTGACGGCCACCCTGCAAACCCAGTCGCTTAACATTCCTGCCGTGCTGCTGCCTGCTGGGAAGCGTATTGCGTGCTACTTGTATGCGCGGTACAGGTCGGGCGGTCGCACGGCCACGTTCAGTTTCCGCACGGGGTCGCAGTCCTTCCTCGGCACGACCATCATTGACTCTGCGCAGAACTGGAGTGAATACCCTGCAGTGAGCCACGTGAACCTCCAGCAATACAACATCAGCAATGTCCAGACGCTCTTTACCTCAATCATCTCCAACACCTCCAACATCAACACAGACACACTCAACTCCACGACCATTAGCAATCTGTCCAACATCTCCACCTCAACGATTGGTGCAGTGGGCGGCACCTTTACCACTTTGTCGGGGACGCTGACTGGTAATGTGACGGGCAACCTGACGGGCAATGTGGTCGGCAACATTTCCAACACCAATCTCACGGTCAGCGGTCAATACAGCATCACCGAGACCGCGGATGTGGGGAGTGCCATTTCAAACTACGCGTCCTACGGCACGGTCAACATTTCAGGCAAGGGAGGTCTGGGTGGAATCGTGAATATCACTGCAGATGTCGCTACGCCCTCAAACCCTGCCTTCACGGTTTCTCAAATGACTATGGAAGCAAAGGGCAACTACGGCAATTTCGTTATTACGCCTCCTGACCCCTATCTCGGGTATGTCCCTCGTGGAGGGTTGGTGAGCATCATCGCGCGGCAGGGTCTAACGCCGTCGCCGC
>Ga0222712_10007393_pt1 | contig 10641 bp, 7 predicted proteins | sample C33_657DmetaG_FD_165043 | JGI IMG/M metagenome (GOLD analysis project Ga0222712, IMG submission 165043) | Estuarine water microbial communities from San Francisco Bay, California, United States - C33_657D | ecosystem: Environmental > Aquatic > Marine > Unclassified | place: USA: California... | reverse complement strand
GGTTGATCTTAACCAGGTACAGTTCTTAAATTCATTTACCACTATGAATGCAATTATTTTTTCAGCAATTTGGGGCGTTTTGATGATGTATGCAGGATTTCTATTTAAATCCAAAAATACCATTCACCAGTTGGCTGTTGCAGGTGTTGTACTCTTGATTGTATTGAATATATACGAATTGATTGCTGGTATATCTCTGATTGCAATAGATACAAAGGGAATGTTGTATCATTCAACCTATGGATTGATTTTCTTGCTTATCATGCTGCTAGCTACACTGATGTATTTTTTATTATCCGGTAATGAAATTCAATCTACCGGTAAATCATCTGCGGATTTATATGCACTGATCTTTTTCATTCTATCTGGTATTGGTGTAATAGCAGGATACAAATCTCTTTTAATGTTGTTCATCGGAATTGAAATTGTTTCTATTCCGCTGTATGTATTGGCGGGTAGCGATAAAGCGAATTTGAAGAGTAACGAAGCAGCACTTAAATACTTCTTGATGGGTTCTTTTTCAACAGGACTCATGTTGATGGGTATCGCGTTGATATATGGAGACGCAGGTACTTTTTACATCGATTTGATCAAGACGGGATCTGGCATGTTTACTCCGATGAAAGCTGCGGGCATTGTATTGATCCTTGCTTCCATGGCATTTAAAGTATCTGCGGCGCCCTTCCATTTTTGGACCCCGGATGTATACGATGGCTCACCAACTGTATTTACGTCTTTCATGGCTACTATTGTAAAATCAGTTGCCTTCTTTGCATTTTTAACGTTGTTTGATCATGGATTCGGCAATCTTCAATCACACTGGAAAACACTCCTCGCACTCATAGCTGTTCTTACATTATTGATTGGAAATATCACTGCAGTATTTCAGCAAAGTGTTAAACGTATGCTGAGTTACTCCTCTATCGCTCAAGCAGGATTCATGTTGCTTGCGGTTTTTGCGCTAAATATCTTTGCCAAGCAGGGATTGCTTTTATATTTCGCAGCATATTGTTTTGCTACACTGGGCATGTTTGCAGTATTAGCAAAAATGAAAGATCATTCCATTGAGGGATTTAACGGATTGGCCAAGCGCCATCCTTTGGTTGCACTTTCTCTATTGATTTGTTTATTGTCGCTTGCCGGTATCCCACTTACCGCAGGATTTTTTGCGAAGTATTATATGTTGCTAGCAGTGATCCGAAATGGAGGAATGATGTGGTTGGTAGTGGTAGCGGTATTGTGTGCTGCTGTCAGTGTTTACTACTACTTTAAGGTTATTCAAGCCATCTATTTTAAGGAAACCTCCAAGGAAGAATTACCTGAATTCAGCCCCTATTTCAAATGGATCATGCTTCTCAATGCAGCAATAATCATTGTGTTGGGAATCCATCCCGATTTGATCCTCAACCTGATCTAACCTTCAGAAGTTGTGTTTTATCAGCTCTCTTCATCCGTTCATCAATCTTTTTGATGGGGGAGTGGACGTTTCACTAATTTTGTCTTATGAAATTAGTTGATAACCTCTCACTGGCTTGGCGAACAGTACGAAGCAATAAGCTGCGAACTGGAATAACAGTAGCCATCATTGCTTTTGGTATCATGGCTTTGGTTGGAATCATCACTGCTATTCAGGCCATGAATAACAGTCTTCGGGATAGCTTCTCCACGATGGGGGCCAATGCATTCAGCATTCGTTTCCGTGAAAGACGAATGATGATGGGAGGGGGAGAGCGCGGAGCCTCTGTTACTCAATCTAAAGTAGGATCACAACGAAAAGTCAAGAAATCCAGTACAGGTCAAATCATCACGTATCAGCAGGCGAAGCAATTCAAAGAAGGGTATGAGTTTCCCTCTTATGTAAGTGTCGGTATCAACGGTCCTAGAAATCTGGTGGTGAACTATGAAAACAAAAAAACAAATCCTACCGTTTCATTGAATGGGGGAGACGATAACTACCTGAAGCTGAATGGATACGAAATTGCCTACGGAAGAAATTTCAATCGCAATGAAATTGAAAGCGGACAGGATATCTGCATCATTGGTAAAGACGTAGCTACGAAACTATTCGGATCACGTGCTGATAGAGCTTTGGAAAAAGTGATTCGGGTGGGAAACAATAAATACCGTGTTATTGGTATTACGAAGGAGAAAGGTGCGAGTGCTTTTTTGCAGGCAGACAACGTCATTTTTGCAACCTATACCAATGTGAAGCAACGCTATGCCAATAAAAATCAGTCGTATCAACTGGCAGTGATGGTAGACGATATCAATCGACTGGAACCTGCTATTGGAGAGGCAGAAGCGTATTTTAGAAATGTGCGTGGTCTTACTACAACCGAGGACAATAACTTTTATGTAGATAAGAGCGATAGTATCGCAGAAACGTTCATCAAATTACTGGGAACTATTTCTGCTGCTGCAGGGGCAATAGGATTTATTACGTTGGTCGGAGCCGCCATTGGTTTGATGAATATTATGTTGGTTGCTGTAACCGAAAGAACAAAAGAAGTAGGGTTGATAAAAGCATTAGGAGGCAAGAAGAACTCTATTCGGGCACAGTTTCTTTTTGAATCTACACTGATCAGTTTGATGGGAGCTTTAATTGGAATTTTGCTTGGAGTTATTATTGGAAACCTGGTTGGAAGTTTAATGAACACTTCCTTCTTTATACCCTGGGGAATTATTGGAGTGGGGATTATGATTTGTTCAGCAGTAGGCTTGATTGCAGGTCTCTATCCAGCTATGAAAGCATCCAGGTTAGACCCTATCGTTGCATTACGTTATGAATAAGAGTTGTATGTTTTAAGTTGTAAGTTATAAGTAATTGTCATTTTACATGAACCACAAAACTTATAACTTACAACCTACAACTTTAGTTATTTAGGATCCAATGCTTTCTTGATTCTCTCTGAAATATCTTGTAAGTGATAGCGTGTCATTGCATCTGTTGCTCCAGAAGCGGCTGCTTGAGAAGCAGATCTCATTGCAGATAAGTGACCTCGCACAACTGAATACACATCAGATTTTTTGGTATCTCCAGAAGCCATTGCCATATTTCCCATTGAGAGAGTTGCTGCAGCCGGAGAGTTAGATCCCAACAATGAAATCATTCTCTCCACATAACTTTTCTGAAGATTTCTTCTGTGTCCGTCGATTGATTTTTTGGCACTCCATTCGCTCAAGATATTTTTCTCTACATCATTGAATAGCTCGTCGACTGTATATGCATTGCTAAACCTGTTTGCATGAACAGCCATTTTTGATAATCTTGAAGAAGATAACATGCTTGCCAACACATTGTCTTGAATAGAGCTCAATTGATCCGTGATTGGATTATTGATCTTATCCAAGATATCGTAATTCAACATCCACTCGGGTGTAGTAAAGAGTTGGTTGTTGATGAAGGCCACAGCTTCTTTTTGAATCGCCTTAGGTGTTACCTCGTATACATTACCGGCTTGCTCTACACTTTTTGGAGTTTCATAATATCCGCCGATGTTTCTTAATACATGTCCCAAGTATCTGTTGAATTGATTTACTACTTGTCCGTACATCAATCCAAGGTTCTGGTACCTGTCTGCTTCCTCTTTTGTCCACTCTGGTAATTTTGCTACAATTCTTTTCAAATTCTTCACACCGTATTCACTAGCTTTCATAGAATTGTCTCCCAAGTCTTCGCTTTGTGTTCTTGGGTCAGATAAGTTTCCGTATTCATAAGTACCAAACCAAATACGTGGATTTTTGGCAAGGCGTTCATTGTATAGTTTACTTCTTTGTTTTTTATCGGTTTCCTCGTCATCAGCGCCAAAGCCATATCCCCATTCGATTGCCCATTTATCGTAATCGCCAATACGTGGAAACAATCCGGATCTGCCGATTTTATCTTCGGGTTGAGCAACGTAGTTGAAGCGGGCATAGTCCATGATAGAGGCAGTATGACCGTTAGCTTCTACCCACGACTTATCGCGCAATTTTTCAACGGGCGTTCTGCTGCTTGAACCCATGTTGTGGCGTAAACCAAGTGTATGTCCCACTTCATGCGAAGAAACAAAACGAATCAAATTACCCATCAAGTCGTCATCAAATTTCATTTTTCTTGCACCTGTATCTATGGCGGCAGTTTGCACAAAATACCAATCGTGCACCAAGCTCATTACATTGTGGTACCATCCGATATGGCTTTCTATAATTTCACCGCTTCTTGGATCGTGTACATTTGGTCCGTATGCATTTTGAATATCGGATGCAAAATATCTGATCACAGAGTAGCGCGCATCTTCTAAGCTCATCGTTGAATCGTTCTCAGGCCACTCTTTACCCATGATAGCATTCTTGAAACCTGCTTTTTCAAAGGCAGCTTGCCAGTCGTCGATTCCTTTTATAAGGTAGGGCCTCCATTTTTTTGGAGTTGCAGGATCTATGTAATAAACAATAGGCTTTTCTGGTTCTACCAATTCTCCTTTCTTCCACTTTTCAACGTCTTCTTTTTTGGGTTGAAGTTTCCAGCGAACGATGAAACTTTCTTCTTCGGATTTATGTTGATCGTCGGTGTATACAGTATAATCATCTGCAAAAAATCCAATCCTTGGATCGGTCAATCTTTTTTGCATTGGTTTTTCTGGAAGGATGATGAACGAATTGTTTATTTCCAATGTGATCACACCAGCAGCATTCGCAGCAGGCAACGAAGCACTAGGAAAAGGAGACGGAGCGCCCATTCCAGGTGAAGCGGCACTCGCACCAAAGGTTTTTACAGATCTAACTTCTGTATTGATCGGAAAACTTTTGATACTCTCTATATAAGATTTATCGGCTTGAATTCCTGTTAAGCTAAGTCTTCTTTTAGAAGCAGGATTCAACGATACAGCTTGATTATCTCCTTTGAAAAAGTCTGTTACATCAATAACAGCTCCTGTAGAATCTGGTCCGAATGCTTTGATATCAAATGCTGCAGCAATGGGATCCAGGTTCGAGTTCTTTACCGCCTTATATATAGGCTGAGAAGAATCAGCTACACTAATAACAGTTACAACTCTCATGAATACTTTATTATCTGGACCTTTTTCGAATCGCACAACCTGTTGGTTAGCCAACTCGCCTCCGTAAACACCTCCACCTCCAGCAACTTTTGTATAGCGTGTGATGGCCATGATGTCTCGTCCAAAAAGTGATTCTTTGATTTCGAAATAAAATTTATCGTCCACTTTGTGAACGTTGAAAAGTCCCTTGCTTGTTTTAGCCTTTGGGGTGATTACTTCCTTGTAGGATTTTGGTCCATTTCTAGGAGGAGCAGGGGGTGCTGCTGGAGCCGTAGTCGGAGCTACTGGGGCAGCAGGAGCCGTTGGCGGCTGATCTCTGCGGTTTTGGGCAGATATTGTTTCGATGCCCACTAAAATGCTACATGTGAAAAGCAATGCCTTGAACGAAAAAATCTTCATTTTGATGGATTTAGAGTCGGTAAATATAAGGGGATTATATTATTTAAACTTCCCTCAATTTTTCAGGGAATACGATGTCATTGGGTAGAAAAAATTGTGCCGTTTTGATTTTTTTTTATTTTTTATTCACCTCGTTGCATTTTTTAATCAATTTTATTATCTTGCTCTGCCCCTGAGGTATTCTTTTGTATCATTTAACACAAAGGGTTATTTTAGAGGTTATTATAAACATTTTCAAACCAAAGAAATCTTTAACTAAAAAACGTACGTCATGGCTGAAACAAAACCAACAGCGGCTGCAAAGTCAACCACATCAGCACAACCCAAAAAAGGTGGTGGTAACGCAATTTCTTATCTGGCTCCAATCATTTGTGTAATTGCCGGATATTGTATTTGGAGATTCATTTTGGGAAATTCTGATGGCTTCACTAAGCCAGATGAGTTAGGTGGTTTCTGGCCATCTCACAAGGGTCCCAAGGGTGCATGGTACAGAATGTACGAGGGTGGAATCATCGTTCCATTGTTGCTTGGTGCATTCCTCATGGTAGTTGTATTCTCAATCGAGCGTTTTCTTACAATCAAGAAAGCAACTGGTACTGGAAACAACGATGAGTTTGTTCGTAAAATTCAATTTCATCTTGCAAACAAAAACGTTGATGCTGCTCTTGCTGAGTGCGACAAACAAAAAGGTAGCGTAGGAAACGTTATGAAAGCAGGTTTGAAAAAGTACAAAGAGATGATCTCTGATGGTGCTTTGAATACAGAACAAAAAGTTCTTGCAATTCAAAAAGAAGTAGAAGAAGCAACTGCACTTGAACTTCCAATGTTGCAAAAGAACTTGGTATTCCTTTCTACGTTAACATCCCTTGGTACATTGGTTGCCCTTTTGGGTACTGTATTGGGTATGATTAAATCATTCTCTTCTCTTGGTGAAGAAGGTGGTTCAGGTGCTGCTGCTGAATTGGCGGTTGGTATCTCTGAAGCACTTTATAATACAGCATTGGGTATCGGTACTTCATCTGTAGCCTTGATGATGTACAACGTATTTACTACCAAGATTGATTCAATCACTTATGGTATTGACGAGTCTGGCTTTACACTAACGCAGAGCTTTGCATCTCAATACAAGTAAATGCTTCGGTTCCAATGGAACCAGAAGTTGGTAGTATCTAATTAACAAAATTGTAAACATGCCAAGTGTCAAAATAAAAAAACATGCTCCTGAAAACGACATGACGCCGTTCGTGGACGTAGCGTTCCTGATTTTGTCGTTTTTCATGTTGGCAACAAAGTTCAAACCTGAAGAGCCTGTGGAGGTAACCACTCCAAACTCGGTATCTTCTCAGGTGTTGCCAGAGAAGGATGCATTGATGGTTTCGATAGATAAGGGTGGCAGGGTTTTTGTTTCGATGGATAATCCACAATCACGTCAGTTGTTGATCGAGAATTTGAACCAGACTAGAAACCTCGGTTTAAGTCCTGCTGAAATAAAGAACTTCATCAACGCTCCAAGCGTTGGAGTTCCATTTAGTCAGTTGAAAGGGTTGCTTTCTCTTGATCAGGAAGAACCGTCTACCAAGGAAGTATTTAAAAAACAACCTGGTATTCCATGTTCTGATTCAACAGGCGGTGAATTGTATTACTGGGTGCGCGACGCATTGGTTGCCTACTCCGGTAAGAAACTCAACCTGCTCATCAAGGCGGACAACAGTGCCAAGTACCCAGATTTTAAAAACGTTCTCAATGCTTTCAAGAAGAATGATCAAAATAAATTCCTTCTTGTAACTGCACCCGAGGATGCTCCTTCTGGAACTGCATTGTATGTTACACGTCAGAAGCAAATTCAAAGTGGAAAGTAATTATTGATCAACTAAAAAGTCGAATATGGCAAGTATAGATACAGGGGGCGGCGATGGCGGACACAAGAAAGGGCCTGGCGTAAAAAAAGCCAAGAAACTTTCTACGCGTGTCGACATGACCCCAATGGTGGATCTAGGATTCTTGTTGATCACCTTCTTCATCTTCACAACAACCATGTCTCAACCAACGGCAATGAATTTGTATATGCCAAAGGATGTAGACAAGCCAGAAGAGCAGAACAAGGTGAAAGAATCAGGAGCCTTCCACATCATGCTTGGAAAACAAGACGTGGTGTATTATTACGAAGGAATGGATCCAACACAGATAAAGACTGCAACTTTCAAAACCATACGAGATGAGATCATTCGTAAAAAACAAAATACCAACCCCGAAGATCTTGTGGTAATCATCAAACCAACTGTTGATGCTACTTACAAGAACACGGTAGATATTTTGGACGAAATGACCATCAACGAGATCAAGCGTTACGCAATGGTGGATATTTCACCTGTTGAGTACCAACTGATCAAGATTACGGAAGCTGCTGCTGGAATCAAGTAGTAATTGATAACGAAGGAAAAAGAAATTAAATTAAAAGCATTACAATGGATGCAAATAAAATTTTAAGCACTGATCTCATCGACCTGGTTTTCGAAGGTAGAAACAAGAGCTATGGTGCTTATGAGCTCCGTCAACAATACAACAAGCGTTTGAGAAATGCGTTGATCATCACCGCATCTATCGCGTTGTTGATGTTGCTTGTGTCCTTCCTATCTTCTCTCAACATTGGCGGTTCAAAAGGCAAAGTTGAGATCAAAGAAGTGCAATTGGAAGAGATCAAGCAAGACGAGCCCAATGAGCCACCGCCACCTCCTCCTCCAAAACCACCAGAGCCACCTAAAGTGGAAATGGCAAAATTCACCCCTCCTAAAGTGGTGAAGGACGAAGAAGTGAAGGAAGACGAGAAGCCCCCGGAAATTGAAAAGCTAGAGGAAACTAAGATCGGTACTGTTAACCAAGAAGGTACAAAGGACGAAGGAATCGTTGCACCTCCAGTTGAAAGTACTGTCGTAGAAGCTCCAAAAGAAGACGATGAAAACAAAGTCTTCCAAAAGGTGGAAATCGACGCAGAATTCCCAGGTGGAACTTCTGGATGGACTCGTTATGTAACACGTGAGATCGAAAGAAATATCGACGAGTTGCAAGACGATGGCCGCTCCGGTACCGTGGTAATTCTTTTCATTGTGGACAAAGAGGGTGCTGTAAGTGAAGTGCGTGCATTGCCTTGTAATGAGGCAGGTGTTGGCAATTGCTTACCACCAAGTTCTAAACTTGCTGAAATTGCTGTAAACGCAATCAGAAAGGGTCCAAAATGGAAGCCAGCCATTCAAAACGGTAGAAACGTGAAAGCGTATCGCCGTCAGCCGGTAACTTTCCAACTTTCAGAATAAACAACGGTTTATACATTTTACAAGGTCGTTTGGAATTCCAAACGACCTTTTTTTATTTGATTCCTTCACTTGATTGTACTTTTACAGCATGTCCACACCCTGGAATAATACCATCGTTGCATTGGCCACTCCTCAAGGAATTGGTGCTATTGGGGTTATAAGGCTCAGCGGGAGCGATGCAATTGAATACGTAAATTCCATCTTCCCCTCCAAGAATCTGCTGGCAGAACCGGCTAACACATTGCATGTTGGTTTGTTGGTTGACGGAACTACAAAAATTGATGAAGTCGTTCTCTCCATCTTTAAAGCACCTAAATCCTATACAGGGGAAAATGTTGTTGAAGTTTCATGTCATGGATCTCACTATATTATTCAACAAATTATAGAAGTTTTTATCCGTAAAGGTGCACGGCTGGCCAAGCCAGGTGAATTTACCATGCGAGCTTTTCTCAATGGTAAGATGGATTTGGTTCAAGCCGAAGCGGTGGCCGACTTGATTGCCTCTGGAACAAAAGCAGCCCAGGAAACTGCTTTAAACCAGGTAAGAGGAGGCTTTTCGCATGTCTTGTCAGTCCTTCGTGAAGAGTTGATTCGTTTTTCTGCTTTGATCGAATTGGAACTTGATTTTTCCCAAGAAGATGTAGAATTCGCAGATAGAACCCGTTTACAGGAATTGCTGGATCAAATCGGTAAAACAGTTAACGAGCTGCTCCAATCTTTTCAATTGGGCAATGTGATTAAAAATGGTGTAAGCGTTGCCATTATTGGAAAACCAAATGCAGGGAAGTCTACTTTGTTGAATACGTTGTTGAAAGAAAACAGGGCCATTGTAAGTTCTATTGCTGGAACAACGCGCGACACCATCGAAGAAGTATTGAATATCGATGGTGTATTATTCAGACTGATTGATACCGCAGGTATCAGGGAAAGCAAAGATGAAATCGAATCCATTGGTGTTGAAAGAAGCAAAGAAAAAATGAAATCAGCCGATCTCGTGGTCTATCTGTATGATGTTCATCAAACGGATTCAAATGAACTTCGTTCCATGCAAGAAGAATTGCAGCAAATTTCTAAACATTGGATATTGGTGGGCAATAAAGAAGATGACCAACAGAAATTAGATAAATTGAATTCAACTGCATCATCAAATCAACTGTTCATATCCGCAAAATTTGATTATTGTATTGATGCGCTAAAAAATAAGTTAGTCAATGCCGTTGTTCATGGTAATCTTGAAACAGAAAGTACAATTGTTACCAATGCCCGGCATTATCAATCACTTCAAAAGGTAGCCGATGCTATGCGCTCTATTCAGGAAGGTATGTCGAATCGAGTTCCTGGTGATTTACTTTCTGTAGATATTCGCCAGTGCCTCTATCACCTGGGAGAAATTACAGGAACAATCTCCAACGAAGATCAATTGGACTACATCTTTTCTAAGTTCTGCATCGGAAAGTAATCAATCGGAGGTGCGATAGGTGAGCTGTATCCTAGTTGTTTCTTTATCAGGCTTTGCATAGCCAAGCCTCGCCAACCGGTGTGTTTCATGATAGCTGTCTAATCCAGAACAGGCAATGGTTCCAGCTTTTTCGATGTCTACATATCCATCCAAGCACCATGCATTCTCAGGAAAATACAATTGCATGATTTTCCCAATAACTAAAATAGTGCCATTCAAAGCAATATCTATTCGCTCTGCAAATTCGAGTCCAATTTTAATTGCACTTTCTTTTACAAAAGGCGAGTTGAATTCATTCAAATAAACAGGGGTGAGTCCACATGCTTCAAACTCAGAAACATCTTTTCCATACCTCGCAGCAGTTTGATGTGCTTGTTCATAGATCTGTTTATGAACATGATTAATAGTGAAATAGTGTGTTTCTTCGATGTTG
>Ga0222712_10007392_pt1 | contig 10643 bp, 4 predicted proteins | sample C33_657DmetaG_FD_165043 | JGI IMG/M metagenome (GOLD analysis project Ga0222712, IMG submission 165043) | Estuarine water microbial communities from San Francisco Bay, California, United States - C33_657D | ecosystem: Environmental > Aquatic > Marine > Unclassified | place: USA: California... | reverse complement strand
GGGCAACCTGATGAGCCTGGGGGCCATCGACTTCGGCCTGATCGTGGACGGTTCGGTGGTGTTGATCGAGAATGTGGTCCGCCGCGTGGGGGAATGGCGGCATCACCACCACAAGGACAAGGCACCCCTAGCCGTGGTGCGCGACGCCTGCTGCGAGATGGCCAGGCCGGTGATCTTTGGCGTGGGCATCATTTTGCTGGTTTACCTGCCGATCCTGACGCTGCGCGGCCTGGAAGGCAAGATGTTCAAGCCGATGGCGCTGACGGTGATCTACGCGTTGCTCACCTCATTGCTGTTGTCGCTGCTGCTGATGCCGGTGCTGGCGGCGGTGTTCCTGCGGGGGGTCAGCGAGCACGAGCCATGGATCGTCCGGGTGGTGAAGCGGGCCTACCAGCCGCTGCTCGACCTGGTGATGAGCGTGCCGGGACTGGTGTTGGGTGCCACGGCGCTGGCGTTCGTGGCCAGCCTGCTGGTGGGGGCCGGGCTGGGGGGCGAGTTCATCCCCAAGCTGGACGAGGGGTCCATAGCTATCCAGGCGGTGCGGTTGCCCAGCGTGTCGCTGGAAACCAGCGTGGAAATGACCACCCGGATCGAACAGTGCCTGATGCAGTTCCCCGAAGTGGAGTCGGTCATCAGCAAGACCGGCCGCCCCGAGATCGCCAACGACCCGATGACGGTGAACCTGACCGACATCATCATCACGCTGAAGCCCCGGGCCCAATGGACCGTGGGATCGAAGGAGGAACTGGTCCAGGCGATGGAGGAGGCCCTGGAGCGGGAGGTGCCCGGCAACGCCTACAGTTTCAGCCAGCCGATCGAACTGCGGGTGGCGGAACTGGTGGCGGGTGTCCGGTCGGATGTGGGCATCAGCCTGTACGGGGATGACCTGAATACCCTGCGCGAGAAGGCCGAGCAGATCGTGCGATCGTTGTCGAAGGTAGATGGTGCCGCCGACGTGCAGGCCGAGCAGACCGGCGGCCTGCCCTACCTGCGCGCGGTGATCCGCCGCAACCAGATCGCCCGCTACGGTTTGAACGCCCGCGAGGTGTTGGACGCGGTGGGGATCATCGGCGGCCAGGAAGTGGGGCAGGTGTACGAGGGGCAACGACGGTTCCCGCTGATGGTCCGCCTGTCGCCCCAATGGCGCGGCGACCTGGAGAAGATCCGGAATATCCAGATCGGCAACGCCAAGGGGCAGCAGGTCACCCTGGGGCAGGTGGCGGACCTGCGTCTGGAGGATGGGCCCGCCCAGATCAGCCGTGACAAGGTGCGCCGGCGCACCATCATCCAGTGTAATGTGCGTGGACGCGACCTGGCCGGCTTTGTCAACGAGGCCAAGGCCGTGGTGGAGCGTGAGGTGAAATTGCCCGCGGGCTACATGCTGGAGTGGGGCGGCCAGTTCAAGAACCTGGAGGAGGCCTCGAAACGGCTGATGATCGCCGTGCCGGTGGCGCTGTTCCTCATCGTGGCGCTGTTGCAGATGACCTTTCATTCCGCCCGTCTGGCGGGGCTGATCTTCCTGAATGTGCCGCTGGCGGCCACGGGGGGCATTTTGGCCCTGTGGTTGCGGGGCCTGCCGTTCTCCATCTCGGCGGGGGTGGGCTTCATCGCGCTGTTCGGGGTGGCTGTGCTCAATGGCGTGGTGCTGGTGACCTGCATCGTGGAACTGCGCAAGAGTGGATTGAACCCGCTCGAGGCCGCCCGCGAGGGGGCGATGACCCGCGTGCGGCCGGTGCTAATGACCGCGCTGGTGGCGATGCTGGGTTTCATCCCCATGGCGATCTCCACCGATTCGGGCGCCGAGGTGCAGCGCCCGCTGGCGACGGTGGTGATTGGCGGTTTGCTCACCTCCACCCTGCTGACCCTGCTGGTGCTGCCGGCCATCTACCGCTGGTTCGACCCTCCCGGTTTGCTCGATCCGCAGGGCGGGGAAGAGTAGGGGGCCGACCTTGGCGGTTCCGTTGGTGCAAAGTTATATGCCTGTTTTACCTGACTTGAATTGACCACCGGTTGACCGTTGGGCTAGGGTCGTTTCAGGCTGCAACGGACTTGTAGGGTCTGACTAATTCCGGCGGAAGCACGGGTTTCAGGCCCGGGGAGAGCCAGGAATTTTCCTCCACCTGGGCGGTGGGTTGCTTTTCCTTCAGGAATGGTGGCGGATGGCTTTATTGCAACCTGGGGACAAGGGAATTCCTCCCGCCCCTCATCAACCCTCCAGCCGGGGTCCTGGTCCGGTTTTTACTCCGTGGTCGGTTTTTTTCTGGTTCGCGCTCCTGGCATGCGTTGCCGGGGGTGGATATCTGGCCCGCGACCCCTGGTTGCCCCGTTTGTTCCCCACGGTGGAACAGACCGAGGATTCCGAAGAGGAGTCAAACCAGGCCCCGGCAACGGCCTTGGGCGGGCAGGTGACACTGTCTCCCCAAGCACAGAAAAACCTCGGCATGACCGCGGCCCCGCTGAAGGTGGAAAGTTACTGGCAGACCGTGGCGATCCCCGGCATGGTGATCGACCGGCAAGGCTTCAGCGACCGCGGGGTGGTGGCGCCTGCCACCGGTGTGGTCTCGAGGATCTTCCGGGTTCCCGGCGACACCATCCGCGTGGGCGACCCGCTGTTCACCATCCGGCTTTTGAGCGAAAGCCTGCATCTCACCCAGAGCGACCTGTTCAAGGCCACCCAGGACATCCGCCTGGCATTGGCCCAGAAGGAGCGGCTGGCGGGGCTTGGCGACGCCGTCTCGGGTTCGCGGATCATCGAGGTAGACAACCAGATCACACGGTTGCAGGTGGCCTCCAAGGCCTACCGCCAGGAATTGCTGAACCGGGGCTTGGGCGCATCGCAGGTTGACGGGGTGGCCGAGGGGAAATTCGTCAGCGAGATCACCATCGCGGCACCGCCCCCTCCGATCCCCGCCAAGGCACCAGGCGGGATGGTGGACCTCGCCGGGGTGGGGCAGAACCTCCTGGAGATCCAGGACCTGAAGACCGAGGTCGGCCACCAGGTGCAGGCCGGCCAGACCCTGTGCCTTATCGCCAACCACCAGTTGCTGTCCATCCAGGGCAGGGCCTTTCGGGACGAACTGCCCCTCCTTGAGGCATCGTTGCGCGACGGTGTCCCGATTCAGGCCGACTTCGGGGAAAACGACACCGCAAGCTGGCCGCCGCTGAATCGCCCACTGACCATTTATTCCGTTTCCAACTCCATGGATCCGGAAAGCCGGACCTTCCATTTCACAGTGCAGTTCGAGAACCAGCACAAGCTGATCGAACGGGACGGGCGCTCTCAGGTTTTCTGGCGCTTCCGGCCGGGCCAGCGGGTGCGGTTGAACCTCCCGGCCCGGAAGCTGGACAATGTCTTCGTGCTGCCTCTGGGCGCCGTCGCGCGTGAGGGGGCTGAGGCCTTTATTTTCCGTCAGAACGGCGAGGTGTTCGACCGCAAGCCGGTGGCGGTGCTTCACCAGGATCGGGACCGCGTGGTGATCGCCAACGATGGCTCGGTCCCCCCCGGAATCTTCGTGGCGCAGTCCGGGGCCCCCGTGCTGAACCGGATGGTCAAGTCCCAGGCCGGCGGGATGCCCAAGGGTTTCCACATCCACGCCGATGGCAGCGTGCATGTGGGTGGCCACTAGGGAGGGGGAGCCGGTGCTGAACCACGTCATCCGCTTTTCCCTGCGCAACCGGGGACTGGTGGTTTTCTGCGCGCTGGTGGCGCTGGTGGCCGGCGGCTACCTGGGTTCCACCATGCCGATCGATGTCTTCCCGGACCTGGACCGGCCGCGTGTGGTTCTCTTGACGGAATGCCCGGGGTTGTCACCCGAGGAAGTGGAGTTCTTGGTGGCCCAGCCGCTGGAGACGGCCATCCTGGGCGCCCCCGGGGTCCAGGCGGTCCGCAGCCAGGCCAGCCAGGGGCTGGCGGTGGTCTATGTGGAATTCGACTGGCGGACCGAGGTGCGGGCGGCGCGCCAGAAAGTGGGCGAGCGACTGGCCGCCATGACGGGCGTGCTGCCGCCGGGAATCCGCCCTGTGATGACACCCCCCAGCTCCATCATGGGGCAGATCCTGCATGTGGGGCTCAGTCGCCAGGGCGAAGAGGTCGGGACCCAGGCCAACCGGATCGCGCTCAGGACCCTGGCCGACTGGGTCATCCGGCCTCGGCTGCTGAAGGAACCGGGCGTGGCCGAGGTGATCGTGCTGGGAGGCGACCGCAAACAGTACCAGGTGCTGGTGGATCCGGAAAAGCTGCTGGAATACGGTGTCACGCTGGAGGATGTGGACAAGGCGCTGGCGGCCAACAACGCCAACGCCTCGGGCGGTTTTTTGGAGGACGGGCTTTCGGAAAGCCCGGTGCGCGTGATCGGCCGGCTGGGGCCCGATCCCGCCAAGGTGCTCGAGGATCTCCGCAAGATCCCGGTCAAGCCCGGCGAGCAGCGGGTCGTCCTGCTGGCCCAGGTGGCCGCGGTGCGGGAGGGACCCGCACCCAAGCGCGGCGACGCGGGGGTGGACGGGGCCGACGGCGTCGTCATCACCATCGTCAAGCAGCCCCACGCCGACACCCGCGCGGTTACCAATCGGGTGAAGGCGGCATTGCGTGAGGCTTCGGGTTCCCTGCCTCCGGGGATCACCCTCAACACCGACCTGTTCCAACTGAAGGACTTCATCGACCGCGGCATCTACTATGTGGGCGAGGCGCTGGTCATCGGTGGTGTGCTGGTGGTGGTGATCCTGTTCCTGTTCCTGTTCAACCTTCGCACCACCTTCATCACCCTGACCGCCATCCCGCTGTCGCTGGCCGTGACCGTGCTGGTGTTCCACGGGGTGGGTGCCCTGAGCGGCACCGGGCTCAGCATCAATGTCATGACACTGGGCGGCATCGCGGTGGCGATGGGCGAGCTGGTGGATGACGCCATCGTGGATGTGGAGAACATCTTCCGCCGCCTGCGCGAGAACAACCTGCTGGCCCAGCCCGCCCCGGCCTTGCGCGTGGTGTACGATGCCAGCCGCGAGGTGCGCGGCGCCATTGTCTTCGGCACCGCGGTGGTGGTGCTGGCCTTCCTGCCGCTGTTCGCCCTCTCCGGCGTGGAGGGCAGGCTGTTCGTCCCGCTCGGCCTGGCCTACATCGTCTCCATCCTCGCCTCGCTGGGGGTCTCGCTCACGGTCACTCCCGTCTTGTCCTGGTACCTGCTGCCCTCCAGCCGGGCAGCCCACCGCGCCGGGGACAGCGCCTTCCTGCGTTTGCTGAAGTGGGCCTTTGCGCCGCTGATCCGGCTGAGCATGAACGCCCCGGGTGCCATGCTGCTGGCCAGTTGGGCGCTGGTCGCCTTCTGCGGGTGGCGGCTAACGCACCTTGGCACCGATTTTTTGCCCAAGTTCGATGAGGGCAGCATCCAGATCAATGTGACGCTGCCGCCCGGCTCGTCTCTTTCCGCCTCCAACCAGGTGGCCCGGCAGATCGACGGGATCCTGAAAGGATTGCGGTCGGAGGGTGATGATCCCGACAAACCCGTCCTGCATTTCGTCAGGCGCACCGGCCGGGCGGAACTGGACGAGCACGCCGAGCCGGTGAGCCGGTCGGAGTACATCCTGTCCATGAACCCCCGTTTCGGGCTGGGGCGAGAAGAATTGCTGGCCTCATTGCTGGCCTCGCTGCGGCGGGATGTGCCAGGTGTGGACTTCGAGGCGGAGCAACCCATGGCGCATCTGATCTCCCATATGTTGTCCGGCGTGCAGGCGGAGATCGCCATCAAGATCTTCGGGGACGATCTGGACACGCTGGGCAGCCTCGCCCGCCAGGTGAAGGCCGCCATCGAGGATATTCCCGGACTGACCACCCCGGTGATCGACCCGCAGGAGACGGTGGACGAGTTGCAGATCATCCCGCGGCCCGATGACCTCGCCTTCCATGGCATCAGCCGGGAGCAAGTGGCCCGTGTGGTGGAAACGGCGATGAAGGGGGAGGTTATCTCCCGGGTTTTCGAGGGCCCCAGGCGGTTCGATCTGGTCATCAAGCTGAAAAATAGCGGTCTGGCCAACGCGCGGCAATTGGGGGACCTGCGCATTCCCCTGCCCTCCGGCAAGGGTCAGGTGCGGCTGAGGGATCTGGCCGACATCCCGGAAGGCGCGGGCGGTCCCAACCAGGTCAACCACGAGAACGCGCGCCGGCGCGCCGTGATCCGCTGCAATGTGTCCGGCAGGGACCTGGGCGGCGTGGTGGCCGACATCGAGCGCTTGGTGCGGGCCGCGGTCGCCATGCCGGAGGGCTATTTGGTGGAGTATGGCGGGCAGTTCGAGGCCCAGCGATCGGCCACCGTCCTGATCGCTTTCCTGGCGGCCCTTTCGGTGGGCGGTATTTTCCTTGTATTGTTCCTGCTCTATCCCTCCATCCCGGTCAGCCTGCAGATCCTCAACGCGGTGCCCACCGCTTTCATCGGGGGGGTGCTGGCACTGGCCCTTACAGGTCAGACCCTATCGGTGGCCAGCCTGGTCGGTTTCGTGTCGCTGGGCGGCATCGCCGTGCGCAACGGGATTCTGCTGGTCACGCACTATTTCCATCTGATGCGGGAGGAGGGGCTGCCCTTCAGCCGGGAGACCATCCTGCGGGGGAGCCTGGAAAGGCTGGCTCCCGTGCTGATGACCGCCCTCACGGCGGGGATCGGCCTGGTTCCCCTGGTGGCCGGGGGCAACAAGCCGGGGCTGGAAATCCTCTACCCCGTGTCCACCGTGATCCTGGGCGGGTTGATCACCTCCACGCTGTGCGAGTTTCTGGTCCATCCGGGGATCTTCTGGCGTTTCAGCGGCAGGGATGCCGAGAGGCTGGCGCGGTCGGCTTCGCGGCGAGAGGACCTGTGGTGAGGGTGGCGGGAGGGTTGTTTTTCTTTATTGGGGATAGTTTTTTCAGGAAAGGAAGGATTCCAATGGGTGCATTGCGATTTGTTGCTTTTGGTATTTTGTGCGCGGGATTTTTGGCGGCGGGGTGCGGCGAGCAACCCAAAACCAAGATCAAATCCAAGGCCAAGTCCGCCGCTAAAGGGGACGACTCCCACGATCACGGCCATGCACCTCACGGCGGCACTATCCTGGAATTCGGCAAATACCACGGCGAGTTCTGCGTGGACCACGGCAAGAAGCAAGTGTCGCTGTACATCCTGGATGACGCGATGAAGAAGGCAGTACCGCTGGCGGTGGACAAGCTGACCCTCAGCATCAAGTCGCCACAATTTCAGACCGACTTGGTGGCCGCGCCCCTGGAAGGTGACCCGAAGGGTTCCGCCTCCCGTTTTGTGGCCACTGATGATCGTTTTGGCAAGGAGCAGGATTTCGAGGGCACTGTCAGCGGCGTGATCGATGGCAAGCCGTACTTGGGCGATTTCAAGGAGGAGGCCCACCCCGGCCATGATCATGGCAAAGGCAAAGGAGGCAAATAATCCCAACAGGGCGATTCCACCAGGGCCGGGCTGATTTTTCGGGCGGGGCATCGTATTCTGGGCGGATACACCCGGAACCATGGACCCCATCCGATGAACGCTCGCTTGCAAAAATGGTCTTTGGCTTTGTCAACCGTGGGTGCCCTGCTGGGCGTGTTGGCGTTCGCCAAATCCGACAATCCAGGTGGCGCAACCGTCGCCCCGCTCAAAGTGGGGGCCGCTGTGCGTTTGATCACGCCCGATCCTTTGCTGCCGGTCTCTGGTGGCATGGGCCCGCCCAGTCCGGTGAAGGAGAAGCGTGGTGATCTGACCGTGCGCGCCATGGTCCTCCAGAAGGGGGAGACCACGCTGGCGATGGTGGGCGTGGATCTTTTGGGTTTTCCCTCGGCCCTGGGGGACCGGGTGCGGGCGAAGGTGACCCGCATCCCGGCGGACCATATCCTGATCGGCGCATCGCATTCCCACAGCGCGCCCGACGCTTACGCCTTCCCCGATGGCAAGGGTGGGCACACCGCCCATCTGCCGTATTTGGACCTGGTGGTGGAAAAGGCCGCGGAGGCGATCAACTCGGCTTTTGATTCGATGGAGCCCGCCTGGCTGAAAACCGCCCAGGGCGAGGCCCAGGGGCGCATCGCCTACAACTACTACGCGCCGGACCTGTACGACCGCCGGATGGGCGTGATCCAGGCGGTGCGACCCGCCGATGGCAAACCGATCGCCACGCTGGTGAACTACGCCATCCACCCCGAGGTGCTTGGAAGCGGAGTGGGCATCTGCAGCCCTGATGCCATCGGCCCGATGTGCGAGCGGATTGAGAAGGAGGCCGGAGGGGTTGCGGTCTTCATGAATGGCGCCCAGGGCGGCATGATCACCGCCGACAATCGCAATCTGAACGATCCCAAGGATCCCCAACGCGCCTACTGGAACGACCTGCGGACCTGGGAAGAGTGCCTGCGCATTGGCAACCTCATGGCCAGCGAGGCGCTGCGCCTGATCGGCCCGGCCAAGCCCGCCAAGGAGCCCGCCGTGCATGTCTCCGCGCAGTCGGTGCGCTTTCCGGTGCAGTCGCCCCAACTGTGGGCGGTGGTGACCCAGTCGCCGCTGAAGTACCGAAAAAACCCCGACCAGTCGATCAACGCCACCATCAACCTGGTCAACCTGGGCGACACGCAGATCATCACCGCCCCGGGGGAGGCGCTGCCCAACATCGGCTTCTACCTGAAACGGAAAATGCGCGGCAAACACAATCTGGTGTTCGGCCTAACCAACGAGGCCTTCGGCTACATCCTCACCAAGGTCGATTACAACAGTTTCCCGCGGTACGACTATGTTTCCCGCGTCTCGCTGGGCGAGATGACCGGGGAGATACTCATCGAGAAGGCGCTTGAGATGGTGGCCAAGGCCCCGGCTCCCGAAAGGTGAGGCCTTTGGCCTTAGCCGGACTTTTTCCAGCGCCAGACCCGCTTCAGCCCCTCGAACCAGGCCAGGCTGAGGATGCTGGCCGCCACGCAGACGAGGTACCGGGCCGGGGCCGTGGGGGTGAAGTGGAAGAGACCTCGAAGGCCTGGGGTGAACAGCACCAAGGCGAGGAAGAATAGGGTGGCGCCGCACACTGCCCACAGGGCCGGGTTTGGCACCCGCAGCGTGGAGAACATCGAGCGGGTCCAGGAACGGTTCACGAAGATCAGGCCCAAATTCGACAGGGTGAGTGTCACGAAGCTGAGCGCGGTGGTTTCGCCCGCCGACAGGCCGCCCAGCCATCCCAGCAAGTAGACCACCAGCACACCCGTCAGCACGCTCAGTCCCTGGGCCAGGCCCAATAGCAGCGTGCCCGCCCCGAACAGGGGTGCCGCAGGGGAGCGCGGGGGACGGCGCATCAGGTCGGGGTTTTCCGGTTCGGCCTCGAAGACGATGGAGCAGGCCGGGTCGATCACCAGCTCGAGGAACAAGATGTGCACCGGCGACAGCGCCAGGGGCGCCCCGGACAGCAGCACCGGGATCAGCGACATGCCGGCGATGGGCACATGCACCGCGATGATGTAGGTCATCGCCTTGCGGAGATGGTCGTAGATGCGGCGGCCCATCCGCACCGAGCGCACGATGGAGGCGAAGTCATCGTCGAGCAGCACCAGCGATGAGGCCTCGCGCGCCACATCGGTGCCCCTGCCACCCATGGCGATGCCGATGTGCGCCGACTTCAGCGCCGGGGCGTCGTTCACCCCGTCGCCGGTCATGGCCACCACCTCGCCGTTGGCCTTCAGGGCGTTCACCAGCCGCAGCTTGTGCTCGGGAACCATGCGCGCGAAGACGGAGGCTTGCCTTGCCTTCTGAAGCAGTTCTGCCTCCGGAATCCGTTCCATTTCGGTGCCGGTGACCACAAGGTCCAAGGGGGCGATCCCCGCCTGCCGCGCGATGCTGCGGGCGGTGGAGGGGTGGTCGCCGGTGATCATCACCACGCGCATGCCGGCGCTGTGGCATTCCGCCACGGCCGAGGGCACGCTTTCGCGCAAAGGATCTTCCAAACCCACCAGCCCGAGGAATTCGAAGGTGAAATCATGCTGTTCGCCGGGCAGCCGTTCCTGGCGGTGAATCCCCTTGGCAACCCCCAGCACCCGCAGCCCTTCCTCCGCCATGCGACTCACCTGGAGGTTGAGCCCGCGGATGGTTTCGTCATCCAGGTGGCAGAGGTCGGCCACGGCCTCGGGCGCCCCCTTGGCCGCCAGCGCGAAATCGTCGCCGGTGGGCGATTTCCACACATGCGACATGGCCAGCAGGCTGGCCGACAGCGGGTATTCGCGCGCCAGTTTCCAGTCGGCGTGCAGGTGCTCGGTGTCCGCAAGGCTGCCGTTTCCCAGGTCGTGGAAAGCCTTTTCCATGGGGTCGAACGGGTCGCGCTGGCTGGCCAGGATGCCGAACTCCACAATCTCGTGGACTTCTTCCGGAAGCTCGGGCACGCCCTGCCTTGGCAGCTCTAGCACATTCTCCCCAACCACCAGCTTGCGGATGGCCATGCGGTTTTCTGTCAGCGTGCCGGTCTTGTCCACGCACAACACGGTAGCCGAACCCAGCGTCTCGATGACCGGCACACGCCGGGCCAATACTTGCATGCGCGACAGCCGCCACGCTCCCAGCGCCAGGAAAATGGTCAGCACCACCGGGAATTCCTCGGGCAACATCGCCATGGCCAGGGTGATGCCCGCCAGCACGCCCTGCAGCCAGTCACCC
>Ga0222712_10007389_pt1 | contig 10645 bp, 14 predicted proteins | sample C33_657DmetaG_FD_165043 | JGI IMG/M metagenome (GOLD analysis project Ga0222712, IMG submission 165043) | Estuarine water microbial communities from San Francisco Bay, California, United States - C33_657D | ecosystem: Environmental > Aquatic > Marine > Unclassified | place: USA: California... | reverse complement strand
TTCTCGTGGATACGATGGGGAATACCTATCTCGGTCGGCGTGTTCGGACACCACCCAGAACCCCGCGCCCAAACACCTACACGAACAGAGGACGCCGGATCACACGAAACGTCTATTTTTAATATTCTTATCACGTGGACTTTTTTATTCATAATATATAAATGTCAAGTCTAGAGAGATTGTTTCATTCGAACATCCGTATGTCTCCAGGTCGGAGCGTTAAACCAGGAGTTAACACAAAACTACCATCACGCCGGGCTGCACTGAACCGTGCGGCTCATGCACTCTCAGAACTCAGAAAAGCACAGGAAAACCATGCACGTCTCAGAAGAAATCTTCAACAAAAGGCTAGAAACATTGAAAATGCGGAGGAAAAAGCGGAGGAAAATTATGCACGGTTTAGAAGAAACCTTGAAAAAAAGGATAGAACCATTGAAAAACTTCGAAAGGAGTATTATAAACTCGTACACAGAGGAGCCGCACCGAACCGTGTGGCTTATGCACTCTCAGCAATTCAAAAAGCAAAGGAAAATCATGCACAGTTTATAGGAAACTATAATCGAAAGGCTAGAAACATTGAAAATGCAGCGAACAAAAGAGAGAAAAATTATGCACGACTTACAAGAAACCTTGAACAAAGGCCTAGAAATCTTCAGAAGGAGTATTATAAACTCGCACGCCGAGCCGCAACTTTTTCGAATGCAAACATGAGATCAGGTCCACTGAATGCATCAGAACTTGCTACATTGCGCAGTTCGGCAAACATGACCAAAGCTGTGTCAACGGGTATTCGTACCCTGCGACGCATTAATTTACCGCAGAACGTTAGGCTTAAGATTTTACACAATATCCAATTGATTTAATCATACAGTTCTGCGTCGCGTAAATCATCATACTATGTGACTTCTTGGTTTGAAGAAGTGACCTTGGATTTTTTCTCATGTTATGGATAGATGAGTTGGCTTGCACCTCAAAGAAAAAAACTAAATAACACGGTCAACCAGTATAATAAAAATTTGGCGCCATTAGGACTCCGTGTAATAAAATACGGTACAAATGGTTTCAAGATTTATTATAAAGGAAACAATAGGTCGTTTATACACGTTACTACTAGACCTAATCTGCTAACAGCAAAATTAGCCCATGGTGAAACGCATCCTAATAATAGAGGAAAGGGTATAGCAACGGCAGTTCGCACTTTTGCAACAGCATTGTTACATAATGCTGGTTATGTAAAAGTTAGACATCAAGGGGTTAATTTTCAAAATAGAAACAATGCAAGTCGAAAAAAAACAGGGAAACTACCTATTACCACATATCTCGTCAGGAAACACATCGGGTTCCGTCAGAGTAAAATGAATAATTCAAACTTTCTATCATATTGGGATCGCTCCATGTTGAAAAAATTAGAAAACGCAAAACAAACATCCAGACGTAAACTCGAAGCGCTAAGAAATTAGTTATAATATGGATCGTAATAGTCTTCGTCCCACATACCGGGAGTGTAACACGATGCATAGTACGTTGCATTTAATTCATCTTCGTAGTCTTGATAAAATTGAACCTTGCGGTCATTGTCGAACACGCGCCACGCATTCTGAATCATAGTCGCAGCCTGGTCGGGCGTCATTGTGTTTGTTCAATGGAACATATATAGCATGTTATGCTGACGACAAGACCTAATTTCGTGCCGTCAGCTTGATTGTGATTGGTCCCTTGCCTGAATTGTTCACAACCTTCATGTTGTGCTTGTTGCTGTTGTTCTTGAGGCGCCATGCTCCGCGAGGACCGTTGCGTACAATTTTGTACGTCCGACCGTTGTTCACGTTCACGGCATTGCGCTCCTCGGGCCGCCGCAACCTTTTCAGGAACCGCTGAATCACATATGATGTATGCTTCTTCTTCAACATCTTCTTTTCATTCTCGGTCAGATTCCGGGTTCCGAGATACCCTATCGTCAATCCAGGCGCGGTGACCGCCCCCGTGTATTTATTCACATTTCGGGGCGTCACCACGACTGGCCACGCCTGTTGGATTCCGGTGTGCATCGGGAAATGGAGCTTGCCCTTGACCGCCTGTGACAGGTTCTCGGCCATTTTCGTACCAAACGCAGGCAAAAGGCCCCGGGGTTGGAGAGACTTGAGGTAGGCCTCGCCGCGCCACCCTCCAATGTTGTACTGGCTCCGAATGGCTTTGATTTCGTTCGGAGTAAGCTTGCTAAAGTTGTTCGGAAGCTCGGCACGCCGTCTGAGTCTGTTTGCCGCGCGACGTTTAATCTCTTCGTGGTTCATTTATAATATTGATATATTTTAAATGAGCACGATTCACGATGCTTCAGTTTCAGGGAACACGAACCGCGTCAGGGCACTCCTGAACGCAGGAGTATCGTTAAACAGTCGTAACACAACGTTTCAGAGAACGGCACTTCATTACGCGGCAGAGTTTGGACACTTGTCGACCGTTCGGTTCCTTATAAATCGAGGCGCCGAAGTGAATGCCCGTGACGCGGAAGGTAGAACGCCGCTTATGAACGCTTCAATTGGTGGTCATTTGGGTGTGATACGGATGCTTATATCACATGGTGCCCGTCTGAATACCGGGGATTTTTTTGGAGCCACGGCGCTCATGTACGCCTCGTCGTTCGGACACCCTCGCGTCGTTCGTGAACTTATTTTGGGCGGCGCGAATACAAATATTCGAAACCAAAATAATAATCAAACTGCGCGCAACCAAGCAAGAAACAATGCTACCCGGCGCGTGTTTAATAATATAAACAGAGCGACTGCAACTGTTCAGCGAATTGCACGGTCTTCGGCACTTAGACGTCGTATGTCTCACGCTCGTCGTCGAGCTCCGGCTAGAACTGTGGCCGCGGCCGTATTTCACCCGGCGCGTGTAAACCGTATGGGTGGTGCCAATTGGCTCAATCAATTGTAGGAAAATAATCTCTTCTATTCATATGAACCGCACGAGAAACGGAATGACCCAAGCGCCTTTCAATAAAGAAGAGGAGGTGTACAGAATCAAAAGCCCTAATGTCCCAGGCGCATATTACCTCGTGAAAAAGAATTCGTTGTTGTCGTTGCTCGGCAACCCAAATATGACACGCATTCCTACTGTACGTGCCTTGAACTCATTGGTTCACGCACTGAAAAACAACAGAATGACACATGTTGGTCACCTAAGAAGTGTGCGTATAAACGTACCCATTCTGAGTTCCAACCTCAGGGGTATTCCGAACCACACTCCGAAACAAAATTACCTTCTTCAAAAATGGAACGAAAACTATGGACTCGTACCAGTCCGGGACCCATTGTACGGCGTGCCTTTGAATCTTAAACGGATAAGCCTGAACAAGATAAACAAAAAGAATCTTCGAAGTGCCCGACTCGAAAGGCGTCAAAACACCAAAAACACAAACGAATATCACAAAAATGTTGCCCAAAAAATGGTTAAAAAAATGGTTCAGAAGGTTGTTTTCGAAAACAACAACTTACCACATGTCTGGCTCAATTCAAACGGTAAGGTGATTAATACTCCCGCCAATAATAACATTATTCGGTACGGTCGTCAAGGTGGACCGGAAGTCCAACCTCACATTATCAAACATATGAATCCGCTCCTCAACAGGTATCTTCGGACCCATCCAAACTTGAAACCATATTATTATTTCAGAGTAATGTACATTAAAAAATAATCAACGTTTCGAAAAGAGGTTTCGTGTCGTCGCTTTGCGCATGAGAGACTCTGCGTGCCATACTCGACCGATGTGCCGAACTCTCTTTAGCATACGAAGGTGATTCTCCAGATGCCGAACAACATTTGCCGCCTGATTCCTCATGTAAGCTTCGTTTGGTCGACGTGACAGGTTATAATGTGTTCTTTTCCACAGCTTCAGTCCTTCTTTGACGCGCGCTATACTTTTGTTGACCGCAAATCTATTCGCAATCTCTCTTGCGCGTGAGCTCATTTATAATACCAGCCAATATTATAAATGAACAACTACGAACGTGAGATTCTTCGTAACATGCAGTTTGAGGCGTACAAGAATGCACTCCGAGAACGGGTCAACAAACGGTTCATGCTTCAGAATCTGAAAAAGATGAAAAACAAACCGGGTATACGTATTCAACTCAAGGCGAACGCAAACAAAAACAATAAAACCTTTATCAATATCGAGCCGGTGAACAATCGCTCGGTGTACATTTCGTACGGTCGGACTGCAACAAACAAACGCAAGAAAGGACTGGGACTCAACATTCGACGATTTGCGGTGAACGCGGCACGCAACACAAAGATGAATCTTTATCAACAGACAAAAAATTTGAATCGTCTTCTTGCCGACCCAAACAACATGCCCTACTCTGGTCGCATCATGGAGCGCCTCGGTGCCAAGCTCGTCAATCGCCGTCAGGTTCCTCACGCCATCGGAAAAGGTTCTGCAAACAACGCCATCTGGTTCTTCTACTCCTCCATGGGGTCGTAGCGCTCGTCGGTGTCCAGGTCGGTCTCGTGCCCGCCGCGCCACTGCTCCTCCTCGTGAATCTCAATCTCGAGCCGTTCCACCTTGGCTCGGTTCTTTTCGATGATACCGCGCATAAACTCGGCGTACTCGTGTGCAATCGGGCTCGAATCGTCAAACGGCTTATTCTCTTCGAGCATCGCATCGATCGCCGCCGACTCCTTCGCCTCTGCCCGCCTCATCGCCGCTCGAAGATTCACAAGTTCCTGTTCGTGCATCTCGATCCGGTCGTTGATCGGCAATTCAAAATAGGCGTCGACCGCCGCCGCCTCGAGGTCTCCAGGGCAGTAATCTTCGCCGGCAATTTCGTACAGTTCATCCTTGGTAACGTTCTCGTACACATAGCTGGACATGAAGTGGTACATTGACGGTGTGACGCACTCGGTCAGGTACTCCTCAAAAGTGGCATACGTCCAGATGAAAACGGGCTCCTCGTGTTCAGCCTCGCCGGGGTAACCGCACAGCATACCGCGCGCGTTGAAGGCGAGGTAAGAGTTGGGCGACATTGTCTTTGTTGATAGTTTGACCGCTGTGTTTATGTGGCGCTTCAGACACAACCCAAATTTCGAAATAAAGTTGAGCGTTGTTGTGCAACAAATGAGAACCGAAACTGAGATTCAAGAGCAATTCGAAGCCTTCAAAGACCTCATCGGCAACATGGACATTGGGACGTTCAGGACACTCGATGTCGACAGACTTGTTTCAGATTACATGTCAGGAAAACTCGAGAGAAACGAAGAAGAGGTTCCGCAGCGTGAATCGGGCGAGGTTCTCCGTGTACCCGTCTGGATCATTGTTTTGGCCGCCGGACTTTGGTGGCTGTTATAGGCGCGCACACCTGGTCGAGCGGCGGGTCGTCGAGGAACCAAAGCGCCCGAGGAACTTTACTCGGCCAAATGTACCCGTGGTGTATATACTGACCCACCTCAAAGTTGTAAAACGAAGGGTCCTTTCTGTTTAAAGAAGCCTGGTGGGACAACATCAAAGGTGCCCACCCCCACCACCACGGAAACCGTGGATTCGGACAGTGCGGCAACATACTCATCGTGTTTTTATAGCCGCGCGCAATCCATTCAGCAATCATTGCATTCGTGTACATCGCAAGGGCACATGTATGTCCTTGCCATGCAAGCGTCGCCGGATGATTTCTCCAGCCTTTTGTTATTCCGCGAAGGGCACGCCACAATTGGTACGCTTCTACGCGTTGCTTCCCCAACCGACGATAGTCCAGCGCCTTGGCACACGCGTGAATGTCATCGTACGGTACGAACGTGTTTACCATTTTGTAGTGTTGCGTCGGGTCACGGGTGGTGACGGTCCAGACAAAACACTATTTTCCGATGGCTCGCCGTCGTCCGACTGGTTGTCAATTGTGCCGTTCGCGGTCGACGTGCAAAACTCGATACGGTTGCCGATTGTGCCGTAGCCTTCCGGGATGGGCCGGGTCTGGTCAATAATTTTGATGATGGTCTCGACCGGCTGAAACCCAAACTGGGCGACACGGACGTGCGGTGTGTTATTTGTGAAAACGTATTCCCAGCCGAGCGGCTCGCCGTCCGGCGGCCAGCGCTGAAAGCTCTTGTCTTGGCACATGACGTAAAGGCTTCCGGGCGTCGGAAACAGCTCGAGGTTCGGCCGGCCGTAGTTGGATGGCGTTCGGATCAGTCCCGACTCGGAGATGCGCTCGACGACCGGCTCAAAGACGACAATGTCACCGGGTTGAGGACCCATGGTTCTTCTTGCTTGTTTCTGTCGTCACGTCTCTAAAGTGAAATTGGAATTGATATACTTGAGCTGCCGATGCAGTTTGAGTGTTAATTCATCTCATAGCGCATTAAATAAAAGCAGGTCCTTCAATCCAAAGCACAAGTGATCGTCGTGTACCTTTTGTCACTGGAGTGACTCTGTGCAGTAGATAACTTGGAAACAGAATGACAGTTCCTTTGTCCTTTTCTGGAATCATAACGTGCCCTGTGTTAATTTGAAGTTCACCGCCTTCATACTCTGACGGATCTGACAACTGACATACGAGGCTAAGTTTACGACGAGCCTTATCAGGTCCCATGTCAATGTGCCAATCGTAATAGCCCTGATCTTCAGAGTTGTACACAGTGTACTGAATATGTTCTGTAATTTCAGTCAACTTGAACTGATAAAATTCGTTATTACACCTGCCAATAAGTTCATGAAACGTTTTGTAAATGTCAAGAAACTCGTCTGTTTTTGGAAGCCAATAAATTTTGGATCGACGTTTTGAAGTGTCGATTGTGCCACTATCATCACCGATCTGTGCATCTGTGAGTTCTTTTTTGTCTAGTATCAACCGTAGATTTGCAATTGTTTCTTCAGGAACCGCCTTGATAAAACGGTAATAATTGGTTTGGTTTGGAAAAGCGTCTGCACCGAATACCAGACGATACATGGTTTGTTGAGGTTTTTGATCGTAAACATACTCTTTGTATGGACCTTCTGCATCAACATAGTGCAAAAAAACCTGAACATACTCATCACCGGTAAATGTTTGTCGCGAGTGTTCAATTTCACAACCCTTGTATAAAACGGCGTCACCTGGTTTCTGCACGACTCCTCGTTTGCCCATGTAAATGGTCCATGGGTGAGTCTGTGATAAATTCAATGTGACTGAGTATTCACAACTTGGTCGGTCCTTGTGTGGTTTGAGTTCCGCTCCATTGAAACATACTCGACAATACGAATACGATGGTTTCAATGTTTTACCAGAAAGTTCGGAAACTTTATCAAGTAATTGTCCGAGAAGGATGTTGCATACAGGGAGATTATAGTACGAATGACTATTTGGAATTTGGGCATCACCTTCATTTTTAGGACTTTTTTTGATCGCCTCTGAAATTTCTTGTGCTTCTTTTGCAGTTACGAGACCTTTAATAACTTTATAAAGACCTTTCATTGTTTCGAAAAAGATTTATATCTTTAAGGGTAACTTATAATTACTGCCCCAGTGTAACCGTACCCACCATAACTACCACCTCCACCCGTAGTACCTCCACCCCCTGCACCATATTCTGTACCATTCGTTGCTACACCACCTGGATTCGTAATTGTACCTCCTGAACCGCCACCGCCCACTGGAAAGAAAGTACCTTGTGCGCCTGCTGATCCGCCACCTGAACAATAAAAAGGTGATATTGGTTTTCCAGGAGGAATTGTTATGAGTAAACCGGGACCACCACGAGCAAGAGGACCAGGATTTGCGGTACCCCCTGCACCTGCTCCACCGCCTGTAGTTGTACTATAAGTTATTCCGGGTCCAGTTACAGATGCCATTTGAGGGCTCGATCCTGAATTTCCACCTTTTGAACTTGGTTTCAACCCACCACCACCACCGGTTGAACTTATTGAACCCGTTGGCCATGTTACTGAACTAGTTCCGCCTGTTCCACCAGGTCCAGTATATCCGGACATCGCCCCTCCACCGACCCTAATAGTATACACTGTACCGCTTGTAACTGGAAATGATGTAGTCTGATAAACACCACCGCCACCGCCGCCGCCGCCCGGAGCGGTTGTTGGACCAGCATTTGCTCCGGCCCCGCCTCCACCTATTACAATAAGTGTTATATTTCCGGTAAAAGTTGCTGTCCATGTACTCGCGGGGGATATAGTTCCAGGGCTACCTGACGGACCCGAAACAACAGGGTTTGTGTAAACATAGAAAAAAGGAGGTGTGGTAGTAAATGTTCTTCCGTGTAAAATATTCACAGGGAACGTTGCACCTGGTGTTGTCGGAATGGGGTTCGCAGTTGGTGTATAAATAGTCGTCGGGAAACGATAGTTTAAATTCATAGGTGATGGTGTCGTGAGTCCGAATTCAGAGTTGACTTGTGAAAATGAGATGGTCGTCGTTGAAGGATATGTTCCTGGTGTAGGCATTATTCGCAATCTATTGAATCTGGATAAATTATTTTGAGTTCTTCGTAAATTGTATCACGTGAAATATCTTGCACGTTCAATGAAAGAGGTGCTGTAATGTTTGTACCATTTTCTTTTGATGGGTCCTTGTAAACTCTATACGTTGTGCTCACTGGTTGCCTCCACGACAGGCTCAGCGACCGGCTCAGCGACCACCTGAGCATCCTCGGAGCCCGGATAGACATCCTTGAGTGCAGTGTAGAGTATGGTATAAACTCCGACGGAAATGTCACTGACCTGTACATACAAAGGAATCCGGATGTTTGTGTCTGGCTGCTTCGTATCATCCTTGTAGACTTTGTAGTGTGTGTTGACGGCGTACTGACCGTTCCTCGGACACGTATAGATAACCTCTCCCGAAAAACTCATGTACACATTGCTGATCGTAATACCCATCGGCAAATTTGCTTCTGGCACAAGGATACCCATTTTGTTACTTTTGCTCCAGAAGTTTTATTCTTTCTTCAAGCGACCTGAGGGACTCCTCGAGTGATTCACGCATCAGACGTTCCTCCTTGAGTGCCTCTATGAGCAAAGGAACGAGACGTTCGTACTGAACCGTCATGTAGTCCTCCCCGGACTTGCTCTTTTCGCCATCTGCGTCGAACGGCGCCATGCGCACAACCTCCGGTTGAACCTTTTGGACCTGCTGGGCCGAAATACCTACATACTGTCGTTTGTCCGTGAATCCAAAGGATCGCGCGAGATCGTTGTGAGTATATGTGAACGTGTCCAAAGTGCACACCTTGTCGAGAGCGTCTGTAATTGGACCCGTCTTGGTCTTGAGACGCTCGTCCGACGTGAAGGCTGTAATATCACCTGAAGACCCTATTGCACCAGAAACGTTAAGTTTATAGGTTGAATTTGGAATATTTCCGAGACCAACGTTGCCATTATTAGCATCGATATTCACTAAAGTAGAATCAACTGTGTCTCTCTTTGTACCAATCTGAATCAAGTCTGCGCCGTTTCCGGCCTGATATCCGTTATATTGGAACCAACATCCCCACCTGTCGCCCGCTTCTCCTTCATAACAGCCTACTCTAGCAACACCTTCATTGCCAGCGCACACTCGAATTTCACCACCCAAGTTTCCATTGGGTGCATATTTATAGACATGCAGTCGTGCTTGTGGGTCCGTCGTTCCGATACCGACATTTTGAGCAGAATTAATCAGCATAGCCAATGAGGGATTGGCATTCGTGGCATCAGTGCCATGAGTATAGAATTTCAAAATAGAATAATAATTTGATGCGATGTTATACTCGCTTTCTATGAGTGAACAATAATCCAAGTTAGAACTAGACAGTGAAGGCCCGAGGATTAAACGCGCCCTGCTCCCGTTTCCTGTAATTTTTACGTCTCCGACAGTAATATAGGATACTACTGCCGCTCGAACAGTTGATGAATTGACGCCCGGGTCAACGGATGCTGTAAATGACGGTGTAAATGCCGAACCTTGTGTTGTTTCTACACGAAGACCGTGTTGAGTGTATGTAAGGAGATACACACGTACATAATACTTATTTCGGTCTGTTCCAAGTTGTACAAACTTTACAGCCGAGACGCACGGAGTTGCAGAACCCTCGTGTTTCCAAAACCCTCCACAATTTGCAACGCCCGTGGATGAATTATCCATAATAGTCGCGTAAATGGTCGTAACTCCTCCCCATTCTTCTCCTGTTGAAAGACCATAATATCCATTGCCTCCAAACAATTCTAAACGAAGGCGTTGTCCGACATTACCACCGGTACCCACACTTGCGTCCCATAGACCGATCTGATACCATCCGGCAGTAGCCGTATTATAAACTGTAATATTACGTGTTATTTGACTTCCATATACGTCAAGTGTGTTAATTGGAGTTGTCGTCCCGACACCGAGTTCTGAATTTACAGAATCCCAAACCAGTGTAGATGCTGCCGCTGCGACAGCCGACGACGACAAATAAACAATCGAGCCCGGATTTCCAGTGGGTGCCGGACCCGTCGCGCCTGTAAAACCGGTCGCTCCGGTCGCTCCGGTCGCGCCTGTAAAACCGGTCGCTCCGGTCGCACCTGTAAAACCGGTCGCTCCGGTCGCGCCTGTAAAACCGGTCGCTCCGGTCGCGCCTGTAAAACCGGTCGCTCCGGTCGCGCCTGTAAAACCGGTCGCTCCGGTCGCGCCTGTAAAAC
>Ga0222712_10007388_pt1 | contig 10649 bp, 12 predicted proteins | sample C33_657DmetaG_FD_165043 | JGI IMG/M metagenome (GOLD analysis project Ga0222712, IMG submission 165043) | Estuarine water microbial communities from San Francisco Bay, California, United States - C33_657D | ecosystem: Environmental > Aquatic > Marine > Unclassified | place: USA: California... | reverse complement strand
TGACCAAGAAGCGTTGGGGCCGCATCATCAGCATCTCCTCCGTCACCGGCGTGCAGGGCAACGCGGGGCAGGCCAACTACGCCGCCGCCAAGGCCGGCCTCCATGGCCTCACCATGACGCTCGCCCGCGAGCTCTCCGGCCGCTCCATCACCGCCAACGCCGTCGCCCCTGGCTTCATCACCACCGACATGACCGGTGAGCTTTCTGAAGAGGTGAAGCAGAAGATCCTGAGCGTCATCCCTCTGGGACGATTTGGCTCAGTCAACGACATCGCCGCCATGGTCGATTATCTGGCCTCCGAAGAAGGGGGCTACATCACCGGTCAGGTCTTTTCGGTTGACGGAGGAATGGCTATCTGACACCCCAAAACCTAACAAAACACCCTTTTATTATGCCCGAAAACATCGAACAGCGCGTCAAGGACATCATCGTCAAGCAACTCTCCGTCACCCCCGACCAGCTGACCCCCACGGCCAGCTTCCAGGGCGACCTGAAGGCTGACTCCCTTGACCTCGTCGAGATCATCATGGCTTTCGAAGACGAGTTCGGCATCACGATCCCGGAAGACAAGGCTGCCGGTATCAAGACCCTTGGTGATGCGATCGAGCACATCAAGGTCCACGCCACTAAGTAATCAGACCGGGCTTTCCTCGTAGGCCCGCCCCTTTGAGCTCCGACCGCAAATCTCGCCGGGTAGTCGTCACGGGCATCGGCTCGCTGACGGCTCTCGGTCACGACAACGCGACCTTCTGGGACGCCCTCATCAAGGGACGTTCCGGGATTTCGCGCGTCACCCGCTTCGACCCGACCGACTTCCCGTCCAAGGTCGGCGCCGAAGTCCGTGATTTCGATCCGTCCAAGTACATGGACGGCAAGGAAGCCAAGCGCAACGACCGCTACACCCAGTACGCCGTCGCCGCCTCCCGCCTCGCGATCCAGGACGCCAACGTCGACGTCACCAAGATCGATTCCGAACGCTTCGGCGTGATCATCGGCTCCGGTATCGGCGGCATGGAGACCATCGAGAACCAGGCTCGAGTGCTCATCGAACGCGGCCCGTCCCGCGTGTCTCCCTTCACGATCCCGTCGCTCATCGCCAACATCGCCTCCGGCGTCGTGGCCATCGAGTTCCAGGCGAAGTCCGTCAATTTCGGCGTCGTCTCGGCCTGCGCCTCCGGCTCCCACGCTCTCGGCGAAGCCCTTCGCCACATCCGCGACGGCCACGCCGACATCATGCTTTCCGGCGGCTCCGAAGCCGCCATCACGCGCCTCGGCTACGCCGGCTTCTGCAACATGAAGGCGATGTCGACCGACTTCAACGACACGCCCGAGAAGGCGTCCCGTCCGTTCGACAAGCTGCGTGACGGTTTCATCATGGGCGAAGGCGCCGGTGTCCTCGTCATCGAATCCCTTGAGCACGCCCAAGCCCGCGGTGCTCGCATCTACTGCGAACTCGCCGGCTACGGAGCCACCTGCGACGCCTACCATATCACCGGTCAGGACCAGGAAGGGAAGGGCCTCGCGCTCTGCCTCAACCGCGCCCTCGCCGAGGCCGGCATCGAGAAGTCCGAAGTGGGCTACATCAACGCCCACGGCACCTCGACCCCGATCAACGACCGTTGCGAGACCCTCGCGATCAAGCGCTGCTTCGGTGACCTCGCCCCCAAGATCTCGATCTCCTCGACCAAGTCGATGACCGGTCACCTCCTAGGTGCCGCCGGTGGCGTCGAGGCGGCCGCCTGCGTCATGGCCATCCATACGGGCATGATTCCGCCGACGATCAATTACGAGAACCCGGATCCCGATTGCGACCTCGACTACACGCCGAACGTCGCGAAGGCCCGCAAGGTGGACGTCGCGATCTCGAACAACCTCGGCTTCGGCGGACATAACGCCTCGCTGATCTTCAAGCGTCTCTGAGGTTTCGGCGGTCCGCGGTGCAACCTTTTGCCTCGCGATGGGGTATAAGGGAAATAGAACTATGCCGTCCCCCATGGCCCCTCGTCACCTCCTGCTCGCCTTCGGCTCCCTGCTCGCCGTTTCCTTGGCTGCCCAGGTCCCGACGCCGGTCCCGGCCCCTCCGCCCACCGTCACGGCCCGCATCTCGGTCTCCCATCTGGATCCGAAGACCGGAAAGTCCGATGTCCTGACGGCTCCTTCGGTCTCCGTCATTTCCGGCACCGAAGCACGTGTCTCCGTCGGCGGCCGCCCCGACCCTAAGGACCCCAAGGGCAAGCCGGAGAGTTCGATGGAGCTCGTCATGACTCCCACCGCCCAGCCCGACGGGACCATCAGTATCTCCCTGCGGGTGGCGATCAGCAACAAGCCGGAAGCAGCCGACCCCAAGGCGGAGAGGCGCGAACGCAAGCGTGAGTCGAAAGCCCATGACGGAACGCTGACCTTTTATTCGGTCTTGGCGAAGGACGGGCTTTTCTCGATCCAGGACAGCAAGGGCGGCCGCCGCTGGTACAAGCTCGGCGCTACCGTCGAAGGCTGGACCTTGCTGTCCTACGAGCAGGAGAAAGAACAGCTGGTCGTCGGCCAAGGCGCCACGCATCAGGAGCTGAGGCTTTATAAGTCCGCCATCGAGGCCTCGGCCAGCGAGCTCAGCACCGTCGTCACCGTCCGCCCCGGCGAGATCGCCAAGGTGCCCGGCGTCGGCGGCCTGGAGGTCACCGTCAGCGCTACGGTCTCCGCCACGCCTGTGGCCGTCCCGGCCGCCCGCTAAGCCATGTTACGCGCGACGTTGCTCCCGCTTTTGGTGCTGACGGCCTTCGCGGCCGAAGAGCCCGTGCCGACGCATCTGAAGGTGAAGGCTTCGTTCACCCGGCTCGATAAGGATGGTAAGCCGGAAATCTACGCCGAACCCACGGTCATCACCGTCGATGGCAAGCAGACCACCATTCGCGTCGGTTCGGCCGAAGAAGGGGTCGTCTTCACGGTGACTCCGAAGGTCAATAAGGACGGTACGCTGACATTGGATGCGGACCTGGAATCCCGCGAGGCTCCGCCCGCGGTATCGTCCGTGCCTGCGGTGACGCCTGCCGTCCCGACCCAGCCCCCGCGCGCCAAGAGCAACCTGCCTTTTTTCCATGGGGTGCTGACGAAGGATAAACTGTTCTCGATCGAGGATGCCGCGGGCAAGCGCCAGTGGGTCCCATTGGGCCGTCGCATCGACGGATGGACGCTGCGATCGTACGATGAGAAGCGCGAGGCGCTGACGTTGAGCCGCCTCGGACAGTCCGTCGAACTGGTGCTCCACAAAGCGGTCATCCTGGACGCTCCAGCACCTTTGGTGGCGGTCTCCCGCGCCAAGACCACGGTGACCTTGCAGCCAGGTCAGCCGGCGTTGATCGGCGGCGCCAATGGCCGGAAAATCTCGCTCGAGGCCGAGATCCTCGATGTCACGAAGTGACGGCTTAGGCCACGTCCAAGTGGCCGACCTTCACGAGGATCGTCGCGCCTTCCGCACCGGTGAAGGGCCGATGGTTGCTCATATGCGGGCTGCGGATCCAAGTGCCGGCCGGGTAGCTGCCGTGCTCGTCGCGGAAGACACCCTCGAGGACGAGGATCTCCTCGCCGCCGACATGGGTATGCGGATTGAAGCGGGTCTCGGGCGCCCAGCGGACCAAGGCGGTGTGCTTGGTGAGGCCTTGGTGCAACGAGGTGACCTTGAGTCCTGGTACCATGCCCTGACGCCAGTCGAGGGAGTCGCCGCCCAGCGCATAAGAGTCCGTTTCCGGCTCCGTCGGGGCACGTTCGTTGAGGTAGACCATGCTGGCATCCGTTGACGTGAACGTCGCGGGAACGCCCGGCGCCAGACGCACGTAGGAAGCCGGGCCGAGGGTTTCGCCGTTGAGGCTCACATGGCCGCGCACGACGAGCACTTCGAGCAACTTGCCTCCGTCATGCGTCATCGACTCGCCGGATTTCAGCGAACGAAGGGTGATGCGGCTCTCGTTCGGCGCGATACGCCGCTCCAGCGGACGATCCCCCTCTTGGCCTGAGTACAGGTCGGTTGCGTCGACGACGACGCGGAGGGAATGGTCAGAGTGGAGGGTCATGTCGAAATGGGCGGGTTGTTTTAGTCGGCGAGCGCCTTGCGCCACTCGACAATCTCGCTGGCGAGTCCGTGGGTCCGCAGGCCGGCTTCGATCTCCGCGTGCGTGGGTTCGGTGACGATGTGCTTGGGGTCGCCGAGAAGGTCTGGTCGCGAGTGACGCGTGACCGCCCAGGCCGCCCAAGCGCGCCATTTCTTGAGGTCCGCTCGTTCCCCGCGCACGCGGTCGGCGAGGTGCTGGTAATGCACGCGGGCATTGCCAGCGAAGTTCTCGCTGGGCTGCTTCACCATCCAGCCGATGGCGCGATAGGGCACGGGGTATTCAATCAGGGCGACGTCGCCTTCAGGTGCGTCGCAATAAAGCGCCCGGTCGACGGCGAGAAGCGCGCGGGCAGGCAGGTCGTCCAGCCAGAGCTGCTGACCGTATTCCAGACAGAGGCGATAGAGTTCCGGCCCCTGGTCGTCCCGCAAGGCGTTGAGGTCGCGCCAGGAGAGCGGGCGACCGCAGGACGGCAAAAAAGGGCAGGGCGAAGGCACGCGGCTCAGGGCTTGGCGTACGGATTGGTCTGCTTCTCGACGCCGACCGAAGTCTGGCCGCCGTGGCCGGGCAGGAGGACGACATCGTCCGGCAAGGTGTAGATGCGGGTGCGGATCGAGGCCAGGAGCTGGTTCCAGTCGCCGTTGGGGAGGTCGGTGCGGCCGACGGAGCCCTTGAAGATGGCGTCACCGGTGAAGGCGATCTTCTGGTCGGCGGCGTAGAAGAGGATACTGCCGGGGCAGTGGCCGGGGACGTGGCGGATCTCGAACTTGAAGCCGCAGGCTTCCACGACGTCTCCGTCGTCCACCCATCGGTCCACCTTCACCGAGCGGAAGTCATCGTCGGAGAGCGATGGGATCATCGACTGGTAGCGGTTCCGGTAGGCTTCGATATTCTCGATAAGCTGTTGGTCGTCCTTGTGCGCGATCACCTTGGCGCCGGCATCGGCGAAGTGGCGCCCGTCGCACATGTGGTCCCAGTGGCCGTGCGTGATGAGCAGGTGCGTCAGGTTGAGGCCTTGCTTCTTGATCTCGGCCAGCAGGAGCGGGCCGGCATCCTTGGGGGCGTCGACCACGCAGCAGTCCTTGCCGTTCTCGGCGACGATCAGGTAGGCGTTGGTCTCGAAAGGCCCGAGCGGGGCGGCGGCGATCTTCATGGAATCAGGCTCCGAAGGCTTGGCGCAGGGCGGCCTCTACGTTGTCGGGCGGCCTCACGGCCTTGAACTCGCGGTTGACGAAGGCGTGGTGGGTGAAGCCTTCGACGAGCAGCTCGCCGTCGCGTTCGACTTTGTAGCTCAGCTTCAGGCGTGCCTTGGGCTTTTCGGCCAAGGTCACCGTGATACGCACACGGTCGTCGAAACGAGAAGGGCGATGGTAGGTCAGCCCTGTCTCAAGGACCGGCAGCAGAAAGCCCTCCTGTTCGAGCTGACGATAAGGGGTGCCGAGCTGGTCGAGCAGGGCGACGCGGGCCATCTCGAACCAAGGCAGGTAGTTTCCGTGGTAGGTGACGCCCATCGCATCGGTCTCGGCGAAGCGGACGCGGGTCTCGACGGTGGCCTGAAGCATGGGCTTGTTTTGGCGTCCCCCGGCGATTTTCCAACGCCAAACGACGCGCCGGAGGCTTCTCCTTGCCCCGGCGGGCTTCCTTCGCTGATGTCAGGGCATGGGTCAGCGCGAACGTTTCGTCATCTTCCTGGTCGGCGCCTTGCTGGGCATCATGCTTCTGCTTGGCGGCAAGTCCTGCGGCAGCGAGAAGAAGAACCAGCTCCGGGCGGTGCGTTCTTCCCTGAGCATGGCCCCGATGATGTACGACTTCGCGGTGATGAAGAAGGGTTTCTTCGGGAAGTATGTCCTGTTCGAGCGGGTCGCCGGCAGCAAGGACGGCGGCAATGTTCGCACGCTCGTCACCGGCGGCACCCGCCGCTACTCTCCCGAAGGCAAGGAACTGCCCGAGGAGCACATCCTGATCAAGGAATCCTACGCTCCGGGCGTCGCCTTGGCCGAGGCCGGTCCGGTGTCGTCCTATGAGTTTGCCTTCGCCGATCGTATCGCGATCAAGCTCAAGCCCGGCCATCAGGCCGCTGAGGTCAGACTACAGTCCGGTGACGTCGCCGCCGCCTGGCCTGGCCATGAGGAAGTCCTCGTCCGTCTCGATGCGTGGCGCAAGCTGCCCGGCGGCGCCCCGTGGGGCCAGCTCGAGACCCTGGTCCGTGAATTGAACGGCCATCCTGCCGTGGGCGAGGCCCGCTTGGTCCGAATCGACTGGCAGGCCGAAGCGGACCTGATTAGGGCTAATTCACCCAAATGAGCACGACGCTGCAGCGCGAGGGTGGTCTGACCGTGGCGCTGAGCTTGGCGGTCAACGTCCTTTTGGCCGGCGCAAAGCTGAGCGTGGGCATCGTCGCCTCTTCGCAGGCGCTGGTCGCCGACGGTATCCACTCGCTCGTGGATATCGCGTCCGACATCGCGGCCATCATCGGGCTGAAGTTCGCCCATCTGCCCAAGGATGACGATCACCCTTACGGGCATCACCGTTTCTCGACCTTGGCGACGATGCTCATCTCGTCGTTGGTGCTCCTCTTCTGCCTGGGGCTTGCTTGGCAGTCGTTGTCCGCGCTCGTCAGCGGTGCGGATACCGCCGCACCCGGCATCGCGGCTGCGTGGGTCGCCGGCGCGGCTCTCTTGATCAAGGAAGGTTTTTATCAATACGCCCGCCGTCAGGCCGAACGCCTCGGATCTCGCCTCCTGATGGCGAATGCCACCGACCACCGAGCCGACGCCATCGCTTCGCTGCTCGCACTCGTCGCGGTCGTCGTCGCGAACGTTAATCCCGAATGGAAGGCCCTGGATAAGGTCGTCGGCCTCGTGCTCGCCGGCTGGCTGGGTTCCGAGGGCATCAAGCTCTTCAAAGGGGCCTGCGAGGACCTTCTCGACACCGCTCCGGCCGCCCATGTGTTGCACGATCTCAGCGAGCACATCCTGGCCGCCCCTGGTGCCAAAGGCTTCCATGCTTTCCGCGCCCGACGCCTAGGCGACCGCTTCGAGGTCGATTTCCATCTGCAGGTCGCCGAAGGCGCCACGGTCGCCGAGGGGCATGCCATCGCCGGCCGGATCAAGTCAGACATCCTGCGTTCCCATCCTGAGGTGATTTCGGTGCTGGTGCACGTCGAGCCGGACATGCCAGAGCACCGTAAGCAGGACGGACATCACGGCTTCAACGCCTGACGCGGATTGCCTTCTGCGGCTGGTAAGCTTGGATAAGGCCATGAGCCTGCCCCGTCTCTGCCTTGCGTTGCTGGTCGCGGTCTCGTCCCTGGTCGCCGCCCAGCCCCGGAACGTCGTCTTCATCTTCGCCGACGACCAGCGGGCCGACACCATCGCGGCGCTGGGAAATCCGGTCATCAAGACCCCGAACCTTGATCGCCTCGTGAAGCGAGGTGTCGCCTTCACCCGCGCCTACATGCAGGGCGGCAACCAAGGCGCCACGTGCGTGCCTTCTCGCGCCATGCTCCTGTCCGGCCGCTCGCTCGCTCAGATCGACGAGAAGCTGTTGAAGCACGCTACCTGGCCCCGCGCCTTCGGTGAAGCCGGCTATGCGACCTTCGCGGCCGGGAAATGGCATAACGGTCCGCCTTCGATCCCGAAGTCCTTCCAGCAGGCCAAGGCGCTTTTCGTGGGCGGCATGGCCGATCCGATGAAGGCCCCGACCAGCGACATGCTGCCGACGGGGAAGCTGACCCCGGCGAAGATCTCCCCGAAGCACCTCTGCGAAGAGGCCACGGATGAGACGTTGGCGTTCCTGAAATCGCAGGACGGCAAGAAGCCTTTCTTCTCCTATCTCGCCTTCGATGGCCCGCATGACCCGCACATCGTGCCCGACGGCTTCCCGGTGAAGTACGACATCGCCTCGATCCCGCTCCCGCCGAACTTCCTGCCGCAGCATCCGTTCGACAACGGAGAGATGGTGGTCCGTGACGAACAGCTCCTGAGGTGGCCGCGCCCCGAGGCCGACGTGAAGGCGATGCTGGCTGAGTACTATCGTTATATCAGTTTCCTTGATCTGCAGGTGGGCCGGATCCTCGACGCCGTGGATGCGTCGCCGTTCGCCGCCCATACGATCATCGTCTACGCCGCCGACTCGGGCGTGGCCCGCGGTTCGCACGGGCTCATCGGTAAGCAGAACTTGTACGAGCACTCCATGCGCGTGCCGCTGGTCGTCGCCGGCCCCGGCATCGCGGCGGATAAGCGCAGCGACGCGATGTGCTACCTCTTCGACGTCATGCCGACCTTGGGCAAGCTCTGCGGCATCGCCGCGCCGAAGGATTCCCAAGGCCGGGAGTTCTCGGCCGTGCTCAAGGACCCGAGCCAGACCGGCCGGCCGTTCCTGATGTTCGGCTATAAGTCCGTCCAGAAGGCGCTCCATGACGGACGTTGGAAGCTGATCCGCTATCCGCATGTGGACCGCACGCAGCTCTTCGACTTGCAGTCCGACCCTTATGAGACCAAGGACCTTTCCGGTGACCCGGCTCAAGCGGAGCGTATCAAGGCCATGCTCGCCAAGCTGGGAGCCGAGATGACGGCCGACGGAGACAGCGACCCGATCACCGCGGCGAAGATCCTGCCTGCCGAGTGGAAGGCTCCGGCCAAGCTGCCCAAGCCTCGCCAGAAGGGATTCTAGGCGGCAAAAAGGGCAGGGCCAGTCATCTGGCCCTGCCCTTGTTCCGTCCCTTTCTTTCGGCTTACGCGGGAAGAAGGTAGGACTTCCGCCCGAACTTCTTGGCCAGCCACTCCTTGAGCTCGAGGAAGTCCTTCGGCGGCTCGACGGTGATCGTGAGCGGTTTTCCGGTCTGCGGGTGGGTCAGGGTCAGCTTATGGGCGTGGAGCATCACGCGAGGCATGGGCCAGCCGGTATAGCTCGGGACATCGAATTTACCGTAGGTACGGTCGCCCAGGATCGGGTGCGTGATGTGAGCGAGGTGGACGCGGATCTGGTGGGTCCGTCCCGTGTGCGGGAAGGCGCGGACGAGGGCGGCTTCGACGCCGTACTTTTCTTCCACGCGCCAATCGGTGATGGCTTCGCGACCGTCTTCGCGGACAGCCATGCGCACGCGGACGGTACGGTGGCGGTCGATGCTGGCATTGATGACGCCGGAGAGCAGGCGAGGCGCTTTGTCGACGAGCGCCAGATATTCCTTCTTCGCGGTGCGTTCGGCGAACTGCGCGACGAGCGCGTGGTAGGCCTTGTCGGTCTTCGCGAGCACGATGACGCCGGAAGTTTCACGGTCGAGGCGATGGACGACGCCTGGGCGAGGGGCGCCGCCGGCCGGGGCGAGCTTGCCCTTGGTGTGATGCAGGAGGCCGTGGACGATCGAGACCTCGTCGGAACCTTGGACCGGGTGCGTAAGCAGGCCGGCGGGTTTGTTGACGGCGATGATGTGCGCGTCTTCGAAGAGGACCTCGAGGGCCATCTTCACCGGGCGGGCCGTGGGCTCGCCGGGGGAGGGCAGGGCGACCTCGATGGCGTCGCCGGGGTTGAGCAGCGTGCGGCAATTCGCCGTCTGGCCGTTGACCTTCACCATGCCGAGGTCGAGGGCCTTCTGCACGCGGGATCGGCTGACGCCGTCGAGGAGCGTGGCGATGATCTTGTCGGCGCGGGCGGGTTCGAACTCGCTCGGGATGCGCGTCTTGACGATCTCGTCCGGACGAAGCTCTTCGATCGGGGCCTTGGCGGGACGCGCCGCGTAGGGCACGTGCGGGGCGGGCTTGTCCTTGCGCTTGAGAGCCTTGGCCGTGCGGGCCTGCGGGCGGGAGCCGAGACGCTTGGGCTGGGCCTTCTTCGGCTTTTTTTGGTTGGCCATGTTATTTGGCCTTACCGAGGAGGTATGCGGGATTCAATTTTTGGAGGGGCTTGGGAAGGAAAAGGCCGTCTTTGCGGATCGTCTGACCGTCGAAACGGATCTCACCGCCGCCATATTCGGGGCGCTGGATGCAGACCATGTCCCAGTGGATGGACGAGTGGTTGCCGTTGTCGGTGGTCTCGTAGCACTTGCCGGGCGTGAAGTGGAAGGACCCCGCGATCTTCTCGTCGAACAGGATGTCCTGCATCGGGTTGAGGATGTGCGGATTGAAGCCGATCGCGAACTCGCCGATGAAGCGGGCGCCGCCGTCGGTATCGAGGATCTCGTTCAGGCGCTTGGTATTGTTCGAGGTGGCCTCGACGATCTTGCCCTTGCGGAAGACCAGGCGGATGTTCTCGAACGAGACGCCCTGGTAGATGGTCGCGCAGTTGTACTGCAGCACGCCGTTGACGGAGTCCTTGATCGGGGCGGTGAAGACCTCGCCGTCGGGGATGTTGTATTCGCCGCCGCAGGGGATGGCGTTCATGCCCTTGATGTTGAATTTCAGGTCGGTGCCGGGTCCGACGATATGGACCTCGTCGGTCTTCATCATCGCCTGCTTGAGGGCTTCCATGCCCGGGATCATGCGGGAGTAGTCGAGCGTGCAGACGCGGAAGTAGAAGTCGGCGAAGGCTTCGGTGCTCATCTTGGCCTGC
>Ga0222712_10007387_pt1 | contig 10650 bp, 6 predicted proteins | sample C33_657DmetaG_FD_165043 | JGI IMG/M metagenome (GOLD analysis project Ga0222712, IMG submission 165043) | Estuarine water microbial communities from San Francisco Bay, California, United States - C33_657D | ecosystem: Environmental > Aquatic > Marine > Unclassified | place: USA: California... | reverse complement strand
ACTATTAGGTATCATCTAAAGAATGATTTTTTTGAAAGTACGGATTATGAAATTATTTACAATGTTGTGAATAACCCAACATCACCCACCATCACCCGTGAAGGAAACACCACTTTGATTTCTTCTACTCCAACAGGTAACCAATGGTATCTGGATGGAAGCATCATTAAAGGGGAAGTAGGCCAAAAAATAAATGCAACCGTTAATGGTTTGTATAGTGTTAAATACACAGATGCCAATGGATGTTTGTCAGAGAATTCTGCCAGTCTATATGGATTGATTACAGCTACGAGTCTAAATGACAATAAAGTCATCATCTCGCCAAACCCATTTGATCAGTCGATCAAAATTGAATTTCCTATTGATTTTGGTCCAATGGTTTCCGCTAAGATTCATGATGTCAAGGGTGTAGTCGTTTGGGAAAAAGAATCGGTCAGAGATTCAGAGATAGTTGATCTATCAAGTCTTTCCGTGGGGAATTATGTGTTGAACCTGACTTCTCAAACCAATGGTCTAGTGAGTGTGGTGAAGATTAGTAAGCAGGGTAGGTGATGGTTTGAATTAGTGGGGGTTCTGATATTCAAGACTTTGGTCAAACGATTATTGACCGTTAAATAAATACATTACATCCTAACATTTAAATCAGTTAATTTAGTTTGAAACTACATGTAATCCTATGTTCAACCGCACCCTATTAATCTTATCTTTCATTTGTTTGATTTCTTGTACTAAAGAGATTATCCAACAAAAACTGACAGTCTCTGTGACACCTGCCAATGGGGGATCAATTTCTCCTCCATCTAATTCATACGAAAAAGGATCTAATGTTTCCTTGGTGGCAACGCCTAGTGGTGAATATCTTTTTAAACAATGGCAAGGAAGTATATCGGGAACGAGTAATCCTACTTCCATTACGATGGATGCTGATAAAAGTGTGACAGGAGTTTTTGAGAAAAGACAATATCCTTTGACTTTAACTATTGAGGGAAGTGGAACGGTAAAAGAGGAAGTGATTGCGATCGCACCACAGGCGCTATATCCATCAGGGACAACTGTGAGGTTGACTGCTCAGCCTGCTGACAAGTTCCTATTTGGCGGTTGGTCTGGAGATTTAACGAGCACCGCAAATCCCTTAGATTTAAAGATTGATAAGGTGATAAATTTAAAAATCACATTTAATAAGAACCCCGATGCAGAACAGGTAATTTTAAAATCATTTGACTATGATATTGATTTTTCTGGGATTTATTTTGGACCAAATGGTCTTGCAGGAAAAATTGATGAAAATGTGAGTCAAACTATACTTTATACAACGAAAGATGGTTTAGAACATATAATCACTAATCCTGCGGATACGAAAACAACTCCACCGCTACATTTTATTCTAAAAAATGGAAGTTGGATATTTGAAAATAAATATCCTGAGGCTGCCATGGACGGATTTAGGAATTATGATCCTATTGATAATAATGGTACTTACGTGATAGCCAATCATGGAAATGAAGCATTGAATCCTAGACCATTTGGTGATGTTTTTGTGGTAAAGACTGCTGGAGAAAAATTGAGTTGGACAAAAGTATCAGAAGGTAAAAGTTTTTATCACAGTGCTGCTGGCGGAGACTTAGATGGTGATGGTCTGTTTGATATTTCAGGGATTCATATGGGAACTTACACAAATTGGGGAGAAGGACCGCATTTGTACAAACAAGTTTCTTCGGGTGCATTTAATCAAACTAGAGGTTATTTAGATACAACGGGTTTTGTTGGAAAAAATTTAGGTACTGGTGCAACACTAATTTCTGATGTGTTGGGTGATTCAAGAAATGAATTAATTATAGCAGAATATGGTTTTAACACGACTTTCAATAAAAACTTTAGCGAACGTTATGGTCTATCCTTTTTTAATCATGATAAAGCATCCGGAAGACTTAAATACATCCGTGGATTACAAGCACTCGGTGTTTACTCAAATCCTGATAGAGGTACCACTTCAATAAAAACAGCCGACATTGATAAAGACGGAGATAAAGATATTTTAGTAGCTGTAGAGGGAAGTGACGAAGTAAATGCAGTTCAAATTTTCACAAATGATGGGAAAGGGAATTTTTCACCTGGTCAAATAATTAGTTTTAAATTTAGTGATTTCCAATTTAGAGAGTTTGAGTTAACTGACATAAATCAAGATGGTTATGTAGATATATTATTTCATTCATTTCATAATGGTAAACTTTTTAGAATAGATCCTAATAATATTTTCTTAGGAGTAAAACTTCAAAATAATATTTGGGTAAATAATAAAGGAACCTTTGAAAAATATTCGAAAGAAATAAATATCCCAAACATAAGGCCGGGCTTTCTAAAAGGTTTTTTTATTAACGGGAAAGTTAAATTTGTTGGATTTGGCGAGCCTTCGAATAGAAACTATACATTTTCTAACAAATTCAAACTCTACGAAATCGTCTTGAATTTATTCTAATTCATATGAATTAAAAACTTTCTAAAACCTCACATTCAATCACTTTCAAATTACTTGATACTATATTAATCCTATGTTCAACCGGAGCCTATTAATCTTATCTTTCATCTGTTTGATTTCTTGCACAAAAGAGATTATCCAACAAAAATTAACTGTTTCTGTTACACCAGCCAATGGAGGATCAGTTTCTCCGCCATCCAATTCATATGAAAAGGGATCTAATGTATCCTTGGTTGCAACGCCAACTGGAGAATACCTATTTAAACAATGGCAAGGGAGCATATCTGGAACTAGCAATCCTACGTCCATTACGATGGATGCTGATAAAAGTGTGACAGGAGTTTTTGAGAAAAGACAATACCCTTTGACATTAACCATTGAGGGGAGTGGAACGGTAAAAGAGGAAGTGATTGCGATCGCACCACAGGCGCTATATCCATCAGGGACAACTGTGAGGTTGACTGCTCAGCCTTTGGAAGGTTGGTCATTTAGTGGGTGGTCAGGTGATCAAACCTTAAAATCTAATCCGCTTGACATTAAGGTTGACAAAGCAATTTCGTTAAAAGCTACATTTGAAAAATTGCAATATCCGTTGAATTTGAAAATCGAGGGTAATGGAACCGTTAAGGAAGAAATTATTGCTGTTAACACACAATCTCAATATCCGCATGGTACGACAGTGAGGTTGACTGCTCTGCCTGCTGATAAATTCGAGTTTGCCGGCTGGTCTGGTGATATAACTAGTTCGTCTAATCCCTTAGATTTAAAGATTGATAAGACAATAAATTTGAAAGCATTATTTCAACAAATGAAGTTCCCTGGTTATAAGATTGATAAGCCAGCATTATTAAAAAATGAAATTGAATACTGGAGAGATTGTGGTGTGATGTGGGATGTAATAGGTAACAAATATTTTGTGAGGCCGAATGGGACTACAGGTTCCAATTTTATGGCACAAACAATAACAGGTGATTTTAATAATGATGGATATATAGATATTTTTAATCCAGGGACAGGTTCGTTCCTAGGGAAACCTGTTGATTATTGTCAATGGTTAATTTGGAATCCAAAATTAAAAGTTTTCGAGTATAAAAAGTTGTTTAATGATAAGTCACTTCAATATTTTGGAGGCAATCAGCGTAGGTCAGTTGCCTATGATATAAATAAGGACGGTTATACAGATGCAGTAATATTTGATCATGGGGATGATATGGCACCTCCAGGTGATCGCAGTTATTGGCAACCTTTGAGAATTGTATTATCTGATGGTAAAGGTGGCTATGATTTGAAGGATTTAAATAATATTACACCATCTTATATGTATAACCATTCGGGCGATATTGGCGATTTAAATAATGATGGATATCCTGATTTAGCTAGCGCGGCTGGTACCACTGTATATATATCATGGGGCATTGCTAATTACCCTTATTTTAGTAACAATGTAGCGTATTTTTCAGTGGATTATTTCAATCCGAATTTAGTATCAAATAATGGGTTTGGAGAAAATGTTCCGCAAGCTGCGGGAGCAGACGTTTTAACTATAGCTGATATAAACAAGGATGGTTGGAATGACATAATTGAAGGCGGTGCTGAAATGTCAATGAAATATGATACTTATTTGCCTTGGGATAAAAAAAGCAGAGTTTTAATTAATCAAGGTAAAGGAAGATTTAATCAAAATGGAATAATTCAATTGCCATTTAATTTAGAGGATTTATCTAATTTTTCAAATCGTGGAGTAAATCATGACTACCGTGTTTTAGATTTCAATAATGATGGATTAAATGATATAATTTCATCAAGTTCTGTTAGTTATGATAACTTTAATTTTAATTTATACTTACAAAATAAAGACGGTTCTTTTAATATAGAAAAATCTAAATTTATTTTTAACATTAATGCAAATAAACGAAAAAAGGGTAATGTGCCAGGCTATTGGAAGCCTTGGCTGGTACTTTATGATTTTAACAATGATGGCTTGAAGGATATTTCATACATTGATAATACAAATTTTGATGCTGAATTAAAGACCAAGACTGTTTTTATCAGAATAGGTGACAACTATGTTGAACAGGATTACTATCAATTTGACGATTTTGCTAAAAGCATAAAACCTTAGATGGTAATCATCTTTAATTTATTCTAATTAATTTGATTATTGGTTGTAATTTATTGCCTATTCTCAACAAAAATTGGATTGTTAAAGAGGTTATTTCCTGACTTCGTTTAAATTTAAACAATTTAGATTTTCACCCGAAAACCCCTCTCGTGCTACCTGTTTTGCTACCACTCCCGTAAAATAAAAGAATCCACCCTTTTGAGGTATATTCTGGTGGTCGCTAAGGAACTATGAGATTGATTTTGGAGAAGATTACTAAAAACAAGGGAGGTGATAATTTGAATGAGTAAATTTACTATTATTCACTAATTTGTAACACATTCATTAACCAGTAGAAAAAACTAGGTATGAGAAATCAACGAAATCAAACAAACAGTTTAAAGCATAGAGGTTGTATTCAAAAATCAGTTTTTTCAAACGTCATAAAAAATGTTCAGGGAGGTAATCTCAAAGAGCAAATTTCAAATTTCAAAGTTCAGAGATTGATGCGGGGATATTTTTTCTTTTTGCTTTGCTCTTTGCTCTTTGTTAACGCGGCTTTCGCGCAAGATAATCACGCTCCACTTCCTCCGCTACCAGTGGAGGCAACCTTTGGGAATAATCGATTGCATTTTCAAGCAGTCATAAATCGACCTGTTTCAGCAAATGGAAAATTGAGTTTTTTCAATTTGAGTACAGGTGCGGTAGATTATTCAAATACGGCATCAGAGACAGAGATAGTGGTGGTTAACAATTTAACCTATTCTCTATTTGGCAATATTAAGCTAACGGGTGGAGCAGAGTTGCATTATAAATTAGGGCTGGTTCCTCAGCTCGGATTGCAGTATTTTAAGGCGAATAGAACTTGGCTTGTTTTGGTTAATCCGAGTATCAATATGCAACCTTCTAAGAGTTCAGCCACGATCGGAATTGTGGAATACAAACCAGCTCTTTCTCAGAAAACGCAATTGTATACACGTGCTCAAGTATTGTACATTCAAAGTTTGGAGGATGGGAAGCATGCGCGCAGTGCGTTCATGTTGCGCGCGGGTATTAACAAAGGAAAGTTCACAGTTGGCTTAGGAGCTAATTTTGATTATTATGGTCCGACGAAGATGGAGAAAGATAATGTAGGCCTGTTCACTCGTTTGGCACTATAATGAATAAATTATTGTTTTTTTGAGTTTCTTCGGTTGCAAAATCGTGGAGTCGCGGGATGATGCGACGACGAATCTGAATCTTTGGAAAGAATATAATTGTTATGAAGTTGTAAGTCGTTAGCAAAACTCGACCGATAAAGATTAATTTTTACGACTTCGTTTAATTTTAAACAAACCTACATTTCACCTGAAAACCCCTCTCGTGCTACCTGTTTTGATACCACTCTCGTTAAATAAAAGAATCAACTTACCAATAAGTAAATATCATAAGAATAGCAGAATTTTATTTAATACATTGCCTCTCAAACCAAAATCCATACTTAATGAAAAAAAGCAAGTATTTGATAATTATGCTTTCAGTATTATTGTTTAGCCAATTTAAAGTGAAAGGACAAACTGGAAGTCAATCAGCTACGGGAGCTGCTCTTACAGCATTAGGGTTGATAGCAATTATATCTGATGTAGATAAAGCAAAAGAAGGTTTAGAAAGAGAAGTTACTGAATGGGTTATAGAAAGTAATGAATTTAAAGAAAAAGGCGAATTTGAGTTAAAGTTTATTGATTATGATTTTCTTAATAAAAGTGAGTTACAAAACGCCTCTGTTGTAGGCTTCAAACTTACATTTAAAGGGCAGGAACCAAATGTTATTTTAGCTTTATTAAGTCCCGGATGGGTAAATGAGTATGGAATTAACTTTACTAAAGTTATACCTTACTTAATTACAAAAAGCCAATGGGAAAAAATGATGGAAATGTACCTCAATTTAGCAAAGGATAATTCAACACCTGCATTTACAATAAATAATATTCCAGTTAGTGTTAATGGGATATTTAAAAAATCAGAAAAATCAACTAGTGAGAAACTAGAAAATCTGAATAATGTATATGTAACAGATTTTGAGTTTTATAATAAGGTAAGTGGAACTTCAAAATTTGTTTTCAGGAAATCAAATAATGGAGATTATCACGCAGTTAAAAATTTTAATGAAGATTTTAAAATTGATTTTAATGAGGGCAGATTTAATCTTTATGTAAAAAAGACTAAAGAGTTAATCAGATTTAGAGCAAAATACGTGACACTAATCAATAGGATTTTATACTCAAAAGAACTTTAAAAAGCTGAATTTTATTCAAACTCTTATTTAATTAGTATGCGTATTCTAAAACTTTTTATTCTTTTCTTCATTGTTCTTTTAGGTTGTAAAACTGAAGACCCTAAAAATCTAATTTCCTCACCAACACAAAATTTGCCTTTAAATCCATTAAAAGATAATATCACTAAAGTTGTTGAGGTTAAATCGAAAACAGGAAGAATTTGGATGGATAGAAATTTAGGGGCATCTCAAGTTGCAACAAGCCCAGCGGATGAGAAGGCGTATGGTGATTATTATCAATGGGGAAGAGGAGCAGATGGTCATCAATTAAGAACATCTGCAATTACCTTAACTTTATCAAGTGTAGATGTACCAGGTAATTCTCTTTTTGTTATGATTTCTTCACCCGAGGCTATAAGAGATTATAGTGATTGGCGCAAACCTCAGAATGATAATCTATGGCAAGGAGTAAATGGGATAAATAACCCTTGTCCAGTTGGGTTTCGAGTACCGACAGAAAAAGAATGGGATGATGAACGTAAAAGTTGGTTAGGTGGTATTAATTCAGATGGAGCATTTGCTTCTCCTCTTAAATTACCAATGGCTGGTATGCGGCAGATAGTCTTTTGTCAATCCTGCCCTTCTTCCATAGTGAGTGAAGGTGTAAATGGAAATTATTGGTGTAGTTCGACTGCCACAAGTGTTTTTACTCCTATGTTGAATTATTCTTTTTCACTTTTCTTTTTTAATGAACCAACTATACCTACTGGACCTTCCCTTAATCCTAATAAGATTATGAGTCCAACTTGGCGTATTTTGGGTTATTCTGTTCGATGTATAAAAGATTAACTATTGACTTCGTTTAAATTTAAACAAACCCACATTTCACCTGAAAACCCCACTCGTGCTACCTGTTTTGCTACCAACCCTGTAAAATAAAAGAATCCACCCTTTTGAGGTGGATTCTGGTGGTCCCACTAGCCGAGTCGATGCGGATACAATCAAATTTTAATCGGATCAGTATCTCAAAAAGTTAAATCTATTCCAATTTCTGCGGCTTATTCAATAAGATTTGAGTGGGTTAAAATCAGTTCCTTGTGCTCGTTTGTTTGCTGCATGCTACCGTTAAATCAGTTTGTTTTATTTAAAATGAAATTAATGCTAAATTAGAATCAAACTTAAGGAAAAGTTCAATTAGTTTGACGACGTACAACTTTGGACTATCCCCAAAGGATAGATTAAAACTTAAACTATGAAAACAGTCTTATTTTCTTTATGGGTAGTATTGTTATTTATTTCTTGTTCTAAAATAGAGCCAGCTTTAACTAACCCCTCAACTCTATTATTAACTCCGCCAATTGCTTGTCCAGTAGTTTTAATTACTGATATTAACAAAAAAACATCTCATTATAATCCTTACTTCGTTCCTTTCACTGACTATTGGGGTATTTCAAAAGTGACACCTTCTAATTGTACAGATATAACTGGTAGAACCTACTTGAATATAAATAATAATGATATTCCAGATTTAATAATTACCATTACAAATGGCTGTGGATTTGATAAAGGAAAAACTATGGTCTTTATTGATAATGTTTTAAAATGGTCTTTTGAAGACCCACAAGTTTTAACACGAAAAGTTGCAAGGGGAGATTTAAATGGTGATAGTATTGACGATGTTGTCTTATTTGGTCATGGGCATGATGGACCACCATATCCTGGTGATAAAAATTATATAATTTATTTTAAGCCAGATTCATATTCAATAGTTTTATTAGATTCTGCATCAGCATTTCATCATACTGGTTGTTTAGGGGATATAAATAATGATGGATATCTTGATATTATTCCTGTTGCTAATCAGATGAAAGACTGCTATGTGTATTTAAATGGTGGTAAAGGGTTATTTACAAAGAAGAAGATTTTAGATGCTAAAGAAACAGATGTTGCGTTTCACATGGAATTATATGATTTTAATAAAGATGGTAATCTAGATATTATTATGGGTGGCCATGAATGGGCTGATTATCCATTTCAATCTCCTACAAATAGAATTATGTATGGTGATGGCAAGGGTAATTTTGATGTTATAAATGCATTAAAATTGCCATCAGTTGATGGGTGGGGTGTCATAACTGATTTTGATATTTATGATTTGGACAATGATGGGGTTGAGGAAATTTTAGTATCTAGGACTGCTGGCTCTTTTGGTGCTGGGAAAAAAGGACCACAAAAAAATCCAAATGGGTTTTATGATGATTTTAGAATACAAGTAATAAAAAAAGTTGGAAGCTCTTATGTTCAATCACAATTACTTCCATCTCCATCGGGTTGGAATAAAACATCTTATCAATGGATTGATTGGGTTAGTGTAAAAGATATTGATGGGGATTGCATATTAGACATTGTACCAGATAGTGAAAGATTAAATATGCCAAATCACTTTGAGCTAGCCCCATTCAATAAGCTATATTACAAAGGTGACGGGAAGGCGGGCTTCTTAATCGCATATAAAAAATAAATTATTTTTAAACCTGATCTAATTGCAGTAATTGAATAATAAATGTTAGTACTGGGATTGAAAAAAACTAGGATTTGTTGAAATTTTATCCGAGTTCTTATCGAAACCCAAAGAAGCTAAAATCCATACCTTATTAAAAGAAGGTGTTGGTGCAAGTAAATAATGTGGAGTAACATAGTCTTCATCAAATGATTTCTATAAAGTAAAATAAAGATTAATGGAGATAGACTGGAGCTGTGACCTATTTATGAGAACGACAGTACTATCTTTCATCATAATTAGTATTTTGGGGGATTTTTGGATTTGTAACTTATGAATTGCTTTATCACTTATATTTAGTTTTATTTTCTTTAAGTATTCTTAGATTGACATGGGTGAAGATAAGTAAGAGTGGCGGTGAGGATTTTATTAATATATCAATACCTTATCAAAATAAAAAAAACAAAAATATCCATTTTTACACAAAGTTTTAACTAATGCTTCTGACTCATAAGGGGTTTTTATATTAAATATTTATATATGAGGATTATTATTTCATTTCTTCTTTTATTATTACAAACAATCTCTTGTAATAAATCGGAATCTTTAACAATAATAAATCCTGTAAATTCTCCATCGGTACCATTAGTTAATAAATTTGTTTCTAGATCTCCCAATTACACTATCCCTAATAATACAGTTGGTCAAATTAAAAACGGGTATTATTTCCCTGGATTTTACAAAGCAAATAAAGAATGGTCGCAATATTGCATTTTTGGACCAACAATAAATGGAACTGGATCAATGAATCAATTTTCTTATGATGCAACCGGGGATGCTCATTTTGATTATAACAAAGACGGTATAATAGACTATTTTTCTTTTTTGCAAAATTTCTATAATCCACCAGCTGGTAGTCAAGGCGGAAAATATTTATTAATTAAAGATGTGTTAGGGGTATATAAACAAGAAATTGTAAATTCTAATTCTAATACAAAATGGTGTGCGAGACTGGAAGTGAATGATGTAAATGGGGATGGTGCTGATGAGTTAATTCAAGCAAGTCAAGATGGTCATAATTTATCCGATGGCAGTCGTGGATCAGAGACAGCTTTGAAAATTATATATTTTAATTCAGATGGTACATATATAGTTAAGGAAATTGGAATCCCTATGGGTATTCATGACTTCTCATCAGCTGATATTGATGGAGATACTGATATTGATATCCTTGTTTGGAGATATAATACAAGCGTTGGAGATTCCAGGCCAATATTATTTATAAATGATGGTAAAGGAAATTTTACACAAGATATGAG
>Ga0222712_10007386_pt1 | contig 10650 bp, 8 predicted proteins | sample C33_657DmetaG_FD_165043 | JGI IMG/M metagenome (GOLD analysis project Ga0222712, IMG submission 165043) | Estuarine water microbial communities from San Francisco Bay, California, United States - C33_657D | ecosystem: Environmental > Aquatic > Marine > Unclassified | place: USA: California... | reverse complement strand
TATTTGGCTATTTTTTTATTTCGCCTATTTTTGCACTCCTGAATCAAACAAGTGATTGATTGTGAAGGGTGAAGATTCCGTAGCTCAGTTGGTAGAGCAATACACTTTTAATGTATGGGCCCTGGGTTCGAGTCCCAGCGGGATCACAAAGCCTCAACGAAAGTTGGGGTTTTTTTATGCCGAAACGCGAATCAAGCTTGCTTGAATGAGCGGATGAGGCATAAAAAAACAAACGCAACCAAAGGTTGCGTTAAAAGGCTTTGCGCTAGCTCAATGCGTAAGGGACGTCGGCGTAGTGCAACGGAGCCGACAATCCCAGATATGAAATGTTTAGGACGCCGGCGTAGTGCAACGGAGCCGACATTCCCAAATATGAAATGTTTTTGGACGCCGGCGAAACGTAGTGAAGTCGACAATCCCAGACTTACTAAATTTCTATTTATCCAGTTCTCTAAACAAAACTTTGTCTGCATAAAAAGTTCCAAAAGGAACTAACGAAGCTATAAATGCCCAAAACATTTTGAGTAGATTCCACTTATGTAAAAACGAAACTTGAAGCACTAAGCCAACATACAAAACAAAAAGAATTCCATGCGCCAAACCAACCACGTAATTAGGCTGAGGCATCGCATATTTATATTTCAAAATCATGGTAAAACCTAAAAGTAAAAACGAGCATCCTTCTATAAATGCTACGATTCTTAGTCTTCCCACTGCTGTTTTTAATAAATTATTAATCATGTTACTGCTGTATATAGGTTTACACAAATTTATGGAATCATCCAACTAAACGTACCAGTTACGTAATCAAAATAAGCCCTTCTATGACCTGCATGATGAAGCCACAACCAATCTATGTTTTGTACTTGAATAGAAACAATACCAAAATGATTGAAGCCAATATCACTTTCTTCTATGGTAAAGTTTTCTTGTTCAATATGTTCAGGTAAGCCGCTGGTTGGATAATCTGTAAAACTTGAAGGATCAAAATTAGTTAGGTAACAACGTCTACTAGATAATGATGTTTTTTGCCATGCAGCAGCAGTAATATCGTTTTTAAATTGGAGTACCGCCCTACCCTTTACCCTTATTTGAATCCTGTCGGCAGCATCATAAAATAAGGCACTAATAGATGGGTTTATAGTAAGTTCCTGCCATTTTTTACTGCGGGTATCAGTATGAAAACGTAATTCTTTACTTTCAGGAATCGCTTTACGAAGTACCACGGTTCGCAAACTTATATCGTAACCACTATGGGTAGCAACGCAGGGTGTATGAAAAGGGTCTCTACTTTTAACGGCTCCATTAACTAGCCTATTCCAGGTGTCTTTTTCAAGATCAGTTAAAGTATAAGCTATATTGTTGATTACTATATTATCTGACAGTTCCATAATTTAACTGAACAAAATATCTGTCAGAAAGTTTATTATTAAAAGATAATGCACTACTTCATTGCAAACAAAATTGGAAACCCAAAAGCAACAAAAGCAGTCCAAATAAAATAAACCGGTAAGAACAGTGCAATGCTTTGTTCCACCTCTTCCACCCCTACTTTACCTCTTACTATCAAAAACAGCTTATGACTCACGAGTATCAGGTTAAACAAAATGAGTAAATCGGCACCAAGTACTGATAGTCGATTTGGAGAAAATCCATAGCTACTAATGCGGTATGAAATAGAAGAAAGTGCAATAATGTTAACCACAATGGTTAAAACGGATAATCCTAGTAGCAACCACTGGTTCATTTTTTGATCCGAAGACTTGGTTATTTCTGTTAAGGAAAACAAGATTAGTGCCATAACGGCTACCAAAAGCACATTAAATAACATCAAAAAGTCTCTATTTGAGTTGGGGTAATTGCCTGTTGCAATAACGGTTGCAATAAATATAAATAGGGTTACAAAAACAATTGGTGTGAAAATCCTGGCTATAACAGGAGATATTTTACTTACCAACTGGTTGTTGTTTTGAACTAAAAAGGCTGCTACAACAGGCACCGAAGATAATCCAATGGGTACTATATAATCTTGAAAATAATTTTCAATTCTTACGCCTATCAATGAAAATAAACCAATGGTGATTGCGCAAAATAATCCACCCGCTATGAGCATCAGGCCAGACATCACCATAAAATCACCATTGAACCGTAAAAATGAAATCCTACTATTACTTTTTGCAAATCCTCCATTCATAAAAACATATCCAAAAACAACCCATAATAATAGTGGCATATGAATGGCCGCCTGAACAATAGAATCGCTCTTTGGTAAATTGGGCAGTAAATTCATGTATATCACAGAGGCTATCGTAATTACCACCGGAACAATAATGGTTGACAAAACCTGCTTTTGCTTAAAAATAAAATAAGCCATTAATGCGCCAAATAATATCAGGCCAATATTTCGGGAATAATAAACATCTTGCTCGATTGTTATAAAATTAGGCACAAGAGCAACAATTGATGCTACAGCTGCAACACAAATAACCATCCACAATTCATTTTTGCTTCCCCAGTTTACAGCTGGCTGCACATAATGTAAGCGTTCATGCCAAACCTTAGCTATAGGCTCGTCTTTAATACTTACATATACTGCATCGAAATCCAATTTAAACTGTGCAGCATCTTGACGATACATGGTTTCAAGTACAACTGGGTTACCTATATTTTCTATGATTGAATTTGTCATGCTTATAATTTTGTATGTAATAATTTTTCTAAAGCCTTTACATGTTCAGCAAAAGCAGCTTTGCCAGATTCGGTAGCGGCATACGACGTGTTTGGTTTTTTACCAATAAATTGTTTGGTCACTTTTAAATAACCAAGCTTTTCTAGTCCACTAATATGGCTTGCCATATTTCCATCGGTAATATCAAGCAGGTCTTTTAACATGGTAAAATCTACTTGGTCATTCACCATCAGTATAGACATAATACCAAGCCGAATCCTACTCTCAAAAGCCTTATTTAATGTATCTATAAAATATTTCACTGCTCGTATTTATAATAAATAATAAAGCCATACACAATATGTAAAATCCCAAAACCAATCATCCAAAACCACAATCCAGCATCTACAAAAAATGCAGCTGCAATACCCAGTATTAATTCAAGCACTGCCAAGTACCAAATAGTATCTATCGAAAACTTACTAGCATTTAATAAAGCCATGCCATAAAATACCAACATAAAAGAGGGTATAAATTGAAATTGTTGATGATAAGCAAATAGCAAACACATTACACCTCCCACTATTAAGGGAATAAAAAAGTTGAGCATAAAACGCTTAGCGGTGCTATCCCAAACTTTTTCATTTCTCTTTTTTGCCTTTTTTACCGAAAAGTAAACACCGGCTATTAAAGAAACCACCAAGGTTATTGTAAATACAGCCGCTAAATCAGATACGTTAGTGATATTAAAATAGGTAATGCTGGCAAATACAAGGGTTGCCAAAATACCTACTACTACCCCAGCAATTCCACTTATAGATGAAAACTTGCTAGAACGCTCCATCAGTTGCTTAATCCCCTGAAGTGCCTGCAATTGTTCCTGTTCTTGATTCATAATATTAAATTAAAAGTACTTTGAATTACAAAGTTAATAAACAAAATTAAATTGAACAAATAAATATTTAAGATTCAAAGCCAATAAGTTAGATTAAATTAAACAAGCGCATCATAGAGCACTTCTACCGGATGAAGGGCCTTTTCACCCGTTCCATCCTTAATTTGATGCCTACAACTAGTTCCTGGAGCAGAAACAGTGCATCCGCTAGCGCTAGATCTTACTTTAGGAAATAAAACAAGCTCTCCAATTTGCATGGAAACATCGTAATGCTCTTTTTCATACCCAAAAGACCCTGCCATACCACAACATCCCGACGGAATGGTTTCAACTTTATAATTTTTAGGTAAAGACAACACAGCAACAGAATCAGCAATAGATCCAATTGCTTTTTGCTGGCAATGACCATGCAATAAAAGAGATTTGCTATTTGTTGTAAACCTGTCTTTTGTAATATTTCCGGAAGCTATTTCTTTGGCTAAAAATTCGTCGATATAAAAACTATTAGAAGATAAATGATTTGCTGCCATTAAATTAGCATCGGATGCTAAATCGGGGTATTCATCTCTAAAAGTTAAAATTGCAGAAGGCTCAATTCCAATTAATGGGCTCTCCGCCGTTACCAAACCACTTAACAATTCAATATTTTTATTGGCAATCATTTTTGCCTTTCTAACAAGCCCCTTTGAAAGCCATGTTCGCCCACTCTCTTCGTGAACCGGAATCTCCACTGCATATCCTAATGCTGTTAATAATTGAACTGCTTTAATACCAATATGCGCATCATTATAATTGGTAAACTCATCACAAAACAAATACACCGTTTTTATGGGTGATTTTGGCGCCACATAATTTTTTTGATACCAGTGCTGTAATGTTTGCACAGATAATGCTGGCATGGATCTTTTAATCGCAAAACCAGATACCGCTTTAATAATAGAACCCGTTACAATATTAGATACTGCAAAATTATAAAGCCTTGGCATGAGAGAACCAAACTTAGCAGCAGCCGTAAAATTAGCTATCAGTTTTGATCTAAATGGAACACCATTGGCATCATAATAATGTTGTAAAAACTCGGCTTTTAATTTAGCCATATCAACATTAGAGGGACACTCCGTTTTACAAGCTTTGCAACTTAAGCAAAGGCTCATAACGTCATAAATTTCTTTATGGTTGTATCTATTTTGCTCCGTTGAATGCGTTAAAAATTCACGCAAAATATTTGCTCTAGCCCTAGTGGTATCTTTTTCGTTTCGGGTAGCCATATAAGATGGACACATAGTACCTCCCGACAAATGCGTTTTACGGCAATCACCTGATCCGTTGCACTGTTCGGCGTGTTGTAAAATATCTTGTTTGTGAAATCTAAAAATAGTTTCAAAGCTGGGTGTACTTTGCCCAGGTTCATACCTGAGCATACTATTCATAGACGGCGTATCCACAATTTTGTTAGGGTTAAAAATTCCTTTTGGATCCCAAGTATATTTTAGCTCACGTAATAATTTATAATTTTTTTCGCCCACCATTTGCTTGATAAACTCACCACGCAAACGGCCATCACCATGCTCACCACTCAATGATCCATCGTATTTTTTTACAAGTGTTGCCACTTCTTCGGCAATGGTTCTAAAAAGTTGATTACCCTCAACCGTTTTTAAATTAATAATGGGCCTTAAATGAATTTCACCGGAACCAGCATGCGCATAATGCACTGAGTAAAGTCCATGCTTTTTTAATATTTCATTAAAGTCTCTAATATAATTGGGCAAATCATGTACGTCTACAGCTGTGTCTTCAATTACTGGAACTGCTTTTTCGTCGCCAGGTAAATTACTTAAAAGCCCTAGCCCTGCTTTACGAAGCGTCCATATTTTTTTGGTATCGGCGCCAAATAAAACAGGAAAATGATAACCCAGTCCTACTGCGCGCATGTCTGCTTCAACCGCATTTGTAAGTGCTATAATTTCCTCTCTGGTTTCTTTAACAAATTCAATCACCAAAATAGCACCTGGATCTCCCTCAACAAAAAAACGATTTTTACTTTGCTCTTTGTTTTCCTTGGTACATTCTAAAATATAATGATCAATTAATTCACTGGCACTAGGGTTGTATTTTAGTCCAATTAAATTTGCGTGTAATGATTCGTCGATGGTATTAAAATGGACGCACAAAAGTCCAGTTTCTTTGGCAGGGGCCGGAACAACGTTTAATTTTATTTCGGTAATAAAAGCAAGTGTCCCTTCTGATCCTGCAATTAAATTACAAAAATTAAAAGCTGGGCCACCCGCAGTAAAAGGGCTTGCATCAACAAGTATATCAATGGCATAACCCGTATTTCGACGTACAATAGATTTTTTAGGAAATTGTTTTTTTATTTCTTGTTGGTTGTCATAGTTGCTAAGCATCGACCTAACCGACTTATAAATTTTCCCTTCTAAATTATCGAATTCACATTTAGCATGAAAATCATCATTACTAATGGTGTTAAAAATAACTTCAGATCCATCACTTAAATAAGCAGTAACTTCTAATAAATGTTCACGCGTACTTTTATAAATAACAGAATTAGATCCACAAGAATTATTACCTACCATTCCACCAATCATAGCACGGTTGGCAGTTGATGTTTCGGGGCCAAAAAATAAACCATGTGGCTTTAAAAACAAATTGAGTTCATCTCTAATCACACCAGGTTCTACCCTTACCCATCCTTCCTCTTTATTTAACTCTAAAATTTTTGTAAAGTGTTTAGATACATCCACCACAATACCATTTCCTACCACCTGTCCAGCAAGTGAAGTACCTGCCGTACGCGGAATTATTGAGGTATTGTTAGCAGCAGCAAAAGAAATTAAAGTAGCAATATCAGCCTTTGTTTTAGGGATAGCCACAGCAAGGGGCATTTCACGATAACTTGAAGCATCAGTAGCATAAAGCGTGCGCATGGTTTTGTCAAAAAACAAATCTCCTTGCAGTTGCCCTGCTAATTGTTGTAACGCTTTATCCATTGCTGCTTATTCAGGGTCAAATTTACTTAAAATAAAGAGATTGTAGGTTGTAATTGCTAGGTTATTAGAATTCATTTAATTTAGAGTCTATGAAAACGATCGTTAAAAACATATGCTTGTTATTTTTTGTGTCAATAACCTTTTTTGCAAAGGCACAAAATAGTAGTAACTACGAGGTTGTTAAAAACATTCCTTACTACCCCGAATCTATGCGCAGTTCTGATAACTATATCAAAGAACAATGTGTACTAGATATTTATAAACCCATTGGAAAAACAAATGCACCTGTTATTGTTTGGTTTCATGGAGGTGGACTCACTGGTGGTACAAAATCCATTCCAAAAGAATTATTAGATTACGGCTATTTAATTGTTTCGGTAGAATACCGTTTAAGTCCAAAAGTAAAAGCCCCTGCATACATCGAAGACGCTGCAGCAGGCACTGCGTGGGTGTTCCAGAACATTGCTACATATGATGGAAACGTTAAACAAATATTTTTATCAGGCCATTCGGCAGGTGGTTATTTAGATCTCATGATTGGTCTAGAAAATAAATGGTTGGCAAAATATGGCATCAATACCAATCAAATTGCGGGTCTTATTCCATTAAGTCCGCAAGTCATTTCACACTTCACAATAAGAGAAGAAAACAAAATCTCTAAATATCTACCATTGATAGATTCATACGCCCCACTTTATCACATTAAAAAAGAAACACCACCCATTGTTTTAATTACGGGTGATAGAGAAATGGAATTACTAGGCAGGTATGAAGAAAACGCCTATTTTTTTAGAATGATGAAAGTGATTGAGAATCCACGGGTACAGCTTTTTGAGCTACAAGGATTTGATCATGGCGACATGGTAAAACCAGGCATTCCTTTACTCATGAAAGAAATAGGATCCATACTTAAGAAGTAATTGTCATGTGTTTTGCACTAGATGACTATATTTTATCCCCAAATTCCTATATTTTAACATATTTCGGTGTATTTGTACTTAAAACCGCCGAATATTTTGGCTGAAATCACAAAAAAGCTTAAAATTATGATGAATTTGCTTGCCAAAATTCACTTATTAATTCATTATTAAACAGACCAAACAAAATCTTATGAAAAGTTTGCTTTTAATTTTTTGTTCTGTGCTGTGCATGATGTCCGCATCATTTGCACAAACACGACAAGTTTCTGGTACCGTAACTGGACCGGACAACAAAGCAGTTGCTTCAGCTACCGTTAAAATCAAGGGTAGTTCTACAGCAACTTCAACTAAGGCTGATGGTACATTTAGCTTAAATGCACCAGCAGGTAATGTTACATTAGAGGTTTCATCTCTAGGCTTTGCAACCAAAGAAGTTTCAGTCTCTGGTTCACAAAGTAAAGTTTCAGTTTCCTTATCAACTGCATCTTCTGATTTAGGTGATGTAGTAGTTACTGCACTTGGTATCAAGCGTGAGAAAAAAGCTTTAGGCTACGCTTCTCAACAAGTAAGTGGTGACGAATTAAGAAAAGCTGCCAACTTTAACTTTATGGACGCCTTAAGTGGTAAAGCTGCTGGTCTTGACATTAAAATTAGTAGCTCAGGTGCTGGTGGTTCTACCAAAGCAGTATTAAGAGGTGCTAAATCACTTATCGGAACATCAGAAGCATTATATGTTATTGATGGTATCCCAATGGTAAACAACAAAGGCGGTCAGCCTGGTTCTTACGGTGGTACCGATGGTGGTGATGGTTTATCTTCTATCAACCCTGCCGACATTGAAACGGTAAACGTTTTAAGAGGCGCTAACGCTTCTATCCTTTACGGTAGCCAAGGTGCAAACGGTGTAATCGTTATTACTACTAAAAAAGGTAAAGCTGGTAAAACTCAAGTAGATTTCAACCACAGTACTGTTGTGGATCAAGTATCTGAATTACCTGATTTACAGTTTTCTTATGGTGCTATCAATGGTTCAGATTACAACTGGTCTAAAACAAAATCTAACTATTACCAAAACAATTACGTGAATGAATTTTTTCAAAGAGGCGTAAACGTTACTAACTCAATTTCTGTGAGTGGTGGTAATGATAAAACAACAGCTTTCTTCTCTTATGCAAATATGAGTGTTAAAGGTATCGTACCAAACAATACGTATACCAAGCACAACATCACTTTAAACCAATCAACTAAGTTATTTGATAATAAAGTAACTGTTAGTTCTAACGTGATTTTTGCATACGAAGAAACTAAAAACCGTCCGGGTGCTGGTTACTACAACAACCCATTAACTGGTTTATATTTATTTGCGCGTGAAAGAGATTTCAATGCATATAAAACAAATTATCAAGTTTTTGATGCTGCAAGAAATATCAACAGAATGAGTTGGTATTCTACCGAAGAAAAACAAAACAACCCTTATTGGGAACTCAACAACAACTCTAAGCTTCAAACTTCTCACCGTGTTATTGCAAACGTGAAACTTTCTTACGACATTGCAAAAAACCTAAAGTTTGAAACAAGAGGAAACATTGATTACAACAATATGCTACGTGATAACCGTTGGGCAGCAGGCGGAAACTCTGTAAGTGTGAGTCCTAATGGTACTTGGTCTTATACCAAATACAACGATCAGGCTTTATACGCCGACGGTATCTTTACGTACAGCAATAATTTTGGAGACTTATCTCTAACTGCATTAGCAGGTGCGAGCTACCAAAAAAATACATTCAACAATGGTATGAACGTTGGTAACGGTACTGTTGCTTTGATGTATCCTAACTTCTTTACGTTTGCTAACCTTCCTTTCAACATTGTATTTAACCAAACAATTAACAGAACCATCAAACAAGGTGCTTTTGCGAATTTACAATTTGGTTACAAAGACATGTTGTTTGTTGATGTATCTGCACGTAACGACTGGGCTTCTACATTAGCACTTACTGGTAACCAATCTTACTTATATCCAGCATTTGGTTTGTCTGGTATTGTTAGTCAAATGATCGATTTACCAGAAGTTATTTCTTTCATGAAAGTAAGAGGTTCTTATTCTCAAACTGGTAATGAAGTTCCATTTAACGTGGTTAACCCTTGGAATAGAATTAATGCAGCTGGTGGCCCTACAGGTATCGGTGGTATTGGAAGAAACACACAGGTTCCTTTCACCAACTTAAAGCCTGAAATTATTGAGGGTACTGAGTTTGGTTTAGAAATGAAAATGTTCAAAAACAAAATTGGTTTAGATTTCACAATCTATAAAGATGTAAGTACCAATCAGTTCTTATCTCTTGCTGCTCCATCAGGATCAGGCTTTACATCATACTTTGTAAACGCAGGTAGAATTGAAAACCAAGGTTTTGAATTAACATTAGATGCACAAGTAGTTAGTACTAGCAACTTCTCCTGGAAATCATCTGTAAACGTTTCTCGTAACACCAACAAAATTGTTGAGTTAATCGCTTCTAATCCTAACTACCAAGTTGGTGGTAATGACGAAGGTTTTGCTTCAGTAATCAGAGCTGGTGGTTCTTTTAACGATCTTTGGATCCACAAATTTGCAAGAGACGCTTCTGGCCGTATCATTTTAAACCCAACTACTGGTGCTCCAACAAGAGCAGCATTACAAGAAAAAGTAGGTAATGTTAATCCTGATTTCTTATTAGGTTGGAATAACAACTTTACATACAATAACTGGTTTGCTTCTGTACTTGTACAGGGTAAATTTGGTGGTGTTGCTTTCTCTAAAACAGAAGCATTCTTAGATTCTTATGGTGCTAGTGCAAGAACTGGCGAATATAGAGACAAAGGTGGTATGCCAATAAACGGTGTACAAAACGGTAACCCAGTATCTACAATTGATCCAGCTGTATTTTTCTCTGCAGTGGGTGACAGAAATGGTATCATGGAACCTTACTTATTCTCTAGAACAAACGTGAGAGTAGGTCAGTTAGTATTAGGTTACAACTTAAAATCTAATAACGCAAAATCATTAATTAAAGAAGCTAACTTCTCATTAGTGGGTCGTAACTTATTCTTCTTATTTAAAGAAGCTCCATTTGATCCAGAACAAGCTATGAGTACTGGTAACGGTATGCAGTCTAA
>Ga0222712_10007385_pt1 | contig 10651 bp, 10 predicted proteins | sample C33_657DmetaG_FD_165043 | JGI IMG/M metagenome (GOLD analysis project Ga0222712, IMG submission 165043) | Estuarine water microbial communities from San Francisco Bay, California, United States - C33_657D | ecosystem: Environmental > Aquatic > Marine > Unclassified | place: USA: California... | reverse complement strand
GTTCTTCAGCGGGGCTTGCGGCCGGAGAAGATCAGGCCGGCCAGCAGGGTGATGCCGGCGCCAATCACGCTGAACCAGACGAAGGAAACCAAGGGTGCGGGCTTGGGGCTGCCCGCAGCTGCGAAGGCGCCGCTTTGATAGAGCCAGAGCGAGAGCGGCAGCACAAATCCAATCAGGCAACCGACCAGCGCGCCACGCTGGTCGGCGCGGCGGGTAAACATGCCCAAAAAGAAGAGGCCGAGCATGGGCCCGCCCACCAGGCCGATGATGGTGTTGACGGATTCCACCAGATTGCCAGGCATGCGCGAGACGGCAAAGGCCAGGGCAATGACCAACAGCCCATAGGCCACCGTGATCCAACGGGCCTGCCCGATGCCGGCGCTGCCATCGGCGGCGGCTGCCGAGTTGATGCGGCCGCTTGCGCCCAGTCCGAGGCGTTGTTTGAAGTCCACCACGGTTGCACTGGCCAGCGAGTTGAGGCCGGCGCTGATGGTGGACATGCTGGCGGCGTAAATGGCGGCAATAAGCAGGCCAGGCAGACCGGCAGGCAGTTGGGTGACCACAAAGTAGGGTAGGATTTGGTCTGCCTTTTCAATGAGGCCGGCCTGCAGCGGATCGCCGTGCGTCTTGTAGAAGGCGTACAGCACCAGCCCGGTGCCAAAGAACACGGTCATCACCGGCAGAAACAACCAGAGCTTGAGCCAGAGTGAGCGCTGCGCCTCGCGCAGGCTGCCTGCGGTGAGGTAGCGCTGCACGGAGACTTGATCGGTGGCCATCTGCACCAGATGCATGAAGGTGCCGCCGATGAGCACGCCACCGAGGTTCATGTGCTCGTGCAGGTTGAACGACAGGCTCAGGCCCAAGCGCCCGTCCTCGCTGACGGTCTGCCACATGCCGGCAAAGCCACCGGGGATCTTGCCCAGCGCCACCAGCACGATGGTGAGCTGGCCGCCAAAGAGCACCAGCAACTGAATGACATCGGTCCAGATCACCGCGCGCATCCCTCCCAGGGCGGTGTAAAGCGTGGTCAGGGCGCCGCTGGCCACGATGGTGACCCAAAGGGGCAGGCCGGTGACCTTCTCCAAGGCCAGTGCGGGCGCGTAGGTGGCGGCTGCCAGCCAGAGGGAGACGCGCAGGATGAAGAGGCCCGAGGCCAGCAGGCGCACGGAGAGTGAGAAGCGCTCCTCCAAAAACTCGTAGGCGGTGAAGTAGCGCGACTGGTAGAAGCGCGGCAGCATCCAAATGGCGGTGAAGGGCGTGGCGATGAAGAAGGCCAGGGCCACATAGCCAAAGGCAAAACCGTTTTTGTAGATCTCCGCCGGCCCCGCCAGAAAGCTGATGCCGGAGAACAGCGCGGCCAGAATGGACATGGCGACAAGCAGACTGTTCATGCCCCGTCCGGCCAGGAAGTAGTCCCCCAGGGACTTGGGGCCTCGCGCGGAGTAAAGGCCAACCCCGACCGAGACGGCCAGATAGCCGCCGAAGATGGCGTAGTCCAAGGCGGAGAAATGGGTCACGGCTGTGCAGAGATTAGCGGCTGGGACTTGGCGGCGGCAATCCCCGCCGCTCTGGTCTCTTTTAGGGACCAGAGGCTGCGATGCTTGAGCCAGGCTGCCGCTGGCGTTGTGGTGGGGAAGCCATGAGCGAGCCCAGCGCCCTGCCCTACACCGACACCAAGCCGGTGGGGGCCGCTGATTTTTACACCGCCATCAATGCCACCTTCCGCTTTGTGTTTGCGCGCTTTGGGCGCGAGGGCTTGCGGCGCTATTGGGCTGATCTTGGCAGCCGCTACCATGCGCCGGTCAGCCAGCGCTGGGCCAAGGGCGGTCTGCCGGCGGTTGCGCAGTACTGGCGCGAGTTTTTTGCCGCCGAGCCAGGCGGCGAGGTGGAGGTGCATGAGCAGAACAACGAGGTGCGCCTGGAGGTGCGTCGCTGCCCGGCCATCGCCCACTTGCGCGCTCAGGGCCGCGAGATCGCGCCATACTTTTGCCAGCATTGCTATTTTGTGGGAGAGGCGATGGCGCAGCCTGCGGGCCTGAGCCTGCGCGTCTGCGGTGGGGGCGGCAGTTGCAGCCAGGTGTTCCGTCCGGCGGTGTCGGAGCTTGCGCCGCAAAATCTGGAGGACATTGCCACCCTGTCATGATCGGCTGCTACGATTTCTGCGGTCACTACGAGTGGACCTTTGCCTGGCTCGAGCAACAAGGCGGTCACGAGTTGGTGCGCGAGTACTGGGCCAAGGCCATCAGCGAGGACTCACAGCGTCATGCGGCCGCAGAGATTATTCCCCATGGCTTTGAGGGCATGAAGCGTTATTGGGGCCACACCCTGGCCGAGGAGGCCGCCGATCATGTGATGACGGCGCGCGAGGATGTTTACCGCATCGACATGCGGCAATGCCCCTCGAAGGGCTTCCTGTTGCGCAACGGCCTGGAGCAGTACCGCGATTATTGCGATCACTGCATGGGGTGGATCGGGCCGCTGATGAAGAAGGCTGGCTTTGTGATTGATCACGAGCACAACCACTGCGGCCAGTGCTGGTGGGAGATTCGCCGCGCTGATGACCCCAAGGCGCCCAGTGGCCCCGGCGAGTTGAGCGGCGCCCAGGATGTGCGCCTGATGCCGCAGTGGAAGAGCCCGCGCATGGATCTCTATGAACGCTCGCTGGATGCCGATGACAAAACAACTCTGCCTTAACCTCATGGCTTCGTTGGTTCTGCACGCGCAGTGGCAGCCCTTGCCGCCACTGCCCGCGCCCAATGGTGGCTGCACCTGCGCCGTGCTGGATGGCCGCATTCTCATTGCCGGTGGCACCAACTGGGAAGGAGGGCGCAAGCATTGGCTGCGCGAGGTGCATGCCTACGAACCCAAGTCCGGGCAATGGCAGAGCCTGCCGCCGCTGCCTGCGGCACAGGCCTATGGCCTCGGAGCAAGCGTAGGCGCAGAGGTTTGGATGCTCGGAGGCAGTGATGGCAGTCAGGCCCTGACCAGCTTGATGCGCCTTGGGGCCAGGGGCATTGAGGTGAAGCCCTTGGCGGATGCCCCCAAGGCCATGGTGCTGTTGAGTGGCGCGGCCTTGGCTGGCGATCTTTACTTCGCCGGTGGCAGCGATGATGCCGCCAATCTGGAGGGGCTGAGTGCTGCGGCCCTGGTGCTGCACGAGGGTCGGTTGCAGCGCCTGCCTGATGTGCCCTGCGGTCCGCTGGCGGTGGCGGCTTCGGCCGCCGCAGGCGGGCAATGGATGCTCTTTGGAGGCATGCAATACGACGCGGCTGCCAAGGTGCCCGTCAACAGCGCGAGGGCTTTTTCCTACAGCCCCAGGCTCAAGGCTTGGCGTGGCCTTGCCGATTTGCCCACGCCCACGCGTGGACTTAGCGCCTTGGCCTTGGATGATGAGCGGGTCTATCTTGCCGGTGGCTTCAACGAGGGCTTCAGCGCCCAGGCTTGGATCTACCACCTCAAGAGCAACCGCTACGCGGCAGCCAAGGCCCTGCCCTACGCGGCCATGGTGGGTCTGGTGCTTTGCGAGGGCCAGGTCTACTGCATCGGTGGCGAGGACAAGATGAAGTCGCGCAGCAATCAGTTCTGGCGCATTGCCATTGAAGAACTGGCCAAGCCTTAGCCGGTTGGGCCTGGGTGATGCAAGGCCGCGATGGCGTTGCCTACTTGGCCGTGTAACCGCCATCCACCGGCAGGGTGGCGCCGGTGATGTAGGAGGAGGCGTCGCTGAGCAGGAAGATCACCGCGCCGCCCAGATCCGTCTCATTGGCCATGCGCCCAAGCATGGTGTGCTCGCAGTAGCGTCTCAAAAAAGGCTCGGGCTGATGGTTGAAGAAACCGCCAGGGGCCAGGTTGTTGACGCGCACCTGATGGGGGCCGAAGTAGGCGGCGTAGAAGCGCGTGAGATTTTCCACACCGCCTTTGTGGAAAAAATAGTCCGGGGGCATGTCCCCCATGTTGGTGCCCTCATACAATTCGTAGCTGGGGCCGATCATGCCCTGAATGCTGCCGATGTTGACGATGCTGCCGCGCCCGGCCCTGGCCATGTCGCCGCCAAAGTAGCGGTGCATGAGCATCAGGCCGGTGGCATTGACCTGCATGGATTGGGCGAACTGATCCGCCGGCGCCAAGGTGCCCTTCATGGGGCGCAGCACGGCGTTGTTGACCAGGCCGTGCAAGGCGCCAAAGCGTTGTTCAAGCCGTTGATGAAGCGCCGCGATGGAGGCCTCGTCGCCCTGATCCAGGCTCTCCGCCAGCACGCGGTTGCCCTTGGCGTTTTCCTCGGCTGCGACGCCCTTCAATTTCTCAACATCGCGTGAGGCGAGAATCAATTGCGCGCCGCTTGCCGCCAGCATCGCCGCCAGACCGCGACCGTAGAGGCCGGCGCCGCCAGTCAGCAGGATGACCTTGTCCTGCAGGGAGAAATTGGGTTGGGCCATGGGCGTGATCTTATTTGGATTGATAGGGGGAGTCGCTGGCTGCCGCACTGGCTGTGCCTGAAAAATCCTTCACCAGCCGGTGAAAGGCCGAGCCCAACTCGAGGACATCGGCGCCCAGGGTGAAGACGCGCACGCCCTCCTCGACGAGTTGTTCGCGTTGTCCAAACAGGGAGGCCACGGCGGGGAACTTCCCATGGCGCAGGGCGGCGGCGTGCACGCGCTTGCGCGCGGCCACAACTTCGGGGCAGGTGGCCTGTCCCAGCTTGCCGATGCGGTGGCTGAAGTCACCGGCGCCAAACAGCAGCATGTCAAAGCCCGGCACGGCCGCGATTTCATCCACCACCTCAAGGGCCTCAGGGCTCTCGATCTGCAGGATCACAAACTTCTCGTGGTTGCAGTGATGGGCGTAGTCGGCCAGCGGCAGTTGGCAAAACAGGCCGTCCATGTTGCCGGCGTCCAGGGCCTTGTTGCCCAGCGGTCGGCAGCGCACCATGTCCACCACGCCGCGGGCCTCATCGGCGCTGGTGATGTGCGGCACCATGATGCCGGTGGCATCGCACTCAAAGGGCTTCACATACTCGCTGTAGCCGCCCTTGTTGACGCGCACGATGCTGTCCATGTCGTGCAGCTTGGCAGCGCGGATCTGGTGCTCGAGATTGAGCCAATCATTGGGCACATGCTCATTGCAGAGCCAGACTGCACTGGCACCGGCAAGACCGGCCAACTCCACGATGCGCGGGTCGCCGAGGTTGAGCTTGAGAACGGTGCTGTTGAGGCCTTGGCGAAGTTCGCGCAGGACGCGTGAGGGGCGGGGTTTCATGGGGAGAGAGTGAGGTGCAGAATGCCGCCTTGCAGGCGCCGGCGCAATCGTGCAGGGCCGGGATCAGGGGACAAAGCGCAGGGCGTAGAGATCGGCGTCCTGCAGGCGGAAGCGCAGGCGGATGCTCTGGCCTTGCAGGGCGCTTAAATCCAGTGCCTGCATTTCGAATTCATCGCCGTAGAGCTCGCCGGACTTGGCCAGCAGCTTGCCCTCGCTGTCGAGGGCCTCGACCCGGAGACTGCCAGTGGCTGAGGTGGCGGCATTGAGTTGCAGTCGAGTGCCGCTGATCTTCAGGGGCTTGGTGGTGAAGCTGCCGGGGCTTGCGCCAGCGTGCATCGAGGCAAAGCCCTGCTTGCGCACCGTGAGGCGGCGAATGCGGTGGTCGGGGTGGCGGTAGTGCTCGCTGATGTAAAGCGACCATTCCGGTCCGCTGCCCTGATAAATGCCGCAGGCCGTCATGTTGCTGCGTTCGGTCCAGTTGTTGAGGTCAGGCCCTGGGCGCACCCAAGCCTCCAAAAAGCTGCGGTCCCAGTGCTCGCCATCGCGGCTGGTCATGAACACGGCGTCGCTGACCCCGGGCCCGCCACTGTGGCCCTTGACCTTCACCCTTGAGGTGGCGAAGCGCTTGGGGAAGGAGAGAAAGAGTTGTGGCGAACCGGGGCAGGGCACGGTGGCGCTGGTGTAGAAGTGCTCGGCGGGAACGCCCTTGGCGTATTGATGAGGGCGGCCACTGCTCCACTGCATGAAATCGGCGGAGGTCATGCTTTGAATGGCACGCACCTTGTTGCTGAAAATGCGGCTGAAACTCACATAGCGGCTGCGGTTGTTGTCGTAGAAGGCGAGGTTTTGCGAGTCGAAGGCGCCCTTGGTGATGACCGGCTCGGGTCGCAGCTTGCGCCAGTTGATGCCATCCGCAGACCCGAAGGCATACAGCCCGCCTGGGGTTTCGCCCTGATGCCAGTTCTTGCCGGGCTGCTTCACGCCGCCAAGGGCCTTGTAGCGTTGGTCGGCGGGGCAGTTGGGGTTGCTGTCGAGGAAGGGTGAGAAGTTGTGCGACTCCACACCGCGCCAGATCACATTGTTGTCCTTGCTGCCAGCGGCCTCGATGAGCCCGAGCCTGGGTCGAGTGAAATGAATGCCGTCCTTGCTTTGGGCCACGCAGGTCACCTGATTGTCGCTGTGGTCGCTGCCACCGGCTGAGCCGCGATAATACAGGCGCACCTCATCGCCGTCTTCAATGACGGTGAAGTAGCCGCAGGTCGGCCCTTCCCAAGGCTGGTCCGTGGTCAGCACAATTTCGCGGCGCACCGGCTCATGCAGCTTGAGCTGCAAGCCGTCCTTCTGGGCCACGAGAAATTCATCCACCATCAACTCCCAGCGCTGGCCCAGATCCAGGGGTTGGGCATGGGCGAGGCCGACAAGGGCGAACAACAGCAGGCTTGGGGTCTTCATGGTTGGGTCTTGGGGTTGGTGAACTGCAACGCGTAGAGATGGGCGTCCTGAAGCACAAAGCGCAGGCGCAGGGTCTTGCCGATCAGGGCGCTCAGATCGGCCTCACCTTTCCAGGTGACCGTGCGCTGCAGGCTGTCGCCAAAAAGAACATCGCAGTCGGCCAAGGCGTGGCCTGCGATGGGCTTGCCCTCCTCGTCCTGCAACTCGACATGAATGCTGCCGGCTGCGGAGCTGGCGAAGTTCAGCTCGAGTCGGTTGCCGCCGAAGCGCAGTTTGCGGGTGACGAGTTCACCGCCCTTCATGGGAGCGTAGACGGAGACAAAGCCATCCATGCGAAGGCTGTGGCGGCGCAGGGCGCTGCTGCGGCCGCTCCAATAGCTCTCCGTGGTGTAAAAGGAGAGTTCCTGCGGCGCGCCGGGCAGGGCACTGGCCGTGGGCACCAAGGACCAGGCCGCGTATTGATGCCCGTAGTTCCAAGTGCCCTCGCGCTCAATTCCAGGGGGCAGAAAGGCCTCGCTCCAGCGCTTGAAGTGCAGGCCATCGCGGCTGGCCATGAACAAGCCCTCGGTGATGGCCATGCCGTAGCGGTCGCTGGCCTTGCTGCGTGCTTGGCGCAGTTCAAGCTCAGGCAGGGCCTTCATGCTCGGCGACCAGCCGCGCTCGAGGTAGCGCGTGGGAAAGCCCAGCAGCAGGTGTGGTGCGCGGAAGTAGGGCTTGATCTGATTGGTGTAGAGCTGCTCGGGCGGGGCATTGCCGTAACGCAGATCACGGGGCTTGTCCCACTTGAGAAAGTCCGGTGAGGTGGCGGTGCGGATGCCGCGATCGCCCTGCGGTTTCCATTCGCCCTCCTTGGTGACGCCGCCCGTGAAGTAGCGCCAGTAGGCGCGGTAGAGTTTGGCCTTGGGGTCCCAGAAGGCGAGGTTCTGAGAGTCAAAGGCGCCCTCGGTGATGACCGGGGTCTCCTGCAGCGGCGCCCATTTCAGGCCGTCCGCCGAGCCGAAGGCCAGCAGGCCATGGGGCTTGGCCGAGCGGATGATGGCCTTGTAGCGGGCATGAGCCGGGGCAGCTGGGTTCTCGTCCTTGAAGACGGCGATGTGGCCGGGATCAGGGTTGGCCTTGCCGATCAGGCCTGGAGCCAACACGATGTTGTTGTCGCGCGAGCCCTGAAACTCCACCAGGCCCAGCTTGGGTTTCTCCCAGTGAATGCCGTCGCGGCTCTGCGCGTAGCAGGTAAACAGGGGATGCTCGCCGGTGTTGACGCCACCCTTCGGATTGACGGTGAGCTGCCAGCTTTTGTAGTACATGCGGTAGAGCTCACCGTCCTTGAAGATGCTGTGGTAGCCGCTGCCACTGCCCTCCCAAGGCGCATCGTGGGTGATGGCGATGTCCTGGGGCTGTGGCTGGTGCAGGCGGGTTTGCGCAGCCCCGCCCAATCGGCTGATGAGGTGGTCATCGACGAACAGCTCGCGGCGGGTGCCCAGATCCAGGGGCGCGGCCTGCAGGGCGCCAAGGCCGAGCAGCAGCGCGCAGAGAGTGGATTTCATGGGATGGAGAACGCCGCGAAGGCGGCATTCTGCCTTGGTCTCTTGATGAGACCAGTTGGCGCCGTGAGGTGGGTTCATAGCTCGGAGAGGATTTCAGCCACCGCCACTTCGCGGCCCTGCTGCTGGCGGCTGCGGATTCCGGCGATGAGCACGGCCATCAGTTCCACGGTCTGCTCGAAGGGCAGGGGCGGCTGGCCGCTGCGCAGCAGCTCGATGAAGGCCAGCAGTTGGCCGCGGAAGGCGTGATAGGTGTCGCGCAACTTCAGGGCCAAATCGCCCTGTGTGCCGTGGAGATGGACGGCACCAAAGCTGCCATAGGCATCGTGCAGGGCGCCAAGGCTGAGGTGAAGACCGCTGGCGTGGGTGATCTGCATGACATCGCCGCGCTCGTTGCTTTGAGCGCGCACCGAGCGGAAGCCCGGGCCCATCAGCGGAGCCACGGCCTCCAGCGCGTGGATGCCGTAGCGCTCCCAACTTTTGCAGGTGAAACTGGTGATCCAGCGCAGCTCGCCGAGGGCCGAGAAGTCGGCCTGCATTTCCGGGGCATAACGCATGCCGCTGGTGGAGAGCAGCACGGCCCCTGCGCGCTGCCAGTGCAGGAACTGGCGCAGCTCCGGCAGGGTGGTGGCCATGGGTTTGTCAATGAAGACTGGCAGGCCGGCCTCCACGAAGGGCCGGGCGCGTCGCGCATGATCGCTGCCGTCGTCCGTGGCAATGATCACGGCGTCCACCTGCCCGATGACCTCTTCGGGGTTGCGGACCACATGCTCAATGAGGCTGGCAGCCGCGACCTTGGGCGCATCGGCGGGGTCATCGGTCCACACATGAGTGACCCGCGCGCCTTCGATCCGCACCTGTTGCAGCGGTTGGCGGCCAAGGTAGCCGGGGATGGCCGGGTAGGGGCACTGCGCCATGGCCGCGGGGTCGTAGCCATTGATGATGGCGCTCCAGGAGTAGGGGTGGCCATTGCCCTCGATCATGCCAAGCATGGCCAGGCGCAGAGGGGGCGCGGAGGATGGGGTGCTGCTCATGGCAGGGGACTGAGGTGAATGACTTCGCCGCGGTTGGCGCTTTGCAGGGCGGCTTCATTGAAGCGCAGGGTCTGCACCGCCTCCTCAAAACTGCACAGATCGGTGGTCTTGCCCTCGAGGGCATCGAGAAAGGCTGCGGCCTGCGCCATGAACAGCGTGTCGCGTTCCACCGGCGGGCATTGCCTCCACTGCCACTGCGTTTCGCCGCGTTGCATCAGGCCCCAGCGCTGCTGATGAATTTCAATGCGCAGGCTGGCCAACTCGCCGTGAATGAGAAAAACATGCTCGTTGGGGGCTTGAAACTGCGTCATGGCGTAGGACACGGGGATCTCGCCGTGACGCGCCGCGACATGGGCAAAATCCTCCACCTCCACGCCCTCCAAGGCGCGGTGACTGGCATCGCAAAACACGCGGCTCACCGGCCCCAGCATCCATTCCATGGCATTGACCAGATGGGTCAGCGCATCCTGAATGGCGCCGCCGCCCGTGCGCCGGTCGCGGTAATAGATCTCGCGGTAGGCGGGGCGAAAGGTGGGGAAGTGTTGACCGGAGACCACGCTGGCCTCCAGCAGTCGCCCCAGTTCCCCGCGCAGGATGGCCGAGCGAGCAGCCGCAACCGCGGCCATGAAATGATACACATAGGCCACGGCCACCACGCGGCCGCTGCGGGCGATGGCCTCGCGCACCTCGGGCACCAGCGTCTGGTCAGTGGCAAGGGGTTTCTCAATGAGCAGATGCAGGCCGGCTTCGAGAAGTTGCCGCGCCATGGGCAGGTGCAAATGGGCCGGGGTGCAGATCACGGCGCCATCAAAGCCGCCCGACGCCAAGGCCTCATCGAGCGAGCTGAAGCCCGGCACCGCGTACTGGGTGCAGATCTTCTCCAGCAGGGCGGGGTTGGCATCGCAGGCGCTGAGTTGGGCGCGGCCGGTGGCGGCAAAGCAGCGCAGGTGGCGTTCGCCAATGCTGCCGCAGCCGATGATGAGTAGCGAGGACATGGAAAAGGATGGATTGAAGCGCCACCAGCCAGCCAAGGGCCAACGCTTTGCGCTGGTCCCGAAAAGAGACCAGATGGCCTGGCGGCTAGCCGGCTTGCCAACAGGGCCACTCAGATCGAGTCACCGGCCACGAACTCCGGCGTGAGCCGGATGTGGGGCTGGTCCATCACCCCGCTTTGGGCCAGTTGTTGCAGGGCCTGCGCGATGCGGCTGGCCAAGCGTTTGGGTTCCGTGCGGTAGCGCGCCACCGTGGGGCTGGTGGCCTCAAGGATGGGATCGTGGTCGCGGGCCAGTATTGCCACATCGCGGGGAATGCGGCGGCCGCGCAGCATGAGGTGCATCATGACAGTGAGCACATGGGCCGAGCGCGCCA
>Ga0222712_10007384_pt1 | contig 10651 bp, 10 predicted proteins | sample C33_657DmetaG_FD_165043 | JGI IMG/M metagenome (GOLD analysis project Ga0222712, IMG submission 165043) | Estuarine water microbial communities from San Francisco Bay, California, United States - C33_657D | ecosystem: Environmental > Aquatic > Marine > Unclassified | place: USA: California... | reverse complement strand
ATGGGTGGTGGACCGGCCCAAGAAAAGAAAATGGCGGGGGTTCGCAAGTAATGCCTATCGAAAATTCATCCAGGGAACTTCACGAACTATTCGACAGGGTATCCCCATCGAAAGCATCATTCCAGATCGATGGCGGGTCTGCGACGATGGATTTCATCATCGACCGCGAAAAGCTGGGAATGATGGTCAGCGAAATCCTAGGTAGCGTTTACAAGGCGGCGGACGGGACAGGGAGACTTGTGCGAAAGCTTCCGGCGGCGCATCCATTCTATGACTGGCTTTATGCCACTAGAATAAACAACATAGAGGGCCTTCAGCCTTACGGAAGGCAGCTTGGCGAGGATTATCAACTGGATAAAAGCCTGAATTATATCTACGATTTTGTGACCTACAAGAAATACAAGGTGCAGATTCAGTTTGAGCCTAGGCCTTATTTAATGATGAATGATGACGATCTGAAGGGTAAGGCAGATACCAAGAAGTGGTATTACAACACCAAGGATGAATTCGTTGAATTCAAAGACCCGAAAGAATATCTGCGGTTCGTTGACCTAGAATGTGAACCGAATGCGGAATTCCTTTCCAGCCCGCAGGGACAATTCTTCTTCAAGACGAAGGACAACACCGCCCCAGGTGGCGCAAATCCAACCCCTGTAAGTAACCAGAATGGCGGCGGAATCAATGTCCTTGTGGTCAAGCGCAAGATAAAGATGACTTGGTTTTTCGTCCCATACGAGATTGTGTTTTCAGAGAATGTCATCTCCGGTCTTGGAAAGGTCAACCAATACGAGTTCTACGGATTCCCGGCTGGCTCCCTCCTCCTGGAGGGTACTGAAGTCAAGCGGTATCCGCCTCCAGAACAGTTGATCAAGCAAGACCCTGTCAATAAAGGCCCGGTGGCCCAGAAGGTTTGCGATATAACCTTTGTTTTTAATTCGTTCATGCAAGCCAACAGGGACTTGAGCGACAAGATTCCCGAAAGCACCAAATTCAAAATCGCCTATGGTCACAACCTTGTCCCACGCCCTGGTGAGTTGAAGTACCACTATGTGGAAACCAACTACCCGTCATCTGCCCTGTTAGGAAACAGGCCAATTTACGAATCGTATCCAATGGAAAGACTGTTCAGGCTGGAGTGACATGGCTATCCAACCAGTAAGGCAGTACGGCAAAAACCTGACCGTCGAGTCAGAGTGGATCGTCGCACGAATTACGGATGTTGGAGTAACGCCCCAAGATGTTGGTGACGAAGGGTCAATTCCGCACGGTTGGCAAGAGCAGAAGGTTAACACGACAGGATATGGTTATTCTGATGCCGACCAAACGGCGCGATATGGGACAACGACAATAGGGCAGAACCAGGCTTTCCAGATTGGCGGTGGGACTTCCACCATTGGACAGTTGGTGATGATGCGCCCGCGAGGCGTGGATCAGAATGGCTATCCAGTCTGGGAGTTCATGCCCCAGGGTGGTGGCGGTGGCGATTGCAACCCTGTTACATCCGTACAATGTACTGGGGGGATGCTGGTTGTCACCTACGGTATATGCCCATGAGCGTATCCACTTACGATTGCAAGACGCAGAATCCGCTCAATCCTGGAACACCTTATTACCATGAGTGTTTTGGATTCTTCCAGCTTCCAACAGCTTTGAAGTTTGAGGCTGGCCCATTTACTAACACTAAAGTCAATATTCCGCCAGACCTACCATGCAATCTGACTAGCAAGGCCCAAAGAACAGGTCAATTGGACAGAGATGGTTTGTGTGAATTCAAATACAGTTGGTCAGATGGTGATTTTAGTATCTTCTTGGTCATAAATGAAAATAAGGTTCCGCTGACAACCAAGAAAAACCTAGTCATAACAGATATGACCAAATGGCAGATAGGTGGTACAGGGGTTGGTGTTAAATCGGTTTCGTATTGCAATGTCGATCTGTCTGGATCGGTAACACTAGAAATAAGCGGAACCATAGTTGGAGAACTATGCACGGGACCATTCAGGATTTGGTTTGATCCAACAATATCCCCGCTGGTTTATTGAGGTGAATCATGGCGGCGGGAGCATACGCAAAAAATCTGAAAGGTGACTGCCTGGTAAAGCCAACGGGCATTGGCGGCGACATTAGGAATTGCATCCCATTCAGGGAATTAAGTGTTCACACCTATATGTCGAGTCCAGCCAATGCCCTTGGTGGTAATGGCTACGAAGATGGTCTTTATGGTTGTGGCCAGCAATACCCATTTTCAGCACCGAACACAAAGATTATTCCGCCTTGGAACTTGTCCAATACCTCCAGCAGACCATATGGAATTAGGTACGGAAGAAGTCAGGAACCAATAACATTTGAGGCATCGGACGATAGCCCGGTTTTCTTTGATTCCCTGGAATTGTATCCCTGGACTAAAAGGGCAGTAGCACCGCAAAGGAGGTGGTACGCCCAGGGTCCATCGATGGCAAGCACCCATCTGGTCAAATGCATACGGAGAAGAAACAAGGGCATCTATGGTTTGAACAATAATAACTACCAGAATCGATACAACTTCTATTTTACAGACGCAGACACTCCACAGGACAATGGCGCGGATTGGATGGGTCCGCTTCATCCGGCTGGATATATGTGGACAAACAAGGGAATCAATGAACCTTTCCTAGCCGAAAGATTTGTCGAGGAAACTGGAAGCGTTTTTGCATATAGGGATGGTGGTGGAAATATAGTATTCGCCAACCACTCACAGGGAATATTGCCATTCTGTGATCCTCTCAATGTGAGAACAGAGGACGGCACTTTGATTGGACAATACATAGGTCTTTCCTGTTTGCATTTCTTTTCGTCATCGTTCATCCATCAGCCTATTCAAACACAAGACCCATGTAGAATTCCAAAGACATTTCTTCCGAAAGACTATTATCAAACTGTTCCAAATCAAGATGGGACATTTAACAAGGTCAATCCAACTAATCAATTCATGCAACTTGAGACCCATTGGTTCATGGTTGGTGTGAATAAGATCGGTCATCCTGGGCCACCGGATTTGCCAAACCTGTGGTCTCCAAAAATAGCAACCATAAGGCATTGGTTTTACAATAAACCTACCCAGATGAATGGTAATCCATGCAATGAATACATTTATCTAAGCTTTGGATTCTTCCAGGAGGATTGGCGATTTGATGCCAACTTCAGGGTGATTGATTACATTGGCAACAACCAATGGAGAAGGGCTGAAGACATAACCCTGTCAATCAACATGAGTGGTTATCAGTCCTATGTTACGCCTTGAGGTGACAGATGCCCTACGGAGGATTCGACTGCCCGATCTACATCTCATGGGGTCCGAGACCCTATGAGTTTCCTCCGGTCAATGTGGCAACAGATACTTGTGGCGACCTCGCGCCAACAATACCTCCATTTCTGGATTGCTCTCTCTGTGGTCTTGGATGGCCCCAGGCTAGCGGTATCATTGATTTCCGCCTCTATCGTGATCCGGCTTGCCCAGGTAATGAATCTGGAATATTGAACGACTACAGCTACTGGCACAATGGCGCGTATCTACCTGGATCGTTTCAACTTCAATGCGCCAATCCAGGAGACAATGCCGAACCCAATGCCAATCAATGGGTTGTCAATAAGAACTATTATTGGGGCAGTCTCTACAAGATGTATTGCACCGTCACGGTTGCAAGCCTGACCAGCGTAACGGTCACAGGGACTATCTACTGGTTAAGCAATATCGATAATCAATGGAAGACATGGGTCACATTCAGTCAGACGGTCAACGAATATAATCCTTCTGGAAATACCGATCCAAGAAGGCCGCGATCGTTCATATCCACGAAAATACCCATCTCCCCTGCTGGACAGTATGGCGGGAGAGGGGATATCACCGACATTAAATTCGCCCTTGCCACTTACCCACAGATTGAGGGGTGCGGCAAAGAATTATGCTCAATGTTTAACGGGCAATATTATTCCACCTGTTTCAGGGCAGAAATAACTGATCCTGGTGTTCCACCGCAGATTCGCCAGATCGGCAAGAACACCATTCCATGCGGAACACAAGACCCTTATGGAAGCTGGTACACCGATTGTGAATGTGACCAGATAACATTGAAATCGAGTGGACCCCATGAAACGGTTGCCAATGGAAGACCAGGATACGCCGGGGATTATGGTTTCATTGGAGCGTCTGATCCGACAGTCAATCTGTATGCCAATCCTCCATACGATGTTGTCCAGCAAATTCAGGGGACCGGAAATCTCGTTGTCAAGAAGATTGGCAATGGACCGATGTTCATTGCAACAAGATTGCAAGATACCGATCCTTGGTCGATAGTCATTCCGACAGTTGTCCAGGGAACCAGTCCGACGATCCATCAAGCTATTTTTGGTTCCCCTGCCTGGAGAGTGATAAAGCTTTATTCTTTATCATTTCCAAACAACCAGATCGTTCCAGATGCTTGTTCTGGCACGATCCAGCCAATACCGGAGCAACCATCAAGCGGATGGTGGTGGTGCGGATCGAATGATGCCTGTGTCAATTCTCCAGTAGCTCCTGTTGGCTACAAGAATGGGCCGTTCAGCAGCATAGAGGCTTGCCAGGCATACTGTGGAATAAACCCGCCGATTCAATGGTGGTGCGTTGCGAATATTTGCGTCCAATCAATAACAGAACCAGTTGACGCAACAGGTGGCCCATTTGCGACTTTGGAATCATGTCAGACATTGTGCCCAGAACCACCACCAGCAGAAGGATTCATGGCGACGAATCCGGCAGATTCTGTCCATCAATCTGTCAGGCCCGATGATGCCCAAATGAACCTTCTAAAGAGGTTCAAGCTTCCCTGCATTAATCGCGGTCCCAGATTGGATAATGGGACAGGATTTTCCTGAAACAGTCGAATCCTTTACGAGTGCAGTTTGCACTCAAAATGCAGTTTCCTTGAATCGCCACAAGGCAGCAAGGCTTGCGCTTTCTGCGAGGATTATCAAGCAACAGAGGAAGACCAGAATGGCTAAGAGCATCGTCTACATCTCCCTGGCGGAATCCCTGTCCAAGGGGCGGATCAATTTCGCCGTTGATAAGTTCAGAATGCTTCTTGTCAACAATAATTACACGGTGCTATCTGACGCGACCAAGAGGACTCATAAGACCAGAACAGATGTTACGCCTTATGAGACATACGGATTTGGATACACCCAATCGGGATCGGCAACCATTCCTGGTCCTGGACAAGTGATCCCAACAGTCTTAACACCTTCGGTTGACAACAGGTCAATGGAGGTTTCATTCACGGTAACACCCTGGTTGGGTGTTTCATTCGTCACGACAGGCGGGGTGATTTATAAGTTTGCTGACGGCACTACTGGTGGGAATGACTTGGTTGGCTATGTGGACTTTGGACAGTTATGGAGCTTCTCCAACCAGAATTGCGATCCTGTCATCGACAAAAACCTAAGATTTGAGGTCTAATTTCAGATATTGCAAGTCAATATATTGTTTATATGATTAACTGACCACCTTGGCCGCGCCTGGGGACCGTATGGCATGGATTGGCTCAAATTCGCTGAACAGTATGGACTTGCTTCGGCTGGATTAGCCTTCGTCTTCTGGTATGTGGTTCTTCCATTAAAAGACCGTCATGTCAAGTTCCTTGATTCAACGGAAGAGACTAACAAGTCCTTGGCCAAGACGGTGGAGAAGCAGGCGGAAATACTGGAAGGAATGCAGACTGGTTTAGCCAAGATGAATGACAAGATTGACAGGATGGAAGAAGTAGTCGAGAAGCTTTCCATCGTCACGCAGCACTTGAGGATGCCGTAAATGTCCCTACCACTCCTCCACGCTGGACGCACGAATCCCGGCCTATCCGCTGCCCTCGATCTCCGCTTCGCCTTGGATAAGTCGCTTACCGCTTATCGTGGACCCACGCCCAGTTTCAGTCGAGCATCCACCGGCAGCTACTTCGATGGGAGCGGGGTTCTGCGGTACGCTGCTTTAAATCAGGTTTTGTATTCAGAAGATTTTGGCAACGCTGCGTGGGCAAAGCAAAACGGAACGATTTCAACCGACCAAATAATTGCGCCAGACGGAAAAACAACCGCAGATAAATTTACAGAAAATGTGGCCAACACATTTTTCAATATTTACAACAGTTCAGCAGTTAGTCATTCCGCTGGCGCAACGATGACCGCAAGTGGTTATTTCAAGTATGGAACTAGAAGATACATTCAATTTATTCTTGGTCCTGCTGCTGCTGGCGTTTCAGTTGTTGTTGATTTATTAAACGGCTTAATCACAGCGACAGGTTCAAGCGGTGCAGCATCATACACCTCGTCTTCTATCACTAATGCTGGCAATGGCTGGTACAGGGTTTCTGTGACAGGAACTTTGCCATCAGCCAATACAGGCTATTACGATCTATTTACAAGCAACACATCATCTTTTGTGAACCCTTACCCGACATTTTCGTCTTCTGGAGAGTACACCTACATTTGGGGCGCACAAGTTGAAACCGGCTCCACCGTTGGCACTTACTGCCCAACCACCACCTCAGCAAACTCCGCTCCCCGCTTCAATCACACCTACAACGGCACAAGCTGGGTGTCGAGAGGTCTGCTGGTGGAGGAGCAAAGGACGAATGTAATGACCAATTCCCAAGCCTTTGGGAGTTGGATTGCTCAGTCTGGATGCACGGCAGTCAGCAATAACGCTGCTGGAATTGATGGCGGAACAACGGCATCGACCCTGAACGAAGGTTCGCTTGGAACCGACTACAAAGGCGTATATATATTTGCCACTCTTGGTTCTGGTGCTCAAACATTCTCGCTCTACGCAAAATCTGTCACCTTGCGCTACCTCGCATTACATAGTTACTCAGATGGTTCTAACTACTGTGGGGCGATTTTCGACTTAGTTGCCGGGACATGCACGGCGACAACTGCACTTGGCAACTGGTCGTCTGTTAGCGGATCAGTAGTGGACTGTGCAAATGGCTGGTACAGAATCAGCATGACGGCGACAAACGCAGGGTCACTCACTCCGACTTGGGCCATTAGACCAGCGAATGCTGGTACTGGGTTTACTCCAACCTATGGAGCACCAGCAACATACACGGGAACAAACAGAACTGCATCCATTTTTGGCGCACAGGCAGAGCTTGGCGCATTCCCCACCAGCTACATCCCCACCACCTCCGCATCAGCCACCCGCTCCGCAGATGTCTGTCAGATTATTGGATCGGATTTTTCAGGATTCTGGAATGGGACGGAGGGGACGCTGGCCTGTGAATTTGACAGGTTGTCAAGCGTAACATCGTCATTTTCTTCCGGGTTCCCACATGCTGTTTCTTTGGTTGATAGTGGCAATCTAGTTAGGCAAGGGTTTTATGGTGGGCATTCTGGTGCATCACCAACAGGGGAAATATTCCTTTATAACGGTTCGGGCCGGATTACTGCTGGAGCGTTAGTCTCTGGGACATCTCCAATAAAAATAAGCGGAGCATACAAGGCAAGCGATTTTGCTGGGAGCCTTAATGGTGCAACTGCCGTAACTTCTTCTTCTGGGTCTATTGATCCTGTTGTCCAAATGAACATAGGGGCATGGGCATCAAGCCAATATATGCTCAACGGCCACATCGCCCGCCTGCGCTATTACCGCAAGCGTCTGCCGAATGCTACGCTGCAACAATTGAGCGAACCCGATCCAACGCTCAATCTACAATTCGCCTTAAATAAGTCGCTTACTCCAGTTGCTGGTCCTACGCCTTCATTTAGCAGAGCGTCAATGGGATCCTATTTCGGATCAGATGGTCTGCTGAAATACCTGAATGTGAATTTGCTAAAGTACAGCGAAGATTTTACAAATGCAATTTGGGGCGGAGTTGGCCTTGGTGTATCTGCAAATGCAATTACTGCTCCAGATGGAACCACAACGGCTGATTTACTAACCGAAGACAGTTCTAATGGTTTCCACCAAAGAGGTCAGACATACACAACATCTACGGCCACATACACATTTTCTTGCTTTGTAAAATGGAAGACTGGAACAACAAGAAACATCGCTCTACTTCCGGTATCAGCTAGTTCTGCTGGGACAAATAAAGGAATCATATTTGACAGCAATGGCGCATATGTTGCCGTTGCTGGAGATGTTGGTCCTACTCCAACATACACCTCTGAAAGCGTTGGCAATGGATGGTTCAGATTTTCTGTAACAACTTCGGCTAGCGGAGGAGTTTCCTCTGCTGGCACAACAATAAGATTCCACAGCGGAACAACCAACTCATATGCTGGAGACGGTTCGTCTGGAGTGTATATCTGGGGCGCACAGCTAGAAACATCGCCATTCGCTGGACAGTATTCAAAAACTGAAGCATCGTCAAACAGCAATGCTCGATTCGACCACGCATTCGAGAATGGCGCATGGATCAGCAAGGGATTGTTGATTGAGGAGCAGAGGACAAACCTCTACCTGTACTCCGAAGATCTGTCGCAAGGCAATACGGCTAATAATGTCACAATATCCACCAACACGGATGTTGCGCCTAATGGAACTACAACGGCAGACAAAATTACATCAGCAACATCAACGGCAATTCATTACCTTGAAAAAGGTGGATATGCTGTTTCATCTTCAACAGCATATACAATTTCCCTTTTTGCTAAGAAAGGAACTCATAGGTATATACAGATTTCCGCCAATAATGAAGGTTCTGGAGTCTATGCAAATTTTGACATACAAGCGGGTATTTTAGGAAATGTTGGCGCATCAGCTACGGGATCAATAACAAACTGCGCTAATGGCTGGTTTAGATGTTCAATGACATATACGACAACTAACACGGCATCTAGACCATTGATTGTCATGGTCTCCGGAACGACAGCAGCAAGAGCTGAATCGACTGCATTGACAACATCGGACACGGTTTTAATCTGGGGAGTTCAGCAGGAGGCCGGATCTTTTGCTACCTCCTACATCCCTACCACCTCAGCATCAGCCACCCGCTCCGCTGATGTCTGCCAGATTACTGGGACGGATTTTTCTGGAATTTGGAATGGGGCGGAGGGGAGTTTTGCTGCCGAAATAGATTTGGGTGCGCCTGTTACCGGAATTACCTATTACCCGTTTTATTTCGGCGCATCCGATACAGCGACAAATACTAAGCGTTTGTTTTATTTTTCTGACATCCCAACCGGAACATCCAGCCTGTATTTGAGCGACGGGACAACGACATCCAAAGTTACAACATCAAACATTCCCGGCAATTTCACAACATTTAAGGCAGCGATGTGCTACAAGGTCGATGATTTGGCGATTTCGTTAAACGGAGCTGCTGTTGTAACCGACACTTCCCAGCCTATTCCAACAGGGCTGGACAGGTTGCAAATTGGCAGTAATCCTTCGGCAAACAATTTCAACGGCCACATCGCCAAGCTCATTTACTACCCCGCACGATTGACCAATACCAAACTGCAACAGCTTTCTACTTGAGAGGTGGCATATGATTGATCTGCTGCTGAAATTCGATTCGCAAGAACAAGCTGGACTCATTGGAGAGCAGCTTGGATACACCACTCGTGATCCAGAGACTGGAGAATGGAATACGACACAAGCCACCCTGACGCTGGCTATTTGCGTCATCGGTGTGCATTACTATCCAGACCCTGTGGAAGTAGATGCTGAAGGGAATCCGGTTCTAAAAGCGGATAACCAATACTGGGTGATGGTCAGGAGTCTGGTGGATATGGATTTGCCACCGGAGATTCTGCCGTTCATCGTGGAACCAAACCCGGAAGACCCGACAATTCCGAACCAGAGGTGGGCGTAATTATGGCAAGCAAAAAAATCAACGAACTGACTCTTAAGTACCCGCTAGAAGGCACAGAATTCATCGTTGCTGCCGATCAAATAACCGGAGTAGCCTACAAGGGCTACATTGGCGATGCCGTCCTTGTGGGAATTAGTGGCGGGCAGATTTACACAACTGCTGGATCATTTGCATTTGAGCCAACAAGCGTCACGCTTTCTGGAAATACCAACAATCTTGGAGTTGGTAAAAATGGATTGATCCGAATACAGTCCACCGGGAATTACGATCTTACTGGATTGGTTCCCATTGGCGGGGCAGCAGCAAATAATGCGCGTGTTATCTACATCCTGAACAGGGGAACAAATACCATCACCCTGAAGCATGAGGACGCTGCCAGCACGGCAGAGAATAGGTTTTACACGCACAACGGAAACAACCTTTCCCTGCAAGCCGATCATGTTGTGCTGGGAATGTATGACGGCGTGTTGAGCCGTTGGCGGGTTTGGAGTCTGGTCTAGGAGGCTTTATGCCGTTGAAGAAGGGTTCATCGAATAAGGTTGTAAGTCAGAACATTCGCAAGGAGCGCAAAGCGGGAAAGCCACAAGCGCAAGCTGTAGCAATCGCGCTCTCGAAAGCCGGGAAGAGCAAGAAGAAGAAATAATCTTGCCAATCGGTCTGCCCTATTACTCTCCAGGGAAGAACCATGAAGTGGTCAATACGGCAGACCGATCCTCACGCCTACAAGCTGGAATTCGACGGCATCAGACCAAACGATAGAAGCAAGGTGATGCTACTGTCCGATCTGCATTGGGACTCCGCTCAATGCAACCGTGACCTACTCA
>Ga0222712_10007382_pt1 | contig 10653 bp, 4 predicted proteins | sample C33_657DmetaG_FD_165043 | JGI IMG/M metagenome (GOLD analysis project Ga0222712, IMG submission 165043) | Estuarine water microbial communities from San Francisco Bay, California, United States - C33_657D | ecosystem: Environmental > Aquatic > Marine > Unclassified | place: USA: California... | reverse complement strand
ACCGCCATGTGGTGGTGGACGCGTCCGAGGCTCGCCAGCGCGAAGTCCGCCGTCAGCCCGGCGCGCTCCGGCTCGACCGCCTCATGGCCGATGCCTTCCCAGACCTGGCCGCGATACATCGTGAAGCGGAGTTGCCCTGGCACGACGGTGTCGCGCAACAGGTAGTGGGCGATGCATTCCAGTTCGCGGGCCGGCAGACGTAGATCGGGCATGCGCAGCGCCGGGCGGCTGACGTGCGGCTGGCGGAGGAAGTCGACCAAACTGCGCAGGCTGTATTTCCCCTCAAGCGCGCCGAGCGGGACCGATTTCGCCGCCAGCGTCTCGCGGCCTTGGGCGTCGCGCGGGGAGTGACAGGCCGCGCAGCCCCGGGCATGGAAGAGTTTCTCGCCTTGGGCGGCCGCCACGGCATCGGGCGCTTCGGGGCTGAAACGGGAGGGTCGGGTCGACAGGAGGAACTGGGCGAGTTCCTCGGCGATGTCCGCGTGCTCGGCCGACGCCTGGTTCGACGCGGAGCGGGAGACGGTCCGAAGCGCGTTCGGGCAGGTCGTGCCCGGCTTCGTCGCTTGCGGGTCGCGGATGAACTTGGCGAGGTAGCCCGGGTTCACGCGGTCCGCCACGGCGGCGAGACGCGGGGCCTGTTTCGCGGCGGCAAGAGTCCCCTCCGGAGCGCGATGGCAGGCCACGCAGTTCAGTTCCTCCAGCAGCAGGCGACCTTTGGTGGCCGGTTCGAGCTTGGCTTGGGCGATGCCCGGTAGCGACACCTCGGCGGAGGCCGAAAGGGCAAGACCTAGCAGCGCCAGCAGTAGGAGCCGACGGGGCAGGGCGCGGCGATCGGCAGGGTGGGCCGGACGGGTCATGGGTCCATTTGGACCCGGTCCCCCGGGGTGGCGAGCGGTTATTGATAATCCGGATATTTTCTCCGCATTAATCGGAGGTTTGAGGGGTTGAATCTCCGAAGCCCTTCCCTATCCCCGAACGCCTCGTCATGAAAGTCCGCCACCTCCTCATGTTCCTCGCCTTGCTTGGTCTGGGCTCCGCGCTCGTGGCCACGCCGGCGACAAAGCCGAACATCATCTTCATCCTCGCCGATGACCTGGGCTTCGCCGAGCTCGGTTGCAATGGTTCCGACCGCTACCAGACCCCCCACATCGACGCCTTGGCCAAGGCCGGCGTGCGTTTCACCCGTTTCTACACCGCCCCGCTGTGCGGCCCGTCGCGCGCGTTGATCCTCACCGGCCGCTATGCTTTCCGGACCGGCGCCGTCAGCCAGGATGCCTGCAAGACCGTCGTCCGCACCGGCGAGAGGGCCGAACGGATGATCCCCACGGTGCTCAAGCAAGCGGGGTACGCCACGGCCATGATCGGCAAGTGGGGCCAGCTTTCGCCTTCGGGCGATCCGGCCGAGTGGGGTTTCGACCACGACTTCCATTTCAAGGGGAGCGGCATGTACTGGAACAGCAAGGTCGCCAAGCCGATGTCCGAGGGCGGGCAGGTGCGCGGCGACCCCGACAGCTATGTCATCGACGGCAAGACCATCAAGGTGAAGGACGACGAGTATATCCCGGATCTCCTGCACAAGGACGCCACGGCCTGGCTGGAGGCTCATCGCCACGGACCGTTCTTCCTTTATTACTCGATGTCGCACGTGCACGGCGAGATCCTGCCGACGCCGGACAGCGCGCCCGCGCCGAAAGGCGAGACCGAGGATACCCGGAGGAAGCGTCATTATGCGGACAATATCGGCTATATGGATAAGCTGGTCGGCAAACTGATGGCCGAGCTCGACCGGCTCAAGTTGCGCGAGAACACCCTCGTCGTATTCATGGGCGACAACGGGAGCGCCAAGCCGAACGCCCCCGACGCGACCATCGGCGGCCGCCGGATCGAGGGCGAGAAGGGTTCCATGAAGGAAGGCGGCGGCCTAGTGCCGTTCTTCGCTACATGGCCCGGCGTCACCCCCGCCGGCAAGGTCAGCCCCAACGTCGCCGACGCGAGCGACCTCCTGCCGACGTTCGCCGAGGTGGCCGGCGCGCCGCTGCCCGGCGGCCGCGTGATCGATGGTCGCAGCCTCGTCTCCCAGCTCAAGGGCGCCGATACGTCGCCGCGGACCTGGGCTTACTGTCAGTTGAGCAACAACTACTATGTCCGCGAGGCGGGCTGGAAGCTCGACCAGGCCGGCACTTTGTACGACATGAAGGATGCCCCGTTCAAGGAGCTGGCCGTCGCGGCCGACACCAAGGATCCGGCCGCCTTGGCCGCCCGCGAGCGTCTGGCCGCCGCCCTGGCGGGCTTGAATCCCGCGGCCGGCCATAAGGACGAGACGGGCGACGGCTCGGGTCGCAGCGCCGGCAACGAGAAGAAGAAGGGCAAGAAGGCCAAGGATGCCAAGTAAGCGCCATGTTCCGCCACCACCTCCTGGCCCTCGGTCTTTCGGTCGTCGGCGTCCTCGCCGCGGAGGAGCCGCTGACCGATAAATCTTCCGCCGCGAAGGTACTGGCGCTGTACCAGAAGACCCTGGCCGCCGCGCAGAAAAGTCCGCCCACGCCGGGTGCGGTCATCTGCATCGGTAGCTCCCACATGCAATTGTGGAAAAGCGTGCAGGCGGATCTCGCCCCCCTCACGGTCCATAACTACGGTATCGGGGGCAGCCGCATGACGCAGGCCGAGGAGTACTTCATCGATAACCTCGCGATCGCCTTCAAGCCGCGGGCCGTGATCCTGTACGAAGGCAGCAATGACATCAACGCCGGCACCAAGCCGGCGACGGTGCTCGCCAGTTTTCAGCGGCTCCAGCGCAAGCTGCACGCCGCCTTGCCCGAGGCGCGTTTGTATGTGCTCGGCGTCGTGCCGAGTCCCGGTAAGCGATTCGAGAAGTTCGCCGAGCTGAAACAGGTCAACGAGCTGCTCCGGGCCGAATGCGCCACGCAGCCTTGGATGAAATTCATCGATACCACGACCCCGTTGCTGGGCGCCGATGGCCAGCCGAGGGAGGAACTGTTCAAGCCTGGCGACATTCATATGCTTCCCGCCGGCTATGCCGTCTGGAGTTCCGTCATCGCCCCGGTGATCGTGCCGGCCGAGAAGCCCTTCGAGAAAGCGAAGTGAGGGAGGGAGAGTGGGGGCAGAGTACGGAGTACTGATGGGTGGCGCAGAAAGGGGGGGCTGAATCGAGTGCTGGATCGAGTACGGAGTGCTGAGTCGATGGGGTGTATCGAGGTAGGGACCGCTGGTCCGGGGTATGTGAGAGCCGACATGGGGTCAGGCATATCATCGCTGCGCGAGGCGAAGCCAGACCCCATGTCGACGGCCGAGCGGGGACGGTCAGCCCTATCAGGGGGCATGTGGGCACGGTGACACGTGGGCAAGGGTGTTCCTGTTGCCGCGTCTCGCGCGCCGCGCGCGCGGGTAGGGGCAGCACCGCGTGCTGCCCTAGCTGTATCGAGGTCTGGGTCGGGCCTTGGCACTAGGTCAGGCACATCATCGCTGCGCGAGATGAAGCCAGACCCCTGCCGCGGCCCTGTATCCCTTGCCCGCGTGCCAGCTGGCCAGCTGGTCTTTTGGCTCCGATCCTAGGACGAACCATCTTGGTTCCGACCAGGGGGCGGTCGTGCCTAGGGAGGGGCAGGGTGTCGGTGCGGCGACAAGTCCGCACCCCTGCCGAGGAATGCACACCTGCGCGTTTCATCTGATTCCGCTGATATTCTCCGAGATAGGGCTTGCAGGGGTATACTTCTGATATAGTCAGAGTTATATTTCTGATAAAGTCAGATGTCTATCTTCCCTCTTATGGCCACCAAAACCTCCCGTCCCCGTCTCGGTTTCCTCATCGCCGCCGCCTTCGCGCTCTCCGCGACGGTGATGCCCACGAAGGTCAAGGCCGCCAATTTCTACTTCGATAACTTCGGGGCCAACAAAGTGTCGGATGGCGCTAATTGGTACGGGGATCCCGGACTCGCCGTCTCGTACGGTGTTCCGCCGACTTCCACCGCCGCCCTGTTCGTTGGCTACGCCCCTGCCCCCTCCTTGGGCAGTGATTACCTGTTCAATGACGTTCCGGGCTCGTACGTCAGCCTGAATTTCAGCGGTGCCGCGCGTTACGCTAATTACCTGGTTAACGGAGCTTCCCTGTCCGTTGGCTCTATCTCCTCGCTCGCCGGTACCTACTCGGTCGATATCAATACCGCTACGCTCATCCTGACCGGTACCCCGACCATCACCGCGGGCGCTGGCACTGACATCGGCATCATTCCTTCGGTCTCCACGGCTGGCCTCTCCCTGACCGTTGCCGGCAGCGGCGACACCTACTTGGCCTCCGGGGTCAACCTGGCTGCGGGTGGGCTGATCAAGCAAGGCTCTGGGTCTCTGACCGTCAATGGCACGGCCAGTTACGGCGGAACCACTTCCGTCGATACCGGCACCTTGAGGTTCATGCAGGGCGTGACCCTGGCCGGCCAGGTCACCAACGCCGACGTCCTGTTGTTCCACAGCGGGTTCGGGACGACCAATACCCTGACGACGGGGCTTAATGGAAGTGGTTATACGCAGTTCACCGGCGAAGCCGTCATCGGTACCAGCTCCGGCTCGGGTTATATCAGTTTCGTAGAGAACGCGACGATCGGCACCTTGTTCGGCTCGGGCACGATTGGCATCGATCCCGGCAAGACCCTGGACGTCTCCAGCGGCAGCTTCTCTGGCACGCTGCAAGGCAACGTCGGCCTCACCAAGTCGGGACCGGGTGTTCTCGTCATGAGCGGGCTTGGGGTCGATGACTACGTCGGCACGACGACCGTCAACAACGGCACGCTGGAATTCACCCACGACGCCGTCACCCTCGCCGGCCAGGTCTCTGTCGGTGCCAGCGGCACGTTGAAGTTCACGGCTGTGACCGGGACGACCAACCTCGCTTGGGGTCTGATGAACAATGGTATCACCCGCGTCGATAACGACCTTTCTGCTCAAAATGTCTACAACCAGACTGGCTCGGTGACCATAGCTGGAAACCATAGCGGCTGGTATCTGCAAAATTCCAGCGGATCTTCCGTCACCACCATCGGCGGGAGCGTCAGTCTCAACTGGGGTGTTCGTAATCTCGGTAATCTGTCGATCGAAGGATTGCTCGCGGTCAACAACATCACTTTTCTGGAAAATTATTCCGGCATCACCGACATCGCCGGGAGCGTCTCAGGTTCTAATTTCAATAATTACAACGGGACGACCACCATCGGCGCTAATGCCACCCTTGGCGACGTCCGCACCTATTCGGGTGCTACGTTCATCGGCGGCAACCTGATCAACTGCAATTACCTGGAGAATAACGCCAGCACCCAGGTGGTCGGCAACGCCTCCATCTACAGTCTCCGGAATAACTCCGGCACCACCACCATTGGCGGTAACTTGGTCGCGAACGACGTCGTGAACAACGATGGCCAGCTGATCGTCGTCACCGGGAACGCGACCATCACCTCCCAGTTTGAGAACTACGGTACGGCCAACTTCGGCTCCACCTCCTCGATCTGGAGCCTCTGGGGAACCGGCACGGCCAACTTCACCGGCGCCGCCCAGATCCAGTATCGCACGGGCAACGGTACCGCGAACTTCGCTGACGATTCCAATGTCTGGAGCCTGTACGGTGATGGCAGCGTCACCATCGCCTCGGGCAAGACCCTCACGCTCTCTACGAATTACTTCTGGGGTTCGCTCTCGGGTGACGGTTCCATCTCCAAGATCACCGGGGACACCCTCGTCCTGGGCGGCGCGAATGTGTACGGTTATCAGGGCTTCACGACGGTCAATGCCGGCGCCTTGGTGTTCGACACCGCGGCGACGCTGGCGGGCCAGGTGACCAATAACGCCATCCTCCACTTCAACTCCGGCTCCGGTCTCACGACCTTGACCACGGGCCTGGCTGGCTCAGGCGCGACTTACTTCGCGGGTGATACCTCCGTCGGCACCCTCAACGGTACCGGCGACGCCACGGTCAGCATCGCCAACGGCAAGACCCTCACCGTCAGCAACGGCAGCTACGCCGGCTTGTTCACCGGCGCGGGCTCGCTCGTCAAGGCCAACGGCGGCACGCTGGTGTTCACCGGGGTCAATGCGGACGACTATCAGGGCTCCACGACCGTCGACGCGGGCACGTTGACCTTCACGCAGGCCGTGACCTTGGCCGGTCAGGTGACGAACAACGCCACGCTGAACTTCACCAACGCCGGTAACACCGCGTTGACCACGGGTCTCGCCGGTACGGGCGCCACGAGCTTCTCGGGCGACACCTCCGTCGGCACCCTCGACGGCACGAACACCTCCTCCGTCAGCATCCCCGTCGGCAAGGTGCTCACCGTCAGCAGCGGCAACTTCGCCGGCTACCTCTCCGGCGGCTCGCTCGTCAAGTCCACGGGCGGCTCGCTGACCCTGTCCGGCGTCGGCGCCGGCAACTACGTAGGGACGACCAACGTCGATGCGGGCACCCTGACGTTCACCCAGGACGTGAGCCTGTTCGGCGCGGTGACCAACAACGCGACGCTGAACTTCAATGGAGCGGGCACCACCACCCTGACCGACGGCCTCGCCGGCTCCGGCACCACCACCTTCTCGGGTAACGGCTCCATCACGAGCCGCTCCGGCACGGGCGTGGTGAACTTCCTGGGTAACGTCTCCATCGACGATGTCACCGGCTCGGGCAACCTCAACATCGCTAGCGGCAAGTCCCTGACGATCGAGCAGGGCGTCTACTCCGGTGCCATCACCGGCTCGGGTGACCTCGTGAAGACGACCGGCGGCGAGCTGGAGCTCCTCGGCTCCGCCAGCAGCTACGGCGCCACCGTCGTCCAGGCGGGCCTCCTGACCGTCAACGGCGACGTGACCACCTCCGGTGTCATCGTCGCCGCGGGCGCCTCCCTCGGCGGTTCCGGCTCGATCAGCGGCAACGTCGTGGTCAAAGGCTTCCTCGCCCCGGGCAATTCGCCCGGTGTCCTGACCGTCACCGGCACGGAGACCCTGGCCAACAACTCCACCTTCCAGGCGGAGATCGGCGGCAGCACCGCCGGTACGGGTAACAACTTCCACGACCAGTCCAACGTCGTCGGCAACGTGGTCATCGGCACCGGTGTCGACCTCGGCATCATCTCGTGGAACGGCTTCACCTCCGTCGCCCGCGGCGATGCCCTGACACTCGTGAAGGCCACCGGTGGCATCGCGGGTACCTTCGCCGACACCGCCGGCAGCGGTCTGACCGGTTGGACGCTGTTCGACAACAGTTCCTCCGCCGCCCACCAGTTCGGCAATCTCTACGGCACGGGCCTGAGCGCCGGGCAGACCTTCGGCGTCTGGGGCACCAACGCGAACCGCGCCGCGGTCGCGGGCGCGCTCTGGACCACCGCGGTCACCGAGACGACGAATTCGGCCGCGACCGCCGGGGCCAACCGCGTCGGCTTCATCGACACGAACTCCAACGCCGGCCGCGCCGCGCTGGCCCTGGTCAACGCCGGCGCCAACACCGACGCGCTGCTGGATTCGTACTCGCCGGAGTCCTTCCTGGGTCTGACGGATTACGCCCAGATGACCGCCCGCACGCTCGCGGACGGCGCGCTCAACCAGACCACGTCCTACAGGTCGGGTGACTGGGGCGTCGGCGCCGGTTACAGCAGCGTCGCCAATACCTTCACCGCGGGTTCGTCCAGCGCGTTTGATCGCCGACTCTCCAGCAACACCACGTACGCGAACTTCAGCTACTACCTGAATCCGCGCTGGAAGGCCGGTCTGTTCTTCGGTCACAACGTCGGCAGCCTCAACTCGGCCGCCAACTCTACCAACATCAACGGCAACGTGGTGGGCCTGAGCCTCAACGGCTCGGTCGACTGGCATTACCCGGTCTCCCTCAAGGCGGCGATCAGCTCCTCGAGCCTGCGCTTCGGCAGCAACCGTACCATGACCACCGCCACCTCGGGTGACGACCAGATCGTCAGCGGTACCGGCACCTCGTCCTCGGCCGACACCAAGCTGACCGACACGAGCGCCCAGGTCTCAGCCTCGATGCTGGTCTATACCAAGGGTCGCCTGAGCCTGAGCCCGTCCGTGGGCCTCGTGTATGGCACGTCGAAGACCGACGCCTTCACCGAGACCGGCACGGGCGCCAACCTCGCCGTCGCCGGCATGAGCAGCAACAGCACCCGTGGCGTCATCGGTCTCGGGGTCGGTTACGAAGTCTCGGCCGAACTCGCCCTGAGCATGTCCCTCGGCTTTGAAAAGCAGCTGAACTCCGACGCCGACAGCGTGTCCGCCACCTTCGCCGGTGCCCGCGATGCCAATTTCAGCGTCGTCGGTCGCGACACGAGCGGCAGCGTCACCTCGACCCTTGGCTTCGGTCTCTCGTACCGCCTGCCAGAAGGCTACAGCGCCAACCTCAACGCCGAGTTCCGTAACGCCAGCTCGTTCGACAAGGACAAGCGCGTCAACCTCTCGATCAACCGCCGGTTCTAAGCGGTTGCCTCGTGAGGCCCAAAGGCCGTCCGCAAGGACGGCCTTTTTTGTGCCCGGCGGATCCGCTGGGGACGATGAAGCGAGTCGGGCTGGGCGGGGTGTTGAGCGACGCGTGGGGCTGGGGCTATGTCTTGCCCCTCTAGGAGGCGTTTAGGGAGGGTTTGGGGTCTAGGGTGTGAGGGGTTTGTAGGGTTTCTGGGGGCGGCGGCTCTGGGGGCGGTTCAGGGGGAAAGGAGGGGGTGGTGCTGAGTCGATGGGGCTGCATCGAGGTAGGGACCAGCGTCCCTGCTGGTCCGCGGGTCGGGCCTTGGCATGAGGTCAGGCACATCATCGCTGCGCGAGATGAAGCCAGACCCCATGTCGTCGGCCGACCGGGACGGTCAGCCCTACCTAGTGCCCGCAGTCCCTGACGCCTGGCCCACTGTCCACCGGTCAGCCCTACCTCGAGGAAAGATTCGAGGCCTTGTCTCCAAGGCGGTCGGGACTAGTGTTCCAGGATGCGCCGCCTGCCCCTGCTCGCCCTGACCATCACCACCCTCGCCGCCGCGGAGGAGGAGCCGAAGTGGTGCCCGCTCTTCAACGGTAAGGACCTCTCGGGTTGGACGCCGAAGATCGCCAAGCACGCCTTGGGTGAGAACTACGCGAATACCTTCCGGGTCGAGGACGGCATGATCAAGGTCTCGTACGACGGCTACCCGAAGTTCGAGCAGCGCTTCGGGCATCTCTTCACGAACCTCGCCTATTCGCGCTACGTCCTGCGGATGGAATACCGTTTCGCCGGCAAGATGATGGCCGACGCCCCCAAGTACGTGAACCTCAACAGCGGCGTGATGATCCATGCTCAGCCTCCGCAGAGCATGCGCTTCGACCAGGGCTTCCCGAGCAGCCTCGAGTTCCAGTTCCTCGCTGACGAGGGCAAGGGCGACCGGCCCACGGCGTGCGTCTGCACCCCTGGCACCAATCTCGAGCTCGAGGGCAAACTCGTCACCCAGCACATCATCCAGTCCAAGGCGCCGACCTTCCCGGCCGATCAGTGGGTGCAGATCGAGGCCGAGGTGCGCGGCAACGATGAGGTCATCCACCGCGTCAACGGCGTCGAAGTGCTTCGTTACCAGCGCCCGCAGCTCGACCCGCGCAACCACATCTCGCCCGCGACCGACCTGTTGGACGCGGGCGCGGACCTCCAGCTCAGCTCCGGCCACATCGCCCTCCAGGCCGAAGGCCAGCCCGTCTGGTTCCGCAAGATCGAGCTCCGTCGGTTGGGGAAGTGAGGGAGGGGGAAGTAGGGAGTGGATGGCTGAATCGAGTGCTGGATCGAGTACGGAGGGCTGAGTCGATGGGCTGCTGTGCTGGCCAGTTGGCTCGTGGGCTGGTGGGTAAGGGCATGCCTGTTGCCTCCGGTCGCATGCTACGCGCGCTGCCCTAGCCAACTTCGTCCCTCGTCCTTTGCCGGATCATGGGTAGTGGTAGTTAGGCCGATTGAGTCGTTGATTCCCGGCCTGTCAGAGTTCTTGTCAGAGTCCTGGGGTTGGCAGATGCGGTCAGTTCCGATAAACCGTTCATGGTTACCGTCTTAGTCCTAGCTGGCGGAGAGGGAGGGATTGGTTCGCTTCGCTCAGGGCTGCCGCCCCGTTGCCTGTGGCAACGCCCATCTCCGCGAGGCAAGCCTCGCTCCGTCGAACCCAAGGGTTCTCATCCCTCGGGGGCGGAAAGGGTCCGATGGACTTTCATGGTGAGGTAAGTCTATCGAGCCGGTTCTAACTGGCGGAGAGGGAGGGATTCGAACCCTCGGTACCTTGCGGTACACAGCATTTCCAATGCTGCGCAATCGACCACTCTGCCACCTCTCCTTGTTGACCAGCTAGAAGGTGCATCAAAGGCAGGGAGGGGGGTGGGTCAAGGGAGAAGAAAGGACGCACGAAAGGCCCATGAAAGGGGCAGGGACAGGGTCAGGGAGAGTGCGTGGGGCGGACGAGCAGGTACGCTCGTCCCTACCTCTGGATACCAGGTCGGCACGCGGTGCGCGCGAGAAGAGGTGGCAGGCCAGCTCGCGTGCGCTTACTTCGCCGCGACTTTCGCCCAGGAGTCCTTGAGGCCGACGGTGCGGTTGAAGACGGGCTTGCCGGGCTGCGAGTCCTTGGCGTCGACGCAGAAGTAGCCGGTGCGTTCGAACTG
>Ga0222712_10007380_pt1 | contig 10657 bp, 15 predicted proteins | sample C33_657DmetaG_FD_165043 | JGI IMG/M metagenome (GOLD analysis project Ga0222712, IMG submission 165043) | Estuarine water microbial communities from San Francisco Bay, California, United States - C33_657D | ecosystem: Environmental > Aquatic > Marine > Unclassified | place: USA: California... | reverse complement strand
TGGATTCATCTGCATAGTAATCTTATCAAAAATCTTCTTACCATACTTGAATAGAAAAACCTTACCCTCATTATTAGGATTCTTAGGATCAGATATAACATAGATATTTGAGATATATGATAGACGACGTTTTTGTGTTCGAACTTGTTTTCTTTGTGGAGAATTATCATCATTAGATTCATTCCACAATTTTGAATTAAATTCAGAAACAGGATCTTTTTGATTAAGAGTAGTGAGAGAATTTTCGATATACCATTTACCGGATGGTCCCTTAAATCCATGGTTGAAAATACGAACCCATGACAAAGAGTCATCTCCATCGACTGCAGGTGGAGGAAGGAAACGAATGACAGCCATGCCATTACCCGACTTATCTACTTCTGGCTGCCAAAACCTTGTATCTTCTGCTTTATCTTTAGTAGTAGAATTCATTTTATCCAGTTCTTTGGCTAGACGATCAATAGAACCAGATGATTTTTTTAGTGTAGCGAAATTTGACATTATATTTTCTCCATATGTATTTTTGTATGTTTATCTTATCCACATATTCATAATATAGACTTATATACTAACAGAAGTTTCTCCTTCTGTCAAGCATATTTATTAGAAGCCATTTTGTTTCTTCCATCTTTCAAATGTTGCATCAGATACTTTCTTAGCGCTAGCAGCTGGTATTGGTTTAGTAGTCTTAGTGTTTTTAGTGGGCTTCTTAAGATTCTTTTTGTCGTTAACTTTTTTTGTATTAATCACAACTGTATTTTTAATTTCTTCAACAGTTGGATTTGGATTAATTGGAGGTGAAGAGATAGATTTAACAAGTGGTTTAGCATTCATCATTGCTATAGCTTGTCGTTTCATAGTATCTACTTCAACTTTACTAATTAATCCTTCATCAATTAATGCTTCAGTACAAGTAACAGATACTCTCAATACATTCATTTGAAAACATTTACGCAATTCATCATGTGGCCAATGTTGACAAAATCTATAATAATCTGATATACAGGATGTTTTTGTTCTTGTCGAAATAGGTAGTGATTCAGCATTAGTAATATTAGCAAAAAACAATGATACTACCACACAAATAATGTGTTTAAACATTCGTTTTCCTTTTATTTGTTTATGGCTTCCTTCACTATATTTTTGAAACGCAGCTTGTCATATTCAATAAAAGGAAGCAGTTTGATTGTGATGATACGAATAGATTTCCATAAAATATCATCTTTACCTAAATCTCTATCGAGTTTGGGCACAAAATTAAAGAAATTATTTATAACACACAAAGTATCTTCACCAATACTATTAGAAAGATATGATTCAATAATAGGAGGATAATATGATTGATTTGAAGAAGAAATGAATATTTTTTCAGGAGAACTTACTGAATCGAATAATTTCTGTATTTCATTAGTAAAAACATAGGTAAATGATTGCCTTCTTTTCACATACTGAAGATAGATATTTTCAGCATCATCATCAAGAAATTCGCCTACCCATTTCTTACCTTTGATACAATTTGAGATTAGAAAATCATTCATTTGATCATTTGAATATTTTCTGGATAGTTTTTGAAATAGAAATCTATCTTTTCTAATCTCGAATGATTCTTTAGAAGCCTTTACCTTGCCTTGATATTTGTGGTAATCATAAGATTGTGTTGTGAAATGGCTTTTGATTGCCAAATATAGACAATAAGTTTCATATGCAGACAATCTCATAATAATCTCGGTTGCTAATCGCTGATGCTAATCGTTGATGCTAAAGAGGAAGTTTTGTTGTATTTGATCTAGGTAAGAAATGCAATTCTTCCGCTTCCATTTTAATCTTAGACTTAAGTGTATCAGATATAAGTTTAGCTGCTATTTCGACTTCAAGACCGATAGTTTCACAATACAAGATAATAGCATCCATATACGATACATCTTTATCATATACAATACGTTCAATTTCGTAAGAGAATGTGATTATTTCATCACGACTAGCTTGCATATTTAAGTTTTCGTGTTTGTCTATTGTCAAATTCATCACGATTTACCACCATAATTGAGTGAGATACTATATCAAATTCTTCAAGTTTGTCAAGTACAATATTTACATCGAAGTCTTTGCAGGAAAATAAATCAAACTCGATGAGACCAGGAGATACCTCATCCCAACTATGAATAGCTAGATGAGAAAAATCCAAAACAGTCACAGCAGTATAACCAGCATTACCTGACATATTACCATATACTACTAATGGACCAGCAATTACTTTCATACCTACAGCAGCAACAACCTCTCTACACCAATCCGATAGCCGGTCAGCATCTTGTGGTGGGTTGTTTACATATGCCCGAATGATGACATGCTTGTGTTCTCTCAGTGCCATTTCTTTACGTTTGGAACCCCCTTGTGACTCAGAAAATAAAAATGAGCCCTTTATTTGACAGGGTGGAACTCATACCCCGGACTCAATTTCTTAAGCTGCCATTTTCATGGAAGCAAAGGGAACATTGTCATTAGATGCTTTAATAGCATTTAGTTTTTTTTCTTACGTTTAAGACTTCTTTCGTCGTCTACCCAGTTCGCACGGGACATCTCCATCTATTCTCATCCAGCCTGTCGAACCTATTTCGTCCCCATCAAAAGCACACCGATTGTACTAATACAATTTAGGCTCTTAACACTTTCGTGCCGGTGTGCTTGTGGTGGAGACGTGTGGTACCGCCCCACAGTCCAAACTGTCATTGAAAGATATCATCAATGTAGTCTTATTTATATCATACTGGAAGGCCGTTGTCAAGTATTTTTTTTCTTTTTATTTACCATTTTTTTATAGTTTACAAAACTCATTAGATATTGATATTTGCTTGTTTTATATTCTTCATATAGAGATTGATTTCTATCATAATGGTATCGAATAGATTTTTGTTTGGCGTTTGATACTTTTTTACTCGTCTGATTATCATATCCACCCATAATTATTCTCCTTTCATCTCTCTATGAAACTTCAGGATTTTTTCACACAGTTTTTCTACATATTGATCTTTATCCTTCACAAATACATGAGGTTCATTAGTGCCATCGGTAGAGATTAGAATAACAATTTGGTCAATTGTTACCCCCACACGTTCCTCGTACATCAATGCGTAGCACGTGCTTTGGAGAAAATAGTCCTCAATCATATTTTCAGTTTTTGTTTTACTAGAAGTTTTGAAGTCAATAACTGATAGAATGCCATCAAATTCGCCAATAACATCTGTTCTTCCAGCAAGTCTCATTTTATCAGAGTATAATGGTTTTTCCAAATAGTGAATATTATCTATCCTATCAACGGTGGATTTCATATCAAAAAAGGCTTGTTTCATATCTGGCATCAAGGATTCTGTTATTAATTTCACTGGTTCATTGCATAGATATTTTTCTAATAGATTATGAAATTTTGTCCCACGAGTAGCAGCACGATTTCTAATTTTATCGGCTTGTTCATGTCCCACACGATCTCGCCATTCTTGAATACTTTTCTTTTTGAAATGTCCAAGCATGGTTGTGACTGAGGGGACATATTTGCCCGCCGGAAGAAGATAATAACGACTACCATTTTCCTCTTTTGTTTGTAATGATTTTAATTCGGGCAGTCCATCAACATAATTAAATTTTTTCAAGTTTCTAATTCCTTTTTATCACAGAAATAATATCAACTAATATCATCTAAAATGTGTAACAGTATAAACCCAATAATTGTTCACTTCGTTCACAATCTTCACTTCGTTCAGTATATTTGATTTATTATCAACTAATCAAATCTAATTGGAATCATTGAAACGACTACATAGTTATTATAACACTGGTGGAAACCATGTCAAGTGAAAAATGTAGGAATTTCCTATTTTCTTATTACTAATTTTTTCATTGCTTTTTTTTTGTTTTCGTAGAACTTTTTTTCTTCTGGTGTCAAATTAGCACTCTTTAGTTTTTCTCTTGCTTTCATGTATTGTGTTGAAGCATTTTGTTTCAGTTCTTCTTTGATTTCTTTGATCGTTTTCTTTCTCTTTGGTTTTTCTGGTGATGATTGTGAACGAATAGTATCATAATTTCTTTTAACTATCTCAACATCAATGCCTGGATGATATGCTTTGAATCCTTCATAATCACCAGACTTAGCCAATCCTGTGACTTCTGTGGCAGATGCACTTCTTTCTAATTCGTCTCTATTCATTTCTGTGGGGTGTTTACCGATATCTGCTATTGATGTTCTTTTACCCTGGACTTCGTGAACATGAATGCCACCAGGGAAATGAAATGGAACTTTACCACTTTTATCAGGTTTACCATTATATTTGTTTGCGATTTCCCTATATTCATTTGCTCTATCTGATCCTGCTACAAGATGCAAACTATGATATTTTCCAGATAATCTACTTAACGAATCAAATACATTGGTTGTTGATTCTACAGGATGATCAAACATTGCTTCTGCATGTTGTTTCTTCTGCTCTGGTGTTAAAGGATCGGATGCGCCAGTTAGGTGAATATGTAAACTAGCATTTCTATCTTTTGCTATCCCTTTAGCTGTATCAACCATTTTTTTATGACCTAGTGTGGCATATCTTATTTTACCTATTACAGCCACACCAGCCTTCTCGGCACTCTCGTTAATAGCACCCTTATTTGGGAATCTTGGATTGTTACCAAGAGCATGTTGAATATCAGAATGAACTAACTTTGCAGCAGGTCTATTACCTACACGAAGAACAACACCTTCACCACGAGATTTTTTACCATCAACAGTAGTTTCTAGGTCAGGGTGATTGATACCATTTAGAACACGATCAGTTGCAGCCTGTAAGTGGTGTCTAATTTGAATTGATCTGTTGAAATGTTCTTTATTTGTTTCTGCATGTTGAGCCATGGATTCAAATTGATTGCGGGCTTTGGTCTTACCCGCTTCAGTTTTGAGTTTACCTGCGGCTTCTTCACCTCTTGATCTCAAATAAGAAGCATATCCTTCAACAGTTGGTTTTCTTCCACCACGAGCAACACGATTATGGTAGATAGTCAAATGCTCGATATGTCCAGGAATAAGATGTTCTGTTGTATGTTTAGAAATAAGTTTTTCCGCTTCACCTAAATGATGCTCAACTGCTTTCTTATCTTCATCTTTATATTCATGTTCTGATGGATTGAAATCTTCTCTTGGCACGTATACATTTTTACTTGATCGGGTAGCACGTTTGGATAGACCATAGGCAACACCCTTTTTTACCTCACTATGAAGAGCAATGCCGAGAGGAGCACTAGACCGAGCAGTATATCTAATTCTATTAGGCTCATACTCTGTTTTTCCTGATTCAGAACTAGATTTATCTCCAGGTGACCAGAGAATATCACCTTGAACATGATGACCAGGACTAACAACTTCGTGACCGTGATTTCGAAGATGTTTAAGGGCACTTGCATATTCTGCATGTTTACCAAAATGCTGGTCTATTTCATCATCGGAATAAGCTACAACACCACGAGCAAGTCGGTGTTTATCTGATACACCGACTCGACCATCTTTATCATGAATAATGTGAACGGAAGCACCACCATCATGTTTGAGAGAGGCAGTTATACCACTAGGTTTACCTTGTCTCAAATGATGGAAATCACGAATCAATCCTACAGATGTCGTTGTATGTTTTGGAGACTCATGTGGTATATCTTTCACATGAGTTAGATGCCCTAATAGGTCATCATCCATAGAAACTGCTTCGTTTAGGTGTTCTAGAAAAGATTTCATTTTTTTATTTCCATGTATTCTGTCTGGCTTCTTTATATGCATTCATAACATTTTCACTAAAACCATGATCTCTGGCTACAATGTGCTCTTCACCAGTATGCGGATGTTTCCAAATTCCCATATTACCCATCTGTCTATAATCATGTGGAGGAGCACCTAAATTTCTTTGGTGATCTAGAAATTTCTGTACTAATGGGTGTGATTCATTATGATCTAATTGTTTTTCTCTATCTGGCGATCCGTTCCAGTATTTACCATGATCTTTATTCCATACTCGTTCTAGAGCACCGCAAAATTCAGAATGACTGATACCTTTTGGATGTGATTCAGTTTTGGTTAAATTTCTAAATTGTTTTCCTGTTACTTTATCGACATGACCGACATGTGTCCATTCATGTGTATCGTGGTCATGATCTATTTGAGGAGGAAATATACCCGATTCGCTATTAGAATGATAATGACCAGTAGAATGATCTTTTGTTATTATTCTGTAATTTGAATTAACAAAATGATCTCCGCCTTCTGCTTCATTCTGTAACTGACCTAAACTCATTCCATCATACTTTTTTCTATCATGGCTCTTATCTAAAGAAGCACGAATAGCAACTTTCATGCCTGTTTTTAGATTTGTAGATTTACCATCTAAGGTAATTTGTTCTCTATCTTTCAAAGGCAAATAAGCACGACTAGATCCTTTAGGCATATTACCTTCTATGCCTGTTTCTTCATCACTATTCGTTAGTTCTTTAACTTTTTTCGCTAATTGTGTTTGTTTAGATGTACCAATAGGTTTTGTTTGCTGTGTCACAATAGACTTCAACTCAGGATGCAAATTTTCAATAATTATATTTTCTATAAACTCTCTTAGTGAATAAATCATATTCCCATCTCTGTTCTTTGTTTACAATTGTCAAAATGATATCTTGCCATAGAAATTTTTTGACCTTCTTTATTACAGTGCGGACAAATAGTTCTTATTTTCGCTCTATCTCTAGTTCCTTGAAGTTCTATTTCAGATTTTTCATAATCAACACCAATATTCCATCCATCCGATATATATTTATCAACATCAATTTCTTTTACTCTTTTTGATGTGCCATTTTTACTCATCCATACTCTACCAACATTGATTTTTAATTCTGCTGCTTTTTTACCGCCCATAGAGGATCTTTTTTTTCTTCCTTCTTCACTTGCCCAATAAGACCATGGATTATTAGGAGAAGATATAGATTTTTTACCAGCTATAGAAGCCCAATTTGAATCACTATGAAAACCTATTTTATTTTCTTTACACCATAATCCAACAATTCTTCTTTGTTCATAGGTTAGATTTGAGCCAAGCATTTTCATAGAGCGAAGATCATTTGGATTTTTGTGAATTTTCCATAAAAGAAAGTGAGCAATAATGTGTTCTCTTATTGTGAGATATGTATAATTAGAATCATCATCTATGCCTCCAGAATGTTTAGGAATAATATGATGTCTATGTATATTAGATCCTTTTTTGTAATGTTCTTTTAAAAGTTTTCTTTCTGAACAAAGCTTTAAATATATATTTGAATAAATAGACACGCTGATGCCTCCGATTAGGTGTTAGAGCCCGTAGGTATTCTCACTACCGTGACGGGCACTTATATTTATAATCCTAAGTTTTCGGAAGTAATTATAAATTCTTTTACAATGGAACTTCTAACTATATCATCATGTGTAAATTCAATTGTTTTGAAAGATAACATCTTTTTAATCACATCTATAAATTTCAGTATATCATCTTTCCTATTATCATTTCTATAATTATTTTTTAAATCACTCTGTCTATAATCACCGCAGAAGATAATTCTACAATTTTGTCCAATTCGTGTCATGATAGCATAAAGTTCATTCCATTCTAAATTCTGAACTTCATCAACGATAATAATACAATCATCAAATGTTAATCCTCTTACATATGATGTAGAAATAAACTCTATCATTCCTTTATTTTTCAAATATTCATAAGCGTCACTTCTATCAAACAATTGTGTAAATATTGGATAATAAGGAGATTCATATATCTTTATTTTTTCTTTTATTGAACCTGGTAAAAATCCTACATTTTTTGAAGGTTCTGCTGATCGACAAATATATAACTTTTTATTTGATATAGTTTCATCTAATAATTCTCTTAAAGCGAGATAAGTTGAAAGAAAAGTTTTGCCTGATCCTGCCGAACCTATGAGAAGAAGATTTTTATTTTGTTCGTAGTTGCTAAAAGTTAATTTTTGATTCTGCGTTAAAGGAGCTATATGTTTTAGTATAAAATTCAGTTTAGTTGATTGTGCTTTTTGACTGCTGTCTTTAACATTAGAATTCTTCTTCTTTGACATATGATTCTCCTTAAACGCAAAAGCGTCCTTAAACGCAAAAGAGGCAGACCGACGAATCGGGCCACCTCTCTGTTTTGTTTTGTTATTAATACTATTTTTTTTTCTTATCATACTTCTTTAGGAATATCCCATCTATTTTTACCAATCTCAGTATGTGGATTAGCTGCTTTTACCTTACCTAAAACAAACTTCGTGAAATCTGAGGGTGGCTTAGTAATACCAATACCTACTGGATCAACAATGTTCATTCTGGAATATACTCGTTCTAGATGTTTATTTTTTTCTTCAAAATCGACAATTTCAGACATAGGCATTGTCACGTCATATTCTTCACCAGTCTTTTTATTACAAAATGTATAAACAGCCATATCAAACCTTTCTATATGAAATAACACTACTGACAGGAAAATAAGATACTTTAACACGATTACTTTGATTACCACCCAACACAGCAACCATATTTTTATTTCCTTTCTTTACAAATCCCTCAAAGAATCCTACATGACGTTTTAATACTACAATATCACCTTTTTGTGGACTCTTGGTAGAACTATTATATTTAGAAAAACTTCTGGCCATATTCGAATTGGTACCAGGTAATCCAAGTTGTTTTAGAATACCATTGACGAATGCAGCACACCAAGACACTCTCGCTGGATCAATCTTTGTGACTTCTTTAATTGTACTACGATTCTTTCGTTCGTGTAATCCAACATAAGATTTGGCTTTAGAAATTGTAGATGAATCCGCAAATGCAACATTGCTGGTTGTTACACACAAAAGTAAAAATGTTCCTATGAAGAAGACAGATTTTACAACTAACATTTTAGATTATTCCTTTTACTGTTTGATAGATATACTTCTTAAAGACTCCTTCTGTTGTTACATATATTTTTATTTAGACAGTTTCCGAAATCCATCTTGGCATTTCTCGTTTTGTCCACTTATGCAAGTGTACTTTGCCATTTTTATAATAATTCCGATAACTCTTCAGTGAATCTTTACCAACCAAAAACTCTGGCTTCATTGCAGGTGTTGGAGGAGTAAAATGAGCAATTGGAATATTATTGGGCACTTGATATAAAGCAACAGCAACATTTGTGCATTTATGAATTTTACCGTATCGATATGTATATTCATTTAGTAAAGACATTAAGTGTGTATGTAGCCATTGATAGTTTTCTACCGTCTGCCGACACCATACAGAACTTGGATGATTGATATGTGTTGATTGATATAGAATATCATTGCGACTATCGGACAATATATATCGTGTAACATTACGACCAGTTTTAGTTTTATCTTTTGCTGGCACTCCGTCAAGAATTCGATGTGCAGTAGATAACAATTGGCAACTCTCAAGGATCATTTTAACTACATGAGAATCTACAAGGCTAATTGCCGCTTCAGTTGCATCTTTATGAACATAGAAAATATTCATTACTTTAACCTTTTTTCAATTATAGGTAGATGTTCGCCTGTATAATAGTGATAGCAATATGCTAAATGTCGATATGATATCATATTATCTTCAATATCTTCTAGCCAAAAATCTTTAGGTCCATCTTCAACAATTTTTTGTCTGATGTTAATAATATTTTCGACACAAAGATCAGCAGAATTACTCATACAAAGAACAGCTATTTTATCGAGAATATCGCTTTCAAGAATAGTTTCAATTAGTTTACTATTTTTCATTAGATTTCTCCATACTACGTTTTTCCAATAGATACATCATATTTCGTCTCTGTATATCTGTTAACTTTCCCCATAGTCGGATTTCGTCGATTGTGCGAAAACACCCGACACAGAAGCCTGTATCGGGTGCAATTTTACAGACTTTGATGCAAGGTGACTCCATAGCTATTAGAACCTAGATGAGATGCCTAATATTAGTTGAATCTAATGAGTCCCAATCAGCATCTACAGAGTAGGAACCAACAGAACCGCTGCTACCAAATGTGGCTTCAACATCATCAACTCTCTTAGATGACTTACGACCACGATCCATAACAGGAATATCATCATCATGAGTAACGATGACCTTTGGCTTCTTAGCGACAATAGGAGTCTTAGCGACTGAAGGAGTCTTAGCGACAATAGGAGTCTTAGCAGGAACCTTAGCGACTGAAGGAGTCTTAGCGACAATAGGAGTCTTTACCAGAATATCTTTAGCCCGACGATCGGCTGCCTTTACTGTAACATCTACGTTAGGATTGATACCCTTATATGTATAAGTCACGACACTTCGACCATCTTTCGTAGCTTCAATATCGTGGCCAGCAAGCTTCAGGTAAAGAACATGCTTAGCTGCATAGTTACCACGACCAACGGCATCATTGATCTGCTTAGGAGTAAGCTTAGCATCAGTCTTAAAAAGAGCCAAAACAGTGTCGAGTGCAGTTGTCTTAGTCATGTGTTTTTTCCTTGTTAGCGATCATCATAGGCATACTATACAGGGTCCAATGGAACATGCAAGAACTATTTTTGCATAGGTGGTATACTGGAATGCATAACTATTCGT
>Ga0222712_10007379_pt1 | contig 10657 bp, 11 predicted proteins | sample C33_657DmetaG_FD_165043 | JGI IMG/M metagenome (GOLD analysis project Ga0222712, IMG submission 165043) | Estuarine water microbial communities from San Francisco Bay, California, United States - C33_657D | ecosystem: Environmental > Aquatic > Marine > Unclassified | place: USA: California... | reverse complement strand
TGGCTTGAGTAGCTTGATCAAGCGCGCGCGATCGTTGGGGCGGGTGGGCTGGGGGGCGGTCATTGTGCGGGTCTCCGGCGGTAGACGAGAGTTGTTATTGCTGTTGAGTGCAGCGAAATAGCCTTCGATCATACCGCCCAGTAAAAACCTGTGTGTAATCCCTATCAATCTAGTCGGGTTTTCAGTACGATTAAGCAGTAAGCCAGCCAACACAACAAAGAGATCCACAATGAACAAACCTACCCCCGAATTTGATAGCTTGTTGCCATCCCTTGCCTTAAACCGTCGTGGATTTTTGACCACCTCGCTTGCCAGCGGCTTTACCCTGGCCGCGGGCCCAATCATGGCGCAAACGGTGATCACCACCGACACCAATGGCCTGACCGCCGGCGAAGTCAAAATCCCGGTCGCTGACGGCACGATCCCAGCCTATCGTGCGGCGCCCGAAGGTAAAACTAATCTCGGCACGATCCTCGTGATCCAAGAAATCTTTGGCGTGCACGAGCACATCAAAGACGTGTGCCGTCGTTTTGCTAAGTTGGGCTACTTGGCGATTTCACCCGAACTGTATGCACGCCAAGGTGATCCGTCTAAGTACACCGAAAACGCAAAACTGTTTGCCGAGATCGTCAATAAAGTGCCCGATGCACAAGTGATGAGCGATCTTGACGCAACCGCCAAGTGGGCCGCTGCCAACGGTGGCGATGCGAAACGTTTAGGCATTACCGGCTTTTGCTGGGGTGGTCGTATTGTGTGGCTGTATTCGGCGCATAATCCTGCCCTGAAGGCCGGCGTGGCCTGGTACGGCCGTATGGTTGGCGATGCTGACGCCATGAAGCCCAAGCACCCCGTCGATGTCACCGCGCAAATGAGTGCGCCTGTCTTAGGCTTGTACGGCGGCGAAGACGCTGGTATCCCCGTCAGCACAATCGACACCATGAAAGCCGCGCTCGAAAAAGGCTCGGCCGCAGCCAAGGCGTCAACCTTTGTGATTTATCCCAAGGCACCACACGCGTTTCACGCAGACTATCGCCCAAGCTATCGCGCCGCTGAAGCCAAAGAAGGCTGGGAGCAAGCGCAGGCTTGGTTTAAAAAGTACTTGTAATCAACTCAGCTGGCTGCTCGCTTGCTCTTTCAAGAGCGTGGCAAAGATTTCTGCCAAAGGCGAGCGGCTAGCGGTTTGTGGGTAAATCAAGGCGTAGCGGGTGATCACCTCAGTTTTGAGTGGGCGGATCACCACTTCGCTTTGTGCGAAGTAGGCTGCCGTCAAGCGCCCTACCAGGGTGATGCCCGCGCCCGCCGCAACTAGCGCGCAGGCGATGGATGAACTTGGCGTTTCCATCAACACATTCGCAGTCGCTCCTTCAGATTGAAAGGCATCATCAATTTGATAACGAAGATAACTGTGTTGCGACAGCAAGATCATCCGCTCGTTGTTCAGGTCTTTGCAGGAAATCACTTTTTTTCTTGTCAGAGGATGTTGCGGCGGCAAGACAACCACCACTTGTGCTGCGGGTAAGGGTTCGAAGTCAATCGCCTGACGAGCCAGTGGTAACTCGACCACACCAATATCAAATTGGTGTGTCGCGACTAAATCTGCGATTTGACGTGAAGGTAGGCTCTGTAAAAAAACCGTGACGTTCGGACGGGTATCTAACAACTGTGCGACAGCGTGCGGCACCATTCCTTGCGCAAGGGCAGGCAAACAGGCCACGCGCAGGGCGCCGGTGCGCCTTAAGCGAATGTCTTGCGCCACTTGCGCGATGCGTTCAACGCCGCTGTAAAGCGGTTCAATTTCTTTGAAAAGGGCTTCTGCCTCGGGGGTAGGGATCAGTTTGCGCCCATGCCTGACGAACAATGCGAACCCCAGCCGCAGCTCGAGTAGGCCGATGGTTCGACTGACTCCGGGCTGAGTCACATTGAGTAGCTTGGCTGCCCCCACCACACTGCCTGCGAGCATGACCGAACGAAAGGCCTCGATGTGTTTAAGATTTATTTGAACGTTCATGTATAACATTTAAGCATAAGCAAGCCCAAAAATTTACATATTGTTTTGTTGAAACTAGGACTAAGCTGAAATTGCACAGGTCTGACAGACCATTTTGTGCCAAACGAAGGTGTTCCGAACAGGAGAACTCTAATGAGTCAGCTTTTGGTATTTTTCTCAACGCTGGTGTTGGCCTTGTCGCTAGGCAATCAGGCCACTGCACAGCAAAAGCTAGTGGTCGCGGGGTATGGTGGTTCGTTCGAAGACATTATGCGAAAAGATATTTTCCCAGCCTTCGAAAAAAAGCATAACGTCAAGATCGATTTTGTTGCAGGTAATTCAACCAATACCGTTGCACGCTTGCAGGCACAAAAAGGTAATCAAGAAATTGATGTGGCAATTGTGGATGACGGCCCAATGTATCAGGCCATTGCCTTAGGTTTTTGTGCGCCGATCGAAGGCCTTCCAGCCGATGACATCTATGCGACTGCACGTTACAAAGACGACAAGGCCGTTGCACTGGGGATCGTTGCGACAGGCATCATGTACAACAAAAAGGTGTTTGCTGAAAAAGGCTGGGCTGTTCCAACGTCTTGGAATGATTTAGCCGACCCAAAGTTTAAAAAACTGGTCGTGATTCCGCCGCTCAACAACACCTATGGCTTGCACGCGGTAGTGCAGTTTGCGCGTGCCGGCGGCGGTGGTGAAAAAAATATTGAGCCTGGCTTCAAAGCGTTTAAAGACAAGATTGGTCCTAACGTGCTGGTGTACGAACCGTCGCCAGGCAAAATGACTGAACTGTTTCAAAGTGGTCAGGCAGTCATCGGGGTTTGGGGCACGGGCCGAGTGAAGTCCTTTGCCGATACAGGTTTTCCGGTCGGCTTTGTGTATCCTAAAGAAGGCGCCTACGCTTTACTGTCATCGGTTTGCCCAATCGCAAAACCTAAAGCCAACCCGTTAGCGCAAGACTTTGTCCGGTACTTGTTAACACCTGAAGTTCAAGGTGTGATGGGTACGTCTTACGGTTATGGCCCTGTGAACAAAAAAGCGGTTGTCAAAGATGACGCAAATGTACCTTTGCCGCTTGGCAAGCGTGCGGCGGACTTGATCGTTGCTGACTGGGACGTCATTAACAACAACCGTGACGCCTGGAATAAACGTTGGACACGTGAAATTGAGCGCTAATGTTTGATCGTCTAAGTATTAGTGCTGCTGCGCCATGAGTTATCTTGTTTTAAATAACTTGACCAAGCGGTACGGCGCTGCCGCCGCAGTCGACGGGCTGAGCCTGTCGATTGCGCAAGGCGAGTTTGTCTCGCTGCTTGGCCCTTCGGGCTGCGGCAAAACAACCACCCTGCAGATGATTGCCGGGTTTGTTGAACCGACGGCTGGCAGTATTGTTTTAAATGGAAAAGAGCTGCGCACTGTCCCCGCCAATCGGCGAGGGTTAGGGATTGTGTTTCAAAACTACGCGCTGTTTCCACATATGACGGCTGCGCAAAATGTGGCCTTTGGCCTTGAGATGCAGGGCGTGTCAACCGCAGAGTGTGCCGATCGCGTGGCCGACATTCTTAAAATGGTGGGACTCACGCATCTGGCCGATCGTTACCCGGCCCGTATGTCAGGAGGTCAACAACAGCGTGTGGCGTTAGCACGCGCCTTGGTGATCAAACCGAGTGTGTTGTTGCTTGACGAGCCCTTGTCCAATCTTGATGCCAAGTTGCGCGAAGAGATGCAGCTTGAGTTGCGTAGTATTCAACGCACACTGGGCACCACAACGGTGTTGGTGACACACGATCAATCCGAGGCGCTTGCGTTGTCGGATCGCATTGTTGTGATGAACCAAGGTAAGGTAGAGCAAATCGCCGAGCCGTTCGCGGCCTATGAGCAACCCCAGTCTGAGTTTGTGGGTGGTTTTTTAGGTAAGGCAAATATTTTTAAAACTGAGGCAGAGCTCTCTGCTGTGACACCCTCTATTCGGATTGGTGAAGCCGTGCTGCCACTTGACGGTGTACCAATGCCTTTAGGAAGCGTGCTCGTACGCCCAGAAAAAATTCTTTTTACAGAGGCACAGCCCTCTGCTTTGCCAGGCCTCATGAAGACGCGCGTGTTTCAGGGCAATCACTGGTTATGTCAGGTAAGTACGTCGGTCGGCGATGTTCTGGTGATTCGACAAAATGATGGCGTCGCCGTGCCAGAAGAAGGTACAGCTGTGCATATGCGTTGGCGTGCGCAGGATATGCGTGCAGTCTTGTCCTCTCAGCTGAAAACTTAGCTGGTCAACGATGACGGCGATCAAACCTACGCAAGCGCCCTGGCTACTGAGTACACCAGCCTTGGTGCTGTACGCCACCTTTTTAATTGCGCCGCTTGCCAGCGTATTTTTGATCAGTTTTTTTAATTTCGAGTTTTACGGTGGGATACAAGTTTCGTTCTCGCTGAATAACTACCTTGAAATCTTGACTGACAGCTATTACTACGAAGTGTTCGCGCGCACTTTTGGTGTGGCCTTGGCGGTCACACTTGCTTGCGTGGTGCTGGGTACCGCTGAGGCCTATGTCTTGTCGCGCATGCGCAATCCCTGGAAAGGCTTGTTCTTGATGGTGGTGTTGGGGCCGCTTTTGATTTCAGTGGTAGTTCGTACCTTGGGCTGGGCGTTGTTGTTTGGTTCGACCGGTTTAATTAGTAAAGCTCTGCAAGCCTTAGGCTTGGCGTCAGGGCCAGTGAGTTTGATGTATTCAAATCTGGGTGTCGGGATTGCGCTTACGCATGTGATGGTGCCCTTCATGGTGATCGCCGTGTGGGCCTCGCTGCAACGAATCAACCCCTCGACCGAAGCTGCGGCGTTATCGCTGGGCGCCAGCCAGTTCACGGTGATCAGGCGTGTGATTGTGCCGCAAGTGATGCCTGGGATCCTATCGGGTTCGATCATGGTGTTTGCGATGTCGGCTAGCGCTTTTGCGACCCCTGCGATTGTGGGCGGGCGGCGCTTAAAAACAGTCGCAACCGCAGCCTACGATGAGTTTTTGAATACGTTGAACTGGCCTCTTGGTGCGGCTCTGGCAATGCTTTTGTTGGTGGCGACAATTGTCGTGTTGATTTCGACCAATCGTTTAATCGAGAAGCGCTACGGCGCGGTCTTCAATTAAAGGGGCACACATGTTTCTACGCAACGGCCCCATCGGTTTAATTTTTCATACGCTTTTCATTTTATTTATCCTTGCGCCAATCATCATGGTCTGTGCTGTTGCCTTCACGGGAGATGGCTTTATTTCGTTACCCGTTAATGGCTTGTCACTTCGTTGGTTCAAAGCGATCTTGAACAACCCCCGTTTTATGGATGCGTTTGTCTTTAGCCTGGGGCTTGGCTTAATCTCGGCCACGATCGCGATTGTGATTGCAATCCCGTCTGCACTGGCCACTGCGCGTTATCAGTTTCGCGGGCGCGAAGCCTTGATGGCATTTTTCTTATCGCCCTTGATGATCCCGCATATTGTTCTGGGCTTGGCCTTTTTAAAGTTCTTTACCAGCATCGGGGTGTCAGGCACCTATTTTGGCTTAGTCGTCGCACATACGATTGTGGTGATGCCCTATGCGCTCAGGCTGGTACTTGCCTCAGCGACGGGTCTTGATCCGTCTCTTGAGCGTGCGGCGTTGTCGCTGGGGGCGTCTACCTGGACCACGTTTCGTCGCATCGTCTTGCCGCTCATTATGCCTGGCGTCGTTAGTGGTTGGGTGATCGCCTTTATCACCAGTTTTGACGAACTGACGATGTCGATTTTTATCGCCTCGCCTTCGACCACAACATTGCCTGTGCGAATTTTCTTGCACATTGAAGATACGATTGATCCGCTGGTCACAGCGGTGTCAGCCGCACTGATTTACATCACCATGATTGCGATTTTTATTCTTGATCGTGCCATTGGACTTGAAACACTTTTTGTTGGAAAGGGACGTGCTTAATGAGCAACACAACAGAACATGAGGCACTTGCCCCGCCGCGGCCGCGTCATCACAAGGGGGTGTACGACGCCTTAGTGATTGGCGGCGGCTTAGTCGGCTCGGCGGTGGCGTTTGGCCTGCGCCAAAAAGTCGATCATGTCGCGGTGCTAGACGAGGGCGATATCGCTTTTCGCGCTTCACGCGGTAACTTTGGCTTGGTGTGGGTGCAGAGCAAAGGCATGGGGATGCCGGCGTACGGACACTGGACCATGTCTTCCCAAGCCTTGTGGCCTGAGTTGGCGCGTTTGCTGAATGAGATCACGGGTTTAGAGGTTGGTCTCGAGCAGCAAGGTGGCTTACACCCCGTGCTCAATGAAGAAGAATACGAACAACGCATCAAGTTCATGACCACGCTGATGGGCCAGCCTGGTATGGTCAAGTACGACTGGAAAATGCTCGATCACAAAGAGCTTAAAGATTTGGTGCCGGGCATTGGCCCTGAGGTAGTGGGCGCCACGCATACCTCTGTCGACGGTGTCGCGAATCCGTTGAAGATGTTGCGCGCGTTGCACACGGCCTTTGATCGTCAAAAGGTCGACTATCTGCCGCTGCACCCTGTGGGCGAGATTGAACAAAAAAATGGCGTCTTTGAAATGACGACTCCACACGGCGTGATTCGCGCCCATAAGGTGGTGTTGGCCTCAGGCTTAAACAACCAGACACTTGGTAACAAGGTGGGCTTATCCATTCCGGTGCGGCCTCAGCGCGGGCAGATTGTGGTGCTTGAGCGTACTCGTCGCATGTTGCACACTCCCTTCAGTACCCTGCGCCAGATGGACGAGGGCACCTGGTTGATTGGGGATTCGCAAGAAGAGGCGGGCTACGTCGATGGCATTGTCGGGTTGCCTGTGTTGGCGACGTTGGCGGATCGTGCTGTGCGTACGATGCCAGCGCTCAAGCACGTGCGCGTGGTGCGGTCCTGGTCGGCCTTGCGTGTCATGTCTAAAGATGGATTTCCTATTTACGAACAGTCTGCCACGCACCCTGGCGCGTTTGTAGCCACTTGCCATAGCGGTGTCACCTTAGCCGCCGCGCACGCCTTGCGGATTGCCCCCATGGTGATTGACGGCGCGCTGCCCGATACGATGGCTCCTTTTTCAACTCGGAGGTTTCATGTTCAACAGGCTGCCTGAAGCACAGCAAGCCTTAGCGCTTGCGCCAGTGGTCGTTACCATTAACGGTGAAACCGTGCGATGTCGCGCGGGCGATAGCGTTGCAGCGGCCTTGTTAGCGGCAGGGCTCAACGAGTGCCGTGACACGGCAGTGAAAGACTTGCCGCGTGGCCCGTTTTGTTTGATGGGTATTTGTTACGACTGCCTGGTGATGATCGATGACCAACCTAATCAACAGGGTTGCATGATCCCCGTGCGCAGTGGCATGAAAATCGAACGCCAACAAGGCGCACGCGAGGTACAGGCATGATTGCGACGACGCATTGCGAGCTGTTAGTCGTAGGTGCGGGCCCCGCAGGGCTGGCTGCTGCCACCACCGCCGCGCAACACGGTGTTGCAACAATCTTGTTAGATGAGCAGGCCGCGCCCGGTGGGCAGATTTATCGTGCGATGACATCCACGCCGATCCTCGACCGAAAAATCTTGGGCGAAGACTATTGGCATGGTGAATCGCTGCTTGAGCCCTTCAAACAATCTGGGGCGCAGTACCTGCCCGGCGCAACGGTCTGGGCGGTGGCGCAAATGACGGTGGCCGATGCCACGCAGGGTTTCGAAGTTGGCTATTCAGTTGGGGGTGAGGCGCGTATGTTGCACGCCAAACAGATCGTGTTGGCTACCGGCGCACAAGAGCGTCCGTTTCCGATCCCGGGCTGGACCTTGCCTGGCGTGATGACAGCAGGTGCTGCGCAAGTGTTATTGAAGTCTTCTGGGCTTGTGCCTGGCAAGGGGACGATACTGGCCGGCTGTGGGCCGCTGTTGTATCTTATCGCGTGGCAATATTTAAATGCAGGGATCAAGGTTGATGCGTTGCTTGATACGACGCCTCCGGGACGTTTAGGTAAAGCCTTGCGTCACGCGTGGGGGTTTTTGACGTCACCGTATCTTGTCAAAGGCTTGAAGCTTTTGCGTGAAGTGAAAGCTCAAGTTCGTATTGTGAAAGGCGTGACGGCGCTAGAAGCGTTGCCAGGTGACGCCCAAAAAGGACACGCCCAAGAAAGAAACGCCCAAAATAATCAAGCGTTGCAAAGCGTGCGTTTTACTGCGGGTGGTCGTACCGAGACGCTAGCTGCCACGCAACTACTCTTGCATCAAGGTGTGATCCCCAATATCAATCTTGCGCAAGCAGTCGGTGTTGAACAACAATGGAATGAATTGTTATTGTGCTGGGAGCCAAAGGTAGACTCTTGGGGCGGCACCAATGTGCCAGGGGTCAGCATCGCGGGTGATGGCGGTGGTATTGCGGGCGCCTGGGCGGCCGAGCACCGCGGCCGTCTGTCTGCTTTACAGGTTGCGCATCAGCTTGGCAAACTTACGGCCGCGCAACGTGACGCCGCCAGTGCTGCGCCGCGTGCTGCGTTTATGCGTGCTGTTCAGGGGCGCGAGTTTTTCGACACGCTGTATCAAGCACCCGAGCAGTTTCGTTTGCCCACGGGCGACACCATCGTGTGCCGTTGCGAAGAAATCACCGCTGCGCAGGTGCGCGAAACCGTCAGCTTAGGATGCCCTGGCCCGAATCAGATGAAATCTTTTTTGCGTTGTGGCATGGGCCCATGTCAGGGGCGGTTTTGCAGCGTCACGGTCACTGAACTGATTGCGCAAGAACGCAACGTCACTCCGCAAGAGGTGGGTCATTATCGTTTGCGCTTTCCAACCAAACCGCTCACGCTAGGGGAGTTGGCGGCACTGCCACAAACAGACGACTCTAAAAAAGCTGTGATCCGTTTAAAGAAACCGGTGTAATTCTCGAACTCTAAAAAAGCCGTGATCCGTTTAAAGAAAGCGGTGTGAACCTCGAGCAACGATTGCAATGACAGAACACGCGCACACCGCACCCGTCATCATTATTGGTGGTGGGTTGCATGGAAGTTCAACCGCTCTGCATCTGGCGCGCGCGGGTGTTCACGCATTAGTGCTTGAAAAAAACTACATTGCCCGTCATGCGTCTGGGGTCAATGCAGGAGGGGTGCGCACGTTGAGTCGTCACCTAGCAGAGGTGCCTCTTTCACTTGCCTCGCGTGAAATCTGGTTAAAAATTAGAGACTGGGTCGACGACGATTGCGGCTTTGATCAAAATGGTCAGATGCGCGTCGCCGAAGACGAGGCGGATGTTGCAACATTGCGTACGCGCTTACAAACCATGCATGAGCATGGTTATACCCACGAAGAGTGGATTGACGCCGACGAGGTGAGGGCGATCGTGCCAGCGATTACGCCCAGCATTCAGGGCGGTTTGATTGTGCGTGCCGATGGCTCGGCCGACCCCTATCGCACGACCCGTGCTTTCAGATTTAAAGCGCAAAGCTTAGGCGCACGCGTCATCGAAGGCATTCAGGTACTACACCTGCAGCGCAGTGCCGGTCAGTGGCAGGTGCAAACCGATCAAGGTCTGTTTACTGCCCCTATTTTGGTCAATTGTGCAGGTGCCTGGGCCGATAAAATCGCGGCCCAAATGGGCGAGCCTGTGCCGCTTGACCCAGTGGGGCCCATGATGTTGGTGACCACAGCGATGCCGCATTTTTTGGATCCGGTCGTGTTGGGTACGGGGCGCCCGTTGTCGTTTAAACAGCGGGCCAACGGCACAGTTCTGATTGGTGGGGGTCGTTTAGCCTATGTTGATCGTGAGCGTGACTGGAGCGAACTTGATTTCAGACAGCTTGCCCAAGGTGCGCGAACAGTATGCGATTTATTTCCGCATATGAAACAATCTGTCATTAGCCGTGGTTGGGCCGGTATTGAGGCGCAAATGCCAGACGGGATTCCGGTGATTGGCCCAAGCAGTACTGAACAAGACCTGTATCATGCCTTTGGGTTCTCGGCGCATGGGTTTCAGATGGGGCCTATCGTTGGTAAGATCACCTCCGACTTGATCACCACGGGTCAAACGGCTTTACCGATCACCCCTTTTTCAATCGCGCGCTTTCAAACAGGTGCGCCTTCTCTTACTCAGGAGCATTTTCATGGCTAACATTACTCGCTTAGACTCAAACGCACGGCTCAGCCGCGTGGTCATTCATGGTGATACGGTTTATGTTGCAGGCATCACTTCAAGCGTCAAGGGTGACATCGTCGAGCAAACGCGCGATGTGTTTCGCCAAATCGATGGCTATTTAGCCGCTGGGGGTTCAGACAAGCATCACCTGTTGACTGCACAAATCTGGCTCAAAGACATCACTGCAGATTTCGCGGGCATGAACAGCGTGTGGGCTGAATGGGCGCCTAAAGACGCGTTACCCACGCGCGCAACAGGTGAAGTCAAACTGGCTGCACCTGATTTGTTGGTTGAAGTGATCGTTTCTGCAGCCAAAAAATAAGTATGTCTAATATTGCGGTCATCGGCGCCGGCCCAGCTGGCCTGATGGCAGCTGAGACGCTTGCGCAGGCAGGGCATACGGTTCAAGTGTTTGAAGCCAAACCTTCGGCGGGTCGCAAGTTTTTGATGGCGGGTCGCGGTGGTCTAAACATCACGCACTCCGAGCCTGCCGAGCGGTTTAACGCA
>Ga0222712_10007378_pt1 | contig 10658 bp, 5 predicted proteins | sample C33_657DmetaG_FD_165043 | JGI IMG/M metagenome (GOLD analysis project Ga0222712, IMG submission 165043) | Estuarine water microbial communities from San Francisco Bay, California, United States - C33_657D | ecosystem: Environmental > Aquatic > Marine > Unclassified | place: USA: California... | reverse complement strand
CACGGTCTGGGCGATCACCCGCGGAGCCTCGGCCTGTCGGGGGAAGGTCAAGGTCTGGTTGGTCGGGTTCCAGGTGTTCAGATTGGTGGCCACTGAACCCACCCAGGTTGAGGACTTCAGGTTGGAATCCAACCAAGAGAACACCCGCTCGAAGTAGAGCCGCTCACCCTTGCTGTAGCGCAGCAGCGTCCGGTGGGCCGGATAAGTCGGAGTGAGGTGCGTGTAGAATTGCAGATCGGGATCCAAGAACGCTCGAGGCTGATCCAGCGGGTCCTGGTACAGCAGCAACGGCGTGCTGCTGGCATCCATCAACACCGCAGAGCCTTTGGCGTCGTCCTTGGTGGCCACCTGAGGGCGGAGGTAGTGGCTGTACCGCGCCAGATCGACAGGCCACCGCAGGTTGTATCGGGCCAACACCCGCGGCCACATCAACCCCTCGATGCCGGGATCCATCCAGTACACGAGCAGGTCGTTCTGGTTTTTGGTCTCCCGGGCCGCGTAGAGCTCCTCGGGCAGCGACGGATTGCTGGAAGTGGACTCGTAGAACCGGTCCCCGATCTGGACCTGAGGTTTGGGGAACAACGAGGAGTAGTCTCGAGACAGATCAGCGAACGCCGGGATACGATCCCCAAGCTCGACTGTGATGTCCTGAGGTCGCGGTTGCTGCAAGACGTCTACGATCTCATACCCGAGATGTTTGCGACTCGCACCATCGGCATTGGCGTCGCCCAGGATTTCCACGAACACACGACCCTCCCGATTGTAGGCGAGGATCTGCGAGGTGGACCGCTCGAACCACAATGTGCGTCGCTCATCCAACGTGCGTTCGCCTTCATTCGCGGGGTCGGCGATTTGCGAAGCCGACGGATAGGCCACATCCACCCGCTCGGGCACTTGATCGTTATAAACAACCCTGATGTCGGAGACGCGGTTGCCGGGCACATCCACGGGCTTGCCCATCTTGGCGAAATCACCCTGGGTCCAATAAATCACACGGGAAGGCTTCGAGAGGGAACCCGACACCAGGACCTTCTGTTGGAAGGTGGTATACCACAGGCCGGTTTCCTGATAGGCGGTGCCCGCTGGTTGGGCCGAAAGCCCCGCAATTCTCCTCCAGGTGATAGTGATGGAACCGGGCTTGGTGGCGAACACGACGCGCGCATTGGGGCTCCAGTAGTAGGGTGCACCGGCATGTTTGTTGGTGGAATAAGGCTCAGCACTCCAGTAATCCTCTTTGCGGACAACCGGGTTGCGCGACGAGAGCAATACTCCGTTCTCGTCGGTGTCGGGCACCGGAATGATGGAACCGAACAGGTAATTGACCCCCCGACTCACGATGGGGCTGCCCACCCGGGCGCGGAGCAGAATGTGGGTCGGGGTTGCTCCGCCGAGACGCGGCAAGTTCAGAGCCACCGCGTTACCGGCCAAGCTCAGGTTGGTACGCAGTTGTGCCGAAGCCACCGGCCGCACGCCGGATCCAAAGAAGATAGCCGATTGGAACTGACGCACTGTGGCTCCCACGGATGGCAATGGAGGCAACTGGGTTCCCTCCCGCGGTGCCCTGCCGTCTGAACCGACCGGATTGTTGACCACGCTGGAGACGGGCACACCGCGGGCCGAAGAGAGGTTGAACAAAGTCAGGTCGGGGCGAAGCTCCGCGGGCCCCACGATCGATTGGGCCTGCACCCGGGCAACCCAGAGGAACGCCACCAGACAGGAGAACGGGATCAGTCGGTTGTGCATGGCTTGAGAATCCTGAAATTGCCAACACCGATCACATCAGCGGATCCGCATGATATAGGCCAAGACATAGAACGGTGGCAGCTTGTCGATCGCCTGACCACCTCCAGTGCTGGCTGAAGTCACGTCGAAAGAATGCGCATGATCTCCCGCAGCCGACGTGGTCCTACTGATAGAATGAGGGCCGTTATTTCTGTCACTGTCCCCGCTACCCAACCAACCCACATTTCCTTGGGGACCCCAAGATTCTGAAAAATAGATGTCGTCGTATTGGTGGGCATGGTTACCTGCCGAAGCTGTCGCCCCAGAAACCCGGTGGTTATGAGCCGGCAATTGGCTTTCCGTCAGGGTGACAGTCTCCGCACCTCCAGTCGCACCCACGGCTCGGGTTCCTCCGCCCCCCATGACGAACCGGCCCCGTAAATCCGGAGTGTTCTGGGTGCCGTTGCACAAGGCCCAACCATCCGGGATCGCGTTGACTGCACCGTTCCAAAGGATGATCCCACCGACCGGAATGGTTCCATAGCCCGACACCGAAGTGGAGCTCAGGGTCGTGACCGACATCGACTTGAACTCGGCGCTGTCAGCCTTGACGCTACCGGAGACCGTGAGGGCCATCCCCGAAGCCGGCGTGGTGTTGATGGCCACACCGCCCGAGGAACCGATGATGAACTGGTTGTTGCCTGTGGACGCTTTGTCCTGATCCCGGGCATCACCAAACACGATGCTGCCCTCATGGAGCGCTTTGGCGCGACGGCCCGCGGCCAGAGACCAACCGGCTGATGCCGTGCTGGACTGACCACCGGGTACGGCCGAGAAGTTGCCGCTGGCGATGTTGTTGTCACCGCCACCCACCGCGGCGCCCGTTCCGGAAGCCGTGTTGTTTTGACCTCCAGCCACCACCGCCGCCGCTCCCGAGGAGGTGTTGTTCTGACCGCCCCCGATCACGCTGTAGTCGCCGGCCGCCACTTGACCCGGCGACGATGAAAGCCGCGTGGTCTGGAGGTCGGTGGCACCGGTGCCCCGGGGATTGCCGCCCGAGGACTGGAGGCTTTGGCTGATGCGCAGACGCCCGGCGTCCGAAGCGATCAGGGAAGCGCCGTCGCTGCCGGCCAAGCCATTGGCGGCACGGGCCAGGAAGGAATACGGCGATGTCAACAGGCGCAACCGGGGCAGGATCTCGGTGTTGCCGCCGGACAACCCGTTGACGGTGATGCCGATGTAGAGGTCGGAAGCGGTGCTGGACGTGAACACCGTTGAGATCGCGGGACGCGGTTCACTGCCCTGCGCGCCCCCCTCACCCAGCACGACCGAGAAGTTGCCCTTGTCGACGGTCACCGTCTGCGACTCGGCCCACAGCGCGCTGCCTCCGGTGGAAGTGGCATAGATGCGGAAGACGACCGTGAAATTGATGGGGTTGCTCGGGGCCAGCGGGTTGCCGTTGGCGTCCACCAGGTAGCCCTGATAGGTCATCAGGTTGGGCGGAAAGCCATTGGGACTCTGGGCCCGGACTTCAAGACCCAAGGCCCCCAGGCAGATCGCCAGAACGACCCCCATCCAAGCGTTGGTGGACAGCAACGGGGCCAACCACGCGGCGACCGTTTTCTTGGAGCACATACTCATCGAGTTCATTGGTTGAATCATGGTGACTCAGGTGTTGAAAAGTTATCGGGTAAGCTGGGAGATAGAACTGATCCGGTTGAGCGTGAACGTGCCGACCACCTTGAAGGTGCGGGTGCTGCCGCCGGCACCTTCGACCGTGATGGTCTCGTCGTAGATGCCTTTGCGCTCCAACGACCCGACCGTTTGTCCGAGGTAATCGGTTGGGGCTACCTGGGGACTCAGCCAGATTGTCCGCGTGACGCCATACGACTCACGCCCCTTCGGAAGCACTTGAGTGAAGGAGGCGTTGAGGTTGTCGTGATCCGGATGGTACTGGTGCACAAACGGATTGACCCCGACCGAGTCGTAGGGGGTCACGATGCTGGCTCGGTAGACATTGCTCACCAATGTCATGGGCCAAGGAGTGTTCGCAGCGCTCCAGGGCAAATGTGCAGCCGATATGCGGCGGGCTGATCCGAGGCGGTCGGGATCCAGGAACCGCTGCTCTGTGGCCACGATCGGATTGGTGGTGATGTCGGCCCCCAGGAACACCCGCTGCAACAGGACGCTGTTGGTGCCATCGTCGTGCATGATCAATCGGAGCGGGAAAGCACGAGGCACGGAGCCCAGAATGGCATTGGTGCTCAACGCCGCATAGGCTCCGTCTTTCTCGGTCAGCTTGATCACCGGTTTGCCCACCGGATCCCGTTGGAAATTCACCAGGTATTGAACCACCTGAGAAACCTGCGCCTCGCCCACCCACAGCCCTGCCAACGATCCCTTCACGGCGGCGACACCCAGATCGATGCGCATCAAACCCTGGTCGTCGGTCAATTGGAGCACTCCGGCGCTGAGATCACCCGGATTGCCCAGCATCTGATCACGCACCAATCCCAGGACGACTTGGACATCGGATCCGGGTTTTCCTTTGGGGGGAAGTGTCCAAGTGAACGTTCCGGTGTCGGAGTTGGGAGTATCCGCGATGAGCGGAACCGAACTGTACAGTAAAGTAGCCGGATCCAAGGTTCCACGCACCAGGATCGGAGGAGCCCCCACGATGTTGGTTTGCCCGGAGGGCGGGGTCTCCGAGGCGATCAGACGCAGCGTGATGACGTTGGTGGTGGCCGACTGATTGCGGAGACGGAAGCTGTACTGGGTGCCCTCCGAACCGAACGAGATGACTCGAGAGCCCGGAAGACTGATCTCGAAGGGGCCAAAATAGCGGTTGAAACCCGTATTGACCCGCATCCAGACCGCCTCGCCCCGGGTGAACGTGGTCCGGGCGAAGTCGAACAAGCGGAGCGGATTGCCCGTACCGAAGGCCCCGCCCGGAGACCGGTAGATCTCCGACGATTCCGTCAAGGCGGGTGCCGGCAGGAAGAAGCGCTCGTAGCCCATCGGACCTGAGGGCGTTGAAAATCCGATGAAATTGAGCCCGGAGCTCGACCACTGGTAGCGCGGAGCCACCGGCTTGCCCTTGACCGTCCAAGCGTAGTCGGTCTTGGAGTCGGTCACGTGCACATAATAGGCCGAATTGGGGATCAGCCGCTGCAAGGGCGAGGAGGGACCGAGAGATCGAGTCCACTTGGACCACTGAGACCCCGATTCGGTGGGCGCCTGCGGGCTGTCGAAGAACTGTTCGCCCGAGGGGGGCGACCACAGCCAAACCTCATCCACATCGGTCGCGGCCGCAAGGACGTCGGATATCGGAGCATGGCTGGCGTCGACGTGCAGATACACGGCGTTCCATCCGCCTTTCAGCAAGTTCGTCTGGGTGATCCATTGGGAACTCGCTGGGAGGATCCAGAGGATCTGAATGAGCAGGAAGAACCCAAAATTGGGCAAAAATGAGCGTTTCATGGGGTGGAGGCCGACGAAGTCGTGTTCGGAAGCGCGCCGCGCCGATAGAGGTACCAAGGAGAGCGGACCTCCAACCGCTGAAGATCCGCCACTGGAAAGCCTGTCGGTGACCTTCCGCCAAAGACCAGAAGAGAGGAACCCGTCCAAGCGGAGAGCGCGGCACTCCGGGCTGTTCCGTCCACGGGCACGGGCAACGGACGCCAACCGGTTCCAGGCCTCCAAGCGGCACCGGTTGCGGTGATGCCGGACAAAGCAGAGGTGGCCCCCCCAAAAACCACCAGTTCTTCACCGGTCCAAGCGCCCACGGCATCGTACCGGGGAGTTGGAGCACCAGTCGTATCCACAGCGGTCCACACTCCTGTGACCGAATCCCAAACCGCCCCATTGCCCAGAATCTGACCGGAACTGCTGCGTCCACCCCAAACAATCAAACGCTGGCCGTCCCAAGCGCTGACATGCCCCATCCGACCCGAAAATCCCAACGGTGCCGCCAAGTTGGTCCAAACTCCGGGCACGCCTTGGGCATCGAACGAGAGCACGGCGCCCGATGCCCAGTGACCGGTGTTCGAGAAACCTCCCCAGACAATCAGGGCATTCCCGGTCCAAATCATCGTCGCCCCCATTCGGGCCCCCGGAGGGGCTCCGTTCAACGGCAACGGGGACCATCCGTTGCCGACGGGATCGTACAAACCACCGTCGGCCTGCATTCCGGTGTTGCTCCGGCCTCCAAAAATCACCATGTGCCGCCCTGTCCAGGCCGCCGCATGACCGATCCGGCCTGAAGGAGCTCCAGAGGTGTTGACGGCGACCCAACTCTGGGGATTGGGCGTATATCGAGACCCTCCATTCAAGTAAGTCCCCACATTGACCCCTCCCCAGACGATCATTTCCTTGCCAGTCCAAACGGCCGAATGCCCATTCCGTTCCATCGGCGCATCCAGGGAGTCGACCGTCGACCACAGGTCGAGGTCCGGACGATACCGGGCCCCCGTCTTGACAGGACGGGTGCTAGCAGACTGCCCACCCCAAAGAATCAACTCCTGACCCGTCCACACCGAAGAGGCGCCCAATCGGGCGGTGGGCGCACCATTCGACGACCCCGACACCCAACCTGGGGCCGGCACGGTGGAAACCAGCGAGAACCCATCGCGCACCAGATCCGGATCGGCCGGACTGAACGAAGCCGCCATCCACCCCGACCGGCTGGGCGCCGACAGCACTTGGACCGACTGCTTCAATACAGCATTCTCCTGGGCCAAGGTGACCAATTGATTACTCAACACCGCCTGCGAGGACAGCCATTGGTTTTGCAATTCCTTGAGACTGGCGCCCACAGCCGACAATTCGGAGGATCTGGCGATGTCGGAGGCCAAGAGAGCGCTATCGAGTTTACCGCCTGAACCGATCAGAGGAACGCTGGCCGGCAGACTTTGGACCGGCACCGACTCGACCGTCGCCGAGGACAGCGACCGCAATGCATAGGGGGTGGCTTGGATTCGTTGACGTTCCAACACGGCGTAAGGCGCCTCGGATTCCGGAACCGCGCTGCCACCCGACGGCGTCGGCCTCACCCGAACCTCGATCCATCGGGCCGCACCGGTGAACAACGCCGGACTCCATGCCAACGATGCGGAAAAGACCCCATTCTGGACAGTCGATGTCTGTTTGATCGCTTCACCCACGGAATTACCGGCCGACGCCGCATCTTTCAGCGTGAACTGGAAATCGTAAGAACCGCTGGCCGGAGAGCCCCCATCGGACAGTCGCCCTTGATAGGAAATGGAATCCGGCGTGGCCGCACCCGGGGTGGAACCCGCAACGATCGTGTTGGCCGAACCGGAAGTGCCTGTTGTGGGAGTCTGAGCCGCCTGCACCAACGCGTTGCAGAGCCAGAGCCCGAATGACATGGCCCACACCATCCGACTTTTGCAGAACGCTCCCATGCGAATCTTCGTTACACTGACCGGGTAGGTTTTTCTGTCCACCTAATTTTGGGCTTTCTGCCTGCCTCCTCCGTGACGCTTCGGTATGGAGCGATGCTGCTGATCATCGGGACTGGCTCATGGCTGGGCGCTTTTCGGGTCGCGGATTTTGGAGTTTTCGTCGTGATTGGATCATGAAGGACCCAAGCCCATCGTTCCAAGTCGGGGTGTCGAGTCGACGTCCGATCGGAGCGTTTGTATCTTCAGGGAGTGGGTCGCACTCAGGCAACCATTCGAGTGCGCATGACCAAAAAGTCATTTCCATACCATGGTTTTTAAAGAAAACCCTCGGGGGGTTTGAGCGACCCGCTGACGGAGTAACAAAAAACCCGCCTGAGGAGGCCGAACAGGCGGCTCTGCCAGAGGCGGGAGATGGGGTATCAGGAGGTGTTACCGGGTAATCACTTCTTCTTGCGCCCGAAGAACCGGTGGAGGTTCTGCAATCCCTTGACCGCGATCTCATCGCGGGTGGGCTCCATGCGACGCCAGATGGCGGCCGCACGGGCGATGACCTTGACGTCGGTCGTGAAGCTCTCGATGACCACGTCGCCCGAATACTTGATGGACTTCAGGGCGGCCACGATGGGCTTCCAGTCGAGGGAATCATTGCCCGGGGTGCCCCGGTCGGTGCCGCAGGCATGGAAATGAGCCAGAAGAGGGCCGGCCTTCTTGATGGCCGCCGCCTGATTCTTCTCCTCGATGTTCATGTGGAACGTGTCGAGATGCAGCTTCACGGCCTTGGAACCGATGGCTTTGATGAGCTTGAGTCCCTGATCGCAGGTGTTCAGGAAGTCGGTCTCGAAGCGGTTCAGCGGCTCGATGCACAAGGTGATCCCCTTGGATTCAGCATACTTGGCCAAAGGCTTGAGATTCTTGACCACCAGGGCGAAGTGCTCCTTTTTCTCGGCATCGGTGTGGGAACCGATGCGACCCACGACCGAGTAGATGGGCCCGATGATGGACGGGCAGCCCAAAATCACCGCCTGATCGATCAACGTCCGCACGTAGGTCGTCGCCGTGGCCTGCTCTTCGGGGGTGCCCCGGAAATCACGCCCCGGCCCCATGCAGGCACAAATGCTGCCGATGACCAACCCGTGTTTGTCGGCGGCCGCCTTGACCTTGGCGGGATCGATGTGTTCCGGAGCCTCGACCGGGAGTTCCAGCGTGTCGAAACCCCATTTCTTGAACTTGGGGAACAACTTGACCGACTCCGTGGTGAAGGGGGAGGTGAACAGGAAGGTATTGATACCAAAACGCATATATTGAAATTAGTTAACGATAACCTTGTGGCAACCAGCTCAGATGGCCCGGTTCAGGGCTCGTAGGTGGCCCGATGGAACCTGGACAAATCCCGATCTCCATTTTTGGCAGGTCGATCGAGCCCTTTCAGCTTCTGGGTATCGGGTTCGATCCAACGCCACAGATCCGAATGGCCATCGGCGAAGGAGAGCACGCCCCCGTTCCCGTGGCGGCTGGCTGCGGTGTTCTGCCAGGTCCACCGCGGCGGAGCGGCCTGAACGGCGAAATAGCCATCGTCGATGCTGTCGGCGTTTTCATCCACGAACACCATTGCTCCGGAAGGGCTGGGCTGGTTGATCTGATCCATCTTGGCCTTGGGCGGTGCCCCCGGGTTGACGAAGGTGATCGCGGGATCGCCCCCCATCTGGCCGTTGATGGAATAGCTGCGGGCACGGATCAGGTTGCGACCATTGACCTTGAGCCCCACCAGATCGGACGGGCACTTGTAGATCTCGGTGCTGGTGTTGTAGGGGAACAGTCGGCCGTTCCGGATATCCAACTCATTGGTCGCACCCGGCATGCTCGACACGCTCCCGCCGATCCAGGCATTGGTCGTTCCGAGGTAGTTCGGAACGATGCGGTCCTGGTTGTCGATGGGGTACATCAACCACGCCAACTGCATCTGCTTGAGATTGCTCATGCACTTGATGCCGGTGGCCTTGGACTTGGCCTTGGCCAAGGCGGGCAGGAGCATGCCCGCCAGAATCGCGATGATGGCGATGACCACCAACAATTCGATGAGCGTGAAGGCCTTCCGCCCGAGAATGACAGGACGCAGTTTCATGGGGTTCTGGGGTCTCGGACCTTTGTAACCAGTCGTCGGAATGGATTCACCAAAAATCAATCCCGACAGTCACTTTTATTCCCTCCTCCAAAGCACTTGCCCGGATCCGATCCGCAGGAAGACTGAGTGGCATGCCGAACGACTCTACCCCAAGCCGACCCGACTCCCGGCCGGCCGGAATCCGCTGGTGGCCTGCCTGGGCCATTCTGGGGGTGATGGTCTTGGCCATGGCGGGAGTGCAGTCGTGGAGCGAGTTCCCCTTCCAGCGACGGAACCTCATTTGCCTGGGAATCGCCGGGGGGGCCGCCGCGCTGCTGCTGGTGTGGTGGCTGTTCGGATCGCGCGCCCGTTGGGCGGTGCGGCTCGTCGGTCTGGCCGGCGTCGCCATGCTGGCCGGCATGGCCCGGTGGACTCTCCGCATCCGCGGGGTGACGGGTGATTTGATCCCGATCGTGGAAACCCGATGGGCCCGCCCCGCTCCGTCAGCAGCGAGCGCCCCCACAACCCCCGCAGCCCCGCCAACCCCCGGAATCGCCTCTCAGGCCTCGACCCAGGGCTCCCAACGCCGAATCCCCGGAGATTATCCGCAATTCCTCGGAGAAAACCGAAACGGTATCGTTAGCGGTGTTTCGATTCAAGCCCAGTGGAACCAGAATCCACCCCAACTCCTCTGGAAACAACCCGTGGGTGGGGCTTGGTCGGGCTTTTCCGTCGTCGGTGATCGGGCCGTCACCCAAGAACAAGGCGGCGAGGAGGAATGGGTGGTTTGCAGAGATGCCGTTAACGGTCACGTTTTGTGGAAAACCGCGAATCCGGGCCGATATTTCACCCCGATCGCCGGTGAAGGGCCCCGCAGTTCGCCCACCCTCACCCAAACCCGGGTCGTCACCCTCGGAGCCCGCGGCTGGCTTCAGGTGCTGGAGTTGTCCACCGGAAAACGACTCTGGGGCACCAACATCCTGGAATTCTCCAAGGCCGGCATGCCGGAGTGGGGGCTTTCGGGCTCGCCTTTGGTGGTTTCCAACCGAGTTATCGTTAGCGCTGGTGGAGGCGACGGCCGCTCCTTGTTGATGTGGCACTTGGAGTCCGGACAACTGGTGGCTTCGGGAGGCTCCTCGTCGGCCCAATACAGTTCGCCCTGGCTCACCGAATTGGCCGGGGTGCCGCAGATCCTGCAATTCAACCACCGGGAAATCAGCGCCCATGACCCGGTCACGGCCCGGGTCCTGTGGAGTCGCCCCTTCGGCGTCCAATTTCCTCTGGTGGCCAATCCGGTACGAGTCTCCCCCGACCGGGTGTTCCTCAGCGCGGGCTACGGCGTGGGAGCCGAGTTGCTGGAGATCGCCCGCTCGCCGGCCGGCCCGCTCGAAGCCCGCTCCCTCTGGACCTCC